>Ga0116170_10001344_pt1 | contig 24833 bp, 22 predicted proteins | sample AD_JPNHW1_MetaG_FD_89797 | JGI IMG/M metagenome (GOLD analysis project Ga0116170, IMG submission 89797) | Active sludge microbial communities of municipal wastewater-treating anaerobic digesters from Japan - AD_JPNHW1_MetaG | ecosystem: Engineered > Bioreactor > Anaerobic > Digestate | place... | reverse complement strand
TGCAGGCGATGGGTCACGAAGCGTTGTATATTGCCCCCAACAACCCGCTCTATCCGGAGCAGGTAAACTGCGAAACCCTGCTGTATGACGGGATGCGCATTCCGGGTGAAGCCTATCGTGTCGGCTTTCCGCGAATGAGCAAGAGCTTCCGCGATGCGGTGAGCGACCGGAGATTTGATATTCTGCACGCGCACAGCCCGTTCTTTGGCGGGCGGGAAGCGCGGCGGATTGCCCGGCGGGACGGCGCGCCGCTGGTGGCGACTTTTCACAGTAAATATTACGATGATTTTTATAAAGCGACCGGCTCCAGGACGCTGGCAAAGACCGGCGTGCGTTACGCGGTGGATTTTTACAATACCTGTGACGAGGTATGGGCCGTGAACGGTAAAACGGCGGAGGTGCTGGCCGACTATGGTTACCGGGGCAAAACGGTGATTATGCAGAACGGCACCGATCCCTTTGATTTAAGCGATGCGGCCCGCCGGGCCGCCGGGGAACGTTTCCCCCTGCGACAGGGGGTGCCCGTGTTGATTTTTGTTGGTCAGCAGAACCGGAAAAAGAACACGGAAAGCATTTTACGCGCCTGCGGAATGCTAAAAACCCGTGGGATGGATTTTCAGCTGCTGATGGTGGGCGCCGGGCCGGACGCGAATTTTTTAAAAACGCTGGCGCAGGAACTGAACATTGCCGAAAATGTGCTGTTTACGGGGATGATCACCGACCGGCCTACGATGATGGCGCTGTACGAACGCGCCGATCTGATGGTTTTCCCCTCGGTGTACGACAACGCGCCCATGGTGGTGCGCGAGGCCGCCGTGATGGGTACGCCGGCCCTGCTGGTAGCGGGCAGCTGCTCGGCGGAAGGCGTGACACACGGGGCGAACGGTTATCTGTGTGAAAACACGGTGGAATCCATCGCACAGGGCATTGCGGAGGCGCTGCCGACCGCCGGCACGGTGGGGCAATGTGCGCGGGAGACGATCCCGATCCCGTGGAACCGGCTGATGGTGCAGGTGGTGGAGCGTTATCAGGCGCTGATTGCCATGAAGGCCGCGCAAAGGGGCGCTTTATGAAGAAAAACCTGCTGAGTCTTCTTTTTATCGGGCTGACTCTGGTAATCATTCTGGTGCTTGCGTTCAGCAACAGCGAACTGACCAACGCATGGGAAGTGCTGTTCACGCTGGACCTGAAGTGGGTGTTTTGCGCACTGCTGGGTTGGGGAGCCTACATGTTTTTTGACATGACGAGCCTTTACTACTTTTTACGCAAAGAAAAGCAGAATATCACGCTGGGCTATGCGCTGTATGTTACGCTGATCGGTTTTTACTACTCCAACATCACCCCCGGGGCCAGCGGCGGCCAGCCCCTGCAGGTGTATTACTTAAGCAAGCGGGGCGTGCCGGTGCCCATCGGTACTTCGGCCATTTCGATTAAGTTTTTCGCCCAGCAGATGATGCTGGTGCTGATGACCACGGTGCTCTGGCTGAGTAACTGGGGGTTTGTGAATACGCAACTGGCCAGCGCAAAATGGGCGATTTATATTGGCTATGGCATCAACTTCGCGGCAATCCCGCTGATTTTGCTGGTAGCGCTGCACCGGCCGATGGTGCAGGCGATAATCGGTTTTTTTGTCCGGCTGGGCGCGAAAATGCGGCTGATCAAACACCCGGAAGAGCAGATGCTGCGTATCAGCGCCGGGCTGGATACCTACCACGCCAGCATCCTGCGGCTGGCCAGCCGCCCCGGTCAGCTGGTAGGGATGCTGGCGCTGGCGGGCCTGAGCCTGCTTGGGCTGATGTCCGTTCCCCTGAGCGTATACCACGCTTTCCACATGAGCGGCACACCGTGGTACCTGATCCTTACGGTGGCGTTTCTGCTGTTTGTTAGTGCCAGCTACACCCCCTTGCCCGGCGCGAGCGGCGCGCAGGAAGGTGGGTTTATGGTGTTCTTCGGCAGCATGTTCACGCAGGGCACCATCGGTCTGGCATTGCTGATCTGGCGGTTTTTCACCTACTACCTGTTCCTGATCGTTGGCGCAGTGTTGAGCATCGCGGGCAGCGTTCGCGACAGCCACCGAACGGCTCGAAACGCAAAAGCCGTTGTGGACGCGGGAGAGCCCATCCCTGTCCCGACGGAGGAAGAGAAGCAAAGCTGACTGCCCGACAGGGATGCTATCCGGCAGGGATGCTGCCCGGCAGGGCTGCTTGCCCGACAGGGCTGATTTGGTACAGAAAGCTCACCGATCGTTCATACAGGCGTCACCTCAACAGGGTATCCTGTACCTGCTCTTACGCTGAAAGGAGCGAGTCTGATGAAAAAATGGGTTGCTGTATTGGTTACACTGTTGCTTTGCCTGCCGCTGGGTGCCCTGGGCGAAACTTATACAGCGGGAGGATATTACGCCATCGACTATCCCGAAACATACACGCTGGATGATTCTTCGTATACCGACGAAAGCACAGCGGACAACATCTGGCTGTTTCTGCTGGACGGAGAAGCCTACCTGATTGACGCTTCGGTAGCGACGGTGGATGGATACGAGGGATTCAGCCTGACAAACGCCACCGATGAGGAGAAACAGCAATATGTGGCGGATACGCTGGCCAGTTTCGCCGACCAGAACGCGGTGCTTGCGGATACCCTGACCGCGACCAGCGGCGTACCCTTCTATGTTTTCTCCATGGAGGACAGCGACGGACCGTATTATTACGCCGAGACGATCCTGAACGGAACCAGCGCGTATTTTTACTGCTACTACGACGATACAACCCACGCGCCGGACGCGGCGCTGATGGCGAACCTGAAAACGGTGCTGCAAACCTTCCGGCCTGCGGAAACGGGAGAAACCAGCCAATTGTAGTCCGAATTTCCGGAGAATAAAACCGGCGCGCCCGCGAATTTCGCGGGCGCGCCTTTGTGTAACGATGACTTCCTGATTCCCATCAGGGGAGGGGGGGAATCCGGCGCTCAATCTGCCTTTCGGGCAGACTGACCAGATTGGGAACGGTTTGCTTACGGTCTTGCGTATCCCGAATCTGGTTTTCTCTGACCCTGCGTTTACCGGATCACATCGGTTTTCATAAAGGAGCGCAGCGCATCCGGCACGGTCACGCTGCCGTCGTCGTTCTGGTAGTTTTCCAGGATCGCGGCTACGGTGCGGCCCACGGCTACGCCGCTGCCGTTCAGCGTGTGGCAGAACTGGGGCTTGTCCTTGGGCGTGTCGCGGTAGCGGATGTTGGCGCGCCGGGCCTGAAAATCCTCGCAGTTGGAGCAGCTGGAGATTTCCACATAGCGGTTGTAACTGGGCATCCACACTTCGATGTCGTATGTCTTTGCGGAGCTGAAGCCCATATCCCCCGTGGACAGGCACACCACGCGGTAGGGCAGACCCAGCAGCTTAAGCACTTTTTCCGCCTCGGCGGTCATGCTTTCCAGCTCGTCGTAGCTGGTTTCGGGCTTAACAACTTTTACCATTTCCACCTTGTTAAACTGGTGCTGGCGAATCAGCCCGCGCGTATCGCGCCCGGCGCTGCCCGCCTCGGAACGGAAGCAGGCGGAGTAGGCGCAGTGGCGGATTGGCAATTGCTCCCCGTCCAGAATCATGTCCCGGTACAGGTTGGTGACCGGCACCTCGGCGGTGGGGATTAAGAAGGTGTTGGGGTCCACCTTGTAGGCGTCCTCCTCAAACTTGGGTAATTGGCCCGTGCCGGTCATGGTGGCGCGGGTGACCATGTAGGGGGGCAGCACTTCCTCATAGCCAGCGGCGATATGCGTGTCCAGGAAGAAGTTGATCACCGCGCGTTCCAGCCGCGCGCCCAGCCCGCGATACACCGTGAAGCGCGCACCGCTGATTTTGGCGGCCGCGTCGAAGTCCAGTATCTTCAGGTCGGTGCCGATGTCCCAGTGAGGCTTGGGTTCCCACGCGAAGGCGCGGGGCGTGCCCCAGCGGCGCTGCTCCACGTTAAAGGTATCGTCCTTCCCCACAGGCACGGAGGCGTGCGGGTAGTTGGGCGTGCGCATCAGAAAATCGTTCTGTGCCGTGTCCAGTTCGGCCACGTCCGCGTCAATGGCGGTGATTTCGTCGCCCAGACGGCGCATTTCCTCCATGGTGGCGGCGGTTTCGGCTTCGCTTGCGCCGTTCTTTTTTTGCAAGCCGATCTGCTTGCTGGTCTGGTTGCGGAGGGCTTTCTTTTCCTCCACCTGGGCCATCAGCGCGCGGCGCTGCTCATCCTTGGCCAGAAAATCGTCCACCACAGCGGGGTCCATGTTACGGTGGGCAAGCATTTCCTTCAGTTCGTCCGGGTTCTGGCGGATTCGTTTCATATCCAGCATACGTTATACCTCCCTGTTGCCTTTGGCTTTCCTGCGATAAACAGAAACGCCCCTGCCGACGGCTTTCGCCATCACAGGGACGGAGGGTGCGTTGCTCCGCGGTGCCACCCGGCTTAAGCGCGGGTATCCGCGCTTCTCTTTTACGCGCTGTATCGGGCGTCCCCGGCAGGCTCTTCGTCTGCGGCTCGCGCGGTGGAAAGGAAAACGCGCCTTCACGGGCTTGCACCGGCCGCCCGCTCTCTGCAAAAAGCGCCGCGATCCCTTCCGCGGTCATCGCTGTGGCTGTATTATACGCGCATGGAGCGGTTTTGGCAAGCGGCTTTGCCGCCGCCGCGCCTATTCCGCGTGCGAATACACGATATTGCGGATTTTCCTCGTCAGCGGCGTAATGCCGGAATCGGTCTTCTGCTGGAAAATCAGCAGCGCCAGATGATCCTTCGGGTTTACGCTCATGTAGGGGCCGGTCCAGCCGTCCCAGCCGTATTCGCCTTCCGTACCCAGCGAGAAGCTGCGAGCCGGGTCCATCAGCACGCGCATCAGGCCGCCATAGCCATAGCCGTACAGCGAATCCCATTCCAGCCCTTCCAGCTGTTTCGCGTTCAGGTGATTGTGGGACAGCCACGCGACCGAACGCGGGGACAGCACGCGCGTATTGCCAAGGGTGCCTTCGCCCAGCAGCATGCGCGCGAAGCGCAGCATATCGTCGATGGTGGAAACCGCGCCCGCGCCGCCCGCGACATAACTGGGGCGGGAAAGGAAGGCGTTCAGGCCCAGATGGTTCTGCACAAAAGGCGACAGGATGCCGTCTTTGCGCTCATACAGGGTGGCGAAGCGGTTCCGCTTCTCCTCCGGCACAAAAAAGCCGGTATCTTTCATCTCCAGCGGATCGAAAAGCGATTCCCGCATATACTCGTCCAGCGGCTTGCCGGATACGGCCTCAATCACCGCGCCCAGCACATCCGCCGAGGTGCCGTACATCCATTTTTCGCCGGGCTGAAAGGCCAGCGGCTGCTGCCCGATGCGTTTGGCCAGCGTAAGGGTGTCGGGCTGGCGGCCCGCCGCTTCTTCGGCGGAAAAGTCAGCGAAAAGCCGCGCCATGGCACGCTCCGCGGGGGTTGCCTCGCCGGGATAGCACAAGCCGGAGGTCATGGAGAACAGATCGCGTACCTGCACGGGGCGCCTGACCGGTTCCGTTTCCGTGTCGCTTAACGCTACCCGCTGATTTTGAAACCCGTCCAGATACTCGCTTACCGGGGCGATCAGGTCCAGGTCGCCGCGCTCCGCCAGCGTCATGGCGGCGGCGGCGGTCATCGGCTTGGTCAGCGAGAAAAGGCGAAAAATGGTATCCCGGCAGGCAGGAATGTTGCGTCCCAGATCCGCGTGGCCGCTGGCATAGAAAAACTTCTCCTCGCCGTCCTGCCACAGCAGTACCAGCGCGCAGGGCGTTTCGCCCCGGGCGGTCGTTTCATCCATCATGCGTGCCAGATCCTTGCGCATCCGTTTCATCGGGAATGGTCGCCTCCCCAAAACGCTTTGTGTTTCGTGCATCATAGCATGAAGCGGGGGAAAAGTCAACGCGTGAAAGGGTTTTCGCGCCTTCTCCCCTCTGATTTCCGGCCGCGTAAGTTAAGCGGCGGGAAGGAACTCTGTCATCGGGGGGCGAATGATAACAGGATAAGATCATAGGAGGTACTCATGCCGCAGGAAGCGAATCATACGCCCATCAACTCCAGCCGGGAGGGCGAAGATATTTTCCGCCGGGGGAGCGTTACGCTGACCGGACAGGACCGGCAGGCGCTTACGCTGCGCGTGGGGACGACCCCCGAGCAGACAGTCACTTTACGTGCCGACGGAACCGCCGCTTGCACCTGCGGCGCGCAGGGCGCGGCGGGCTGCCCGCATATTGTGGCCGCGACGCTGAAGGCGGAAGAGGACGGCACGCTCCGTAGACTTCGCAAGGAACAGGAGCAGGCGTTGGGGCAGGATCTGCTGCTGGCGCTCAGCCGGGCGATCCCCGGCGGCGAAAGCGTGCGCATCACCGTCACCCTGCGCCTGCTGGAGGACGGCCGGGCCGGGTTGGGCCTGCAGATCGGACAGGAACGGATGTACGCGGTGCGGGACATTGCGGAACTGCTGACCTGCTATACGCGCGGACAAACGCTGGAACTTTCGCCCAAGTTTACCTACCGCCCGGCAGGCATGCGTTTTTCCAAAGACGACGAAGCCTTGCTGGCCATGCTGATGAGCCATGTACCCCTGCGCGAAGAGGGCAGCGACGATAAACCCGAGCCGGAGAACGGCACGCCGGAGACTCCCGGCGCCCGACCCGCCAGCGACGGCCGCTTTCTGATGCTGACCGGCGCGTTCCTGCAAAGCGTGATGCGCTTTCTGGAGAACCGGTCTTTTCTGCTGATCACGGGTAATCAGCGCCTGCCGCAGCAGGGAGTTCGTACAGTGGAGCTGTCGCTTTGCTTTTCTGTGTCGCTGGAGGGGGACGCGATCTTTGTGCGGGCCGACGGTGCGGAAGACCTGAAGCTGATTACGCCGGACGGGCGATATGTGTTTTTGGACGGCAAAGTCGCGCGGCTGCACGGCGCGCAGGCAAGAGTGTGCCGCCTGCTGGCGGCCCGGGGCCGCGCTTTCCGTTTTGACGGCGGGGATGCCGAAGAAACGTTGTCCACCCTCCTCCCGGCGCTGGCTACCGTGGGTACGGTGCTGCCGTCCGCGGGCCTGAACCGCCGACTGCTGAACGATCCGCTGAAGGCGAGGGTCTACGTGGACATGGCCGATGGGGACGTGGAAGCGCGCGTGGAGTTGCATTATGGCGACAAGGTGCTGTTTCTGTTCCGCCCGGAAGGGATGGAAAACGAAAAGCCTGCTTCCACACCGGACGGACAACCGGGGCTGCTGCTCAGGGACGGACGGGCTGAAACCGAACTACTGGACTTTTTTTCCGACGCCGGATTCGTGGTGCGGGAAGGTCGGATTGTGCTGCACCGCGCGAGAGAGATTCTGTCTTTTTGCACGCAGGGCGTAACAGAGCTGGGCAAGCTGGCGGAAGTGTACGTAAGCGAATCGTTCCGCCGGATTCGCCCGCGCCGGTTCAACGCGCGCGCGGCCTTCCGTATGCGCGGCGGGCGGCTGGTATTTACTCTGCTGGAGGAGAGCGAGCCGGTAAACGAACTGCTGCCGGTTTTGCAGGCGGTGAAGGAACGGCAACAGTATGTACGGCTTAAAACAGGCGAATTTTTGGACCTGCGCGATATGGCGGCGCTCGCGCCTGTGGCGCAGGAGTTGCTGGATGCGGCGGGGCTGGACGATCCTCATGCCGAGCCGGACGCGCGGGAGCTGAGTTTTGGCGCGTACCGGGCTGCTTATATGCTGAGTATGCTGCGCATGGCCGGGGGCGAGGTGGAAGCGACCGAAGAAGTGGAGCACGCCTCCCGGGCGCTGACCGAACGCGCCGAGGAAGCGGAGGACTTTATTCCCGCGCGGCTTCTGCGCAAACTGGCCCCCTATCAGAAACGGGGCACCGGGTGGATTTTATCGCTGTATGAAGCGCGAATGGGCGGTATCCTGGCCGATGAAATGGGTCTGGGGAAAACGGTGCAGGTGATCGCTGCGCTGTCCGCGGCGAAAAAGAAGAACGGCGCGATGAAAAACATCGTGGTGACCCCCACGTCGCTGGTTTACCATTGGCTGGCGGAATTCAAGCGGTTTGACGACGGACTGACCGTGCGGCTGATCACCGGCGTACGGGAAGAACGTGTGCGGCAGATTGAAGAAGTACTTAAAGACCCGGGCGTGGACGTGGTACTGACCAGCTATCCGTTGCTGCGCCGGGACATCGCCCTGCTCCGGGATACGCCGTTTCGGTTTGCAATTCTGGATGAGGCGCAGTTTGTGAAAAACTCCCAGTCCATTGGCGCGGCTGCCGCTAAGGAACTAAACGCGCAGGTACGGATTGCGCTGACCGGAACCCCCATGGAAAATCACACCGGGGAGCTGTGGAGCATTTTCGATTTCGTGCTGCCCGGTTATCTTGGCACGCAAGCGGCGTTCCTGCGCCGGTATGGTGGCAGCGAGCGTGCCGAGGAATTGCGGGAACGCATTCGCCCCTTCCTGATGCGGAGGCTGAAAAAAGAAGTGCTGGCCGATCTGCCCGCCAAGCGGGAACAAAGCCTGTACGCCGCCATGACCCCGGAGCAGGAGCAGGTGTATAACCAGCTGCTGCAAACCCTGCGCCAACACGTCGGGGAGGCGCTGGCCAGCGGATCGCTCCCGCGCGCGCGGATGCAGGTGCTGAGCGTGTTACTTAAACTCCGGCAGGTATGCTGTCACCCCAAGCTGTTCCTGCCGGATTACGAGGGAACCAGCGGCAAGCTGGAACTGCTGGTGCAAACGGTGCAGCAGGCTGTGGCGGGCCAGCGCAGGATGCTGGTATTTTCGCAGTTCGTGGGGATGCTGCAGATTATCCGGAAGCGCCTGTCGCGGGAGGGGGTAAAAACCCTGTACCTGGACGGCTCCACCAAGCCGGAGCTTCGGCAGGAGTTATGCGACCGTTTTAACGGCGGCGAAGGGCAGGTTTTCCTCATCAGCCTGAAGGCGGGCGGAACCGGCCTGAACCTGACGGGGGCGGATCTGGTGATCCACTACGACCCGTGGTGGAACCCCGCTGTGGAGGATCAGGCGACCGACCGTGCCCACCGGATCGGACAGACCCGGGATGTGGACGTACTGCGCCTGATCGCGCAGGGCACCATCGAGGAAAAGGTGACCGACCTGAGCAAACGCAAGCGCGCCGTATTTGACCGTGTGGTACTGGCAGGCGAAGCCGCGCTGGACAGCCTGACCGAAGAGGATATTCGTAACCTGTTTTTCTGAGCGGGCAGTGGCCCGGGGAGACACGCCCATGTGCGGACGTTATTATATCGACACCGAGGAAGAAAACATCAAGACCCGGGCAATTCTGGCCGAACTGGAAAAGCGGAGACTGCCCATGGGCGATCAGGTGAAAGGCGGAGAGATCGCGCCGTCACAGATCGCCCCGGTGATCCTGCGGGAGCCGGAAACGGGCGTAACCGTATGGCCGATGCGATGGGGTTTTCCGCACGGCAAAGGTCTGGTGATCAACAGCCGCAGCGAAAGGGCCGACAGTGTGCCGATGTTCGGCGAGGCGACGGGAAGCCGCCGTTGTCTGATCCCTGCCAGCTGGTTTTTTGAATGGAGGCACACGAACGGACGAAGAACCGGGGAAAAGTTCGCTTTTCTGTTGGCGGGGGCGCGGCGAAGCGAGCTGATGTATCTGGCAGGCTTGTACGGACAATTTGACGGCGGGTTTGCCGCGGGCGGGACGGACTGCTTCGTAATCCTGACCCAGGCGGCGGATGAGCAGATGCTCCCCTATCACGACCGGATGCCGGTAATCCTGCGGCCCGAAGCTTTGAAAAAAGCCTGGCTGAACCCCATGACTTCCTACCGTGAATTATATGAGAACTTTGCAACACCGCCTGCCTTACAGGTGATATCCTGCCAGATGGAAGCACCGAAAGCATAATGCATCGCGGCACGTTTCCGCTGCATTCAACGCAAAATGCTTTACAGTCAAATCCCAAGCCTCCGGAAAAGATGGGGATGTTCTTTTCCGGAGGTTTTTCAACCGAATTTTCTCACCTGCTTCCTGCAAAAATTTACCTTGCCAGAAGGCACACATTCTGCAGGAGGAAGATGGTGATAAAACAGTTACATAAAACAATTAAATAAAGGTAAACAATGTAACGACTGGCCCAAAGGTTTTGTTTGATCTTTAACAAACCACTTCGTGCACTTTTCCTGTTTTTTGCAATTTCACGGTAGAATTTATGCGAACTTAATGGACATTTTGGGGGGCGGCATGCTATAATGGGTTGTATTTTGAAGGGAATCATGAAATGAAAGGAGACGGACGTTTTAAAACAAATCCTGCGGAACGTATGTCATTCCTTCATATAATCAACATATCGATTCACTGGTAAATAGTTACATGAATGGCATATATCTCTTTCCGAGGGGTTCGTGATGAAATACCAACGCATAAGCAGATGCTGAGAGTTCAGTGGTGCCGACGGCGCATGGGATAAATAAAGCTGTAGGTCCGATCTGAGAAGATCGGGGGGCGAAGCTTTGCCCCGGGAAAGCTGTTGCTGAACAGTAACGCCCATCTGCAGACTTTATCCATGCGCGTGTCGGCTTTTTCTTTGCCTGTGCCAACGAAAAGCAAATGATCATAACGGACCATCAAAAAGGCCCTGTCCTATCCCGTCTGCCCTGATTCTCAGGACAGATATTGAATACAGCAGAACATGAAGGATAAAGGAGTCAAAATGGCGTCTGAACGTTTATTAAACGCACCCCAAAAATCGTATGAATACGGGTGCGTATTCTGCCAGAGCGGAAAGGAAAGCATCATCGCCAATTGTATCCGGACCCGCTGCAGTCAGATTGCTGCGACCGCTGTTTACCAGACGAAACGGAGAACGCTTCGTGGAATCACGACGCTTCACAACGTGGTGATTCTGCGCGGATATGTGCTCTTGCAGGTGCCGGAAGGTTATTCGGTATTGGAAACCCTGCCCAGAGATGAGATTATTTCCGTGTTAACCTATACCGATGGTGACTGGCGACTTTATGGGGACGATGAAGCCTACGCGAAATGGATTTTCCAGAATCAGGGGTTGATCGGACTGTCCAGAGCCTATCGGGTGGGGGACAGAATCCAGATTGCCGAGGGACCGCTGAAGGATCTGGAAGGGCATATTACAAGGATTGACAGGCGAAATAAAAGCGGCCAGGTAAGCATCACTTTTGGCGGTAAAACGATCAAAATCTGGCTGGGCTTCAACTATATAGAGGATCGGGAAACAAAAGGGAACGCGTTTGCGGCGGGAGAAACCCTGTAGGCGCTTAGGATAGAGAAACACAGAAAACCGAAGAGGTTTCTTTTTTTTACCGTTTTTCAGATGATGAACAGTACGCCAGGGTTATGGAAGACCGAAAAAAAGTCCTTCTGGTAGACGACGTCCTCAAACCCTGCTCCCGCCATGTGCTGAAGAATCTGGAGGCGACCTATGACCTGCTTACGGTGCCCACCATGCAGGCAGGGGCGGAAGCCATCCGCGAACATCGGGAAGAACTGTCCGCGATTCTCCTTTGTATGGAACAATACAAAATAGAATCCGGCGAAATCATCGCGGCGCTGAACACGATGAAAATTACGGATATTCCCATCATTGCGATTGTTATGAATTCCGGCAAGGATGATAACATCGGATGGTCCGCCATCGGTCTGTGGAACTTCATCCCGGCCAGTGACTGCGCGCGTATGGTTCAAACGTTGCTAAGCAGTAATATTGATTATTATTCCTGGCGCTTTTCGGATTGCTATCACCCGTTGGATTTAACAGATCACCTGACGGGCCTGTTCAACCGGATCGGGTTTTTCACCCGGACGCGAGAAGTGCTGAACGCCTCGATTGATACGGAGAAATGGAGCATCCTCTTCTTTAATATCAGGGGGTTTAAGGCCATCAACGACTTTTTTGGCGCGGACGGTGGCGACCGGGTGCTGAAGAACGTCGGTGGGATGCTGGATCGCTCCTTCCTCAAACCGGCTGTGCTGGCCAGGATGGAAATGGACCATTTTGCTATGCTGGTGAACAGCGAAGCCCTTGATCTGGCAAAGTTGACCACCCTGTGCGCCGGACATTTCGAAAATGAGGAGCGGGCCCTTAATTTCTTCTGCAACTGCGGAATATTCGAAGTGAAAGACCGTACGGAGAATGTAACTTCAATGTACGACAAAGCCAGGCTGGCCAAGAATTATATCTACAATGACTACTCCAAACCTTACGCGACATATTGCGATACGATGCGCAGGGAACTGATGCAAAAAGAGAACCTGACCAGCGAGCTGGAAAACGCGATCTTGAGCGAGCAGATTCTACTGTATTACCAGCCGATTATAGATACCCAGACGGGAAGCGTGGAATCGGCGGAGGTGCTGGTGCGTTGGAAACACCCGAAAGACGGGTTGCTGGGACCGGATCAGTTCATACCGGTTTTTGAAGAGAACGGGCACATCTCCAAACTGGACGGTTACATTACCAAAAAAGTCATCTCTTTTCTGGACAAACGCCTCAGGGCTGGGAAAAGTACCGTTCCGGTTTCGGTGAACCTTTCGCGCCGGGATTTTACCCATCAGGATATTCGCGCGATCATCGAGCGCAATATCGCATCTCTGCCATTTCCTTCTCAATTCATCCGGGTGGAACTGACGGAGACGGCCTTTACCCATACCGACAGGGAAATGGCCGGACTGGTTGATTATCTGCGTAGTTTTGGCATTCAGATTCTGGTTGACGATTTTGGAATCGGGTATTCCACGTTTGCGCTGGTGCAGGATTTTAATTTTGATTTTCTCAAACTGGGAATCGATTTTATCCAGTTCATCAATGTGAAACCCAAAACCAACCAGATTATCCGAACGTTGATCGGGATGGCGCACGAGCTTGGCGTGAAGGTGGTGGCGGAGGGTGTGGAGACGAAGGAGCAGGCGGATTTTCTGCGGCAGGAGAACTGCGACCTGATCCAGGGTTATTTTTACTACAAACCTATGCCGGAAGAAGACTTTACCGCGCTGCTGGACACCGTACCGTAAACACCGGTTCGGAGATGCTGGCGGAGAACATACGGGCAGAGGGCAGGAAAACGAGGAGAAGGAAGCGAATTGATTCGGAGACAGGCCTGCGGAAATATTCGGAGAACAGCGCGGCATAGGATGACTTATGGATTCCCATGTTGATGCTCTGCCATGTAATGGAGAATTTGCATGCGTAAACAACGTCGGTTCCTGATCCTGGTACTGACGGCTCTGATCCTGCTTGTGGAATTGGTGTGGATCGGCCTTTCGCTGTATCGTTCGCCGGAACGGTATCTGAACGCGGAGGACGCGTCGTAAATGATCCTGGCGCAGCAAATGCAGCAGGAAGGCAGCTTGCTTTCGTCCAACTGGTATTACTCTACGGAGTTGCGCGTGCTGAGTCCCAACCTGCTGTGGGCGCTTCTGTTTAATTTATCGGGCGACTGGGCTTTTATTCGAGCGTTGGGCACGGTGTGCATGGCGTGCCTGATGCTGACCAGCTATTTTGTACTGGTGCGTCGCGCCAGGCTGGGGGTAACCGGTTTTGCCCTGTCCCCGTTGCTGCTGGCGCCCTTTTCGCCGGTGTTCTTTCCCTATGCCGTTCTGTTGCCGTATTATTCGGTGCCGGTGATCATTGGGTTCCTCACGGTTGCCTGTTGCGTGCAGTCGGAAAAGAGCGGGTGGCCGTTCCGGCTGCTGGTCTGCGTGCTGAACCTGTTTTTCGGTATGGGTGGGGTTCGCGGGTTGTTGACGCTTCATCTGCCGATGCTTTTCGTTCTTGCCGGTAATTTCCTCAAGAGGGAAAACAGCCTGCGGGCACTCAAAAAGCGGGAATACGGGCTGGCGCTTCTGCCGGTTGTGTCGTTTCTTTTGGGCTTTGTAATCCATCAGCTGGTATTGGCGCCGCGGTATCATCTGTTGGGAATGTCACAGGTGGTTACCGCGCTGCCCACCGCACAGCAACTGACAACCCGTCTGCTGGATATCGTCGCTTATTTTGGTTTCTACCCGTCCAACACCGTCGCTTCACCGGAGGGGCTTTCTTCGGGCTGTGCGCTTGCGCTCACGTTGCTGGTTGCGATGGGCGCGATCTTTGTGATCCGTCGCAGGGACGGTAATCCGGCGGGGCGGTGGATCACGGAGTACCTGTTGGCGGCAGTCGCGGTCAGCCTGCTCAGTTTTCTGTTTCTCAGCATGTACGCGCCGCGCTACTATATTCCGTCGCTGGCATTCTGCGTGCCGGTGCTGGCTGTCGCCTTTCGCGGGCTTGGGGCGGATTCCCGCCTGCGCCAGCGGGCGTTTATCGTTGCGGTTGTCGGTTGCTTCTGCGTCACTACGGTAACCGGCGGCTGGTATCAGGCACACCGCGCGGAAAACCTGGAGATGAAGAAGGTGGCCACACTTTTGCAGGCACAGGGGTACGACCTCGGGTATGCCAGCCAGTGGAACGGAAACGTGCTTACGGAACTGACCAACGGCGAGGTGCGGTGCGTGCCGGTAACGAACTTTGATACGCTGGAAAAACAGCAATGGCTGACGGATACGGGCGACCCTACGCAGAAGTACAAAGGCAGAGTTTACCTGATCCTTACACCCGCGGAGGCGGCGGGGGAAGGCGCCGCGCTTGCGGCAAAGGCGCAGGCGAACGGCAAGCTGCTGTATCAGACCGAAGCTTATCTGGCGTATGGATTTGACTCCGTTGAAAGCCTGAAAAAACTTCTTCCCGCACAAAGCGAATAGACGGGGGAAATCCCGGTCGGAACGCGACGGGGTTGATTGCCTGAAAGGTTTGGAGTATGATGAAAACGTATGGGGGAAACGCTGGCCCCAATAGAAATGGAGTGTGATACCGATATGAAGCGAAGTGGGAAGGAACGGTTCGTCGCTTATGAAAAGCTGACGAGAAAGAAACGCCGTGAGTTGGACGTTGCGCGTCGCGGAACGTGGGGAACCGTTAACCCGGTCACCCGACGGCCCGAACCGTCAACCGCCTATCAGAGGCAAAAAGAGAAACGCCGTTGGAGGGCTGAGCCCGATTCCAGCGGCGTTTTTGTTTTGTTCCGGTTGTTACGGGGATTCCAGAACGGTTTTCGGGTTTCCCGTATCTGAATACGAGAAACCTTGTAAACGGATGCGCGGCGGCGTTATCGCGGGGCTCGCAGGGCAACGCTTCCGTATCGTGGCGCGGGATACGATGCCACTTCGCAGGCCATCAGGTTTCCCGCGCGCATTCCGGCTGGCGAAGAATTTTATACAGAAGTCTGTACAGAACGCCTGCTTCTTCATGGGTCAGCGGCAGGCAACCCGCCAGACGCGCCGGAATGTCCCGCGCTTTTTCTTTCAGCTTTGCGCCGTCGTCGGTCAGGGTTACGTTTACGATGCGTTCGTCTGCCGCGGAACGCTCGCGTTTGATAAAGCCCTTGCCCTCCAGCCGCTTAATCAGAGGAGTCAGGGTGCCGGAATCCAGAAAGAGCGCCGAACCGAGTTCTTTTTCACTTACGGACAGGCGATCCCACAGAACCATCATGGTGATGTACTGCGTATAGGTCAGGTCCAGCGCATCCAGCAGGGGTTTATAACGGCCAACAACGTCTTTGGCTGCCGCGTAGAGGGGAAAGCAGAGCTGGTTTTCCAGCTTCAGCATGTCGTCGCTGTTCATGGGGGTTCATCCTTTCCGCTTGCGGAATGATACGGTAGAGTGCAGTCGCCAGATCGGGGCGCCGGTAGACAGGATGGCAGAGCGGTTGCCGTGAAACGCCGCCTGTCGCGGGCAGACAGGCGATACCGGCGGCAGATCAAACCAGCGTGTCATCCAGCCGCGATGCCGCCGTGCCGTGTGCCATGACCGGTGCGCGACTGCCCGCCGCATACCGTGGGGGTTACAGCAGCTTTTCGATATCTGCGGCAATGTCTTTTGGCTCTACCGTAGGTTCGTAACGCTTGACCACGTTTCCTCCCCGGTTGATCAGGAATTTGGTAAAATTCCATTTGATCTGGTTGTCGGAATAACCGCCCTTATAGCGGGCGCGCAACATCATTTCCAGCGTTTTCGCCTTGATCCCCCTGCCAAGTCCTTCAAAACCCTTTTGCGAGGTGAGATAGCGATAAAGCGGGATCGCGTTTTCGTCGCGAACATCCACTTTTTGGGAGAGTGGGAACGTTACGCCGAACCGAAGTTTGCAAAACTCCGAGATCGCTTGATCGTCGCCCGGCTCCTGATCCATAAACTGGTTGCAGGGAAAGCCGACGACCGTAAAGCCCTTCTCCTGGTACTGCCGGTACAGGGCTTCCAGCCCCTCATATTGCGGGGTGAAGCCACACTTGCTGGCGGTGTTGACGATGAGGAGAACTTTCCCCCGGTAATCGGACAGGGGAACCGGTTTATTTTCGATGGATGTATAGCTGAAATCATAGACAGACATATTCACTGCCTCCTTGCTGTTTTGCACAATTAAATTGTGCAAAACAGATTATAACGAAAAAACACCGCCGTGTCAAGCGGCGGTGAAAATATTCGCTTTCTTTTCTGCGCGCGCCGCCTTCGGAGAGGCGAACAGAAGGCAACGAGGATTCTTGACACAAGCGCGGAAGCCACCCGAAAGGGTTTCTGTCCTGCATAAGGATACGGGATACCGCTGGCAGAAACTCCTTCCGTACGCGCCCTGTGAAGAATATGGCGAAGGAAAGGCATCTCCCTTTCGCTCCGTCAGGCTTTTTCTTCGATTTCGTCCACGGTAAAGTAAGTTTTTCCTTCGCCGCACATCCAGCAGTTACCGCACTGCGCGGTAAAACGGAACACGCAGTAATCCGGGTCGGTAACGCCCAGAGGATAATACTTTTCGTCGCCGGGATTCCACAGCAGCTCCCGATGGGGAGCGTCGGTCAGCACCTCCATGGTGCCACGCAGCATCACGCCGTTAATCTGCTCCGGCTGGCAGAAGTACAGCGCCGCTTTCGGGTTTTGCAGGTACTGTTGCGCCCGGTGCGAAGAGGTGTTGGTGGAGAGATAATAGATACTGTAGCCTTCCCGCTTACCGGTTGCGAACATGGCCTTAACGGCGGGATAACCCTCCTTGTCCACCGACGCGACCCAGACGGTGGAAGCTTCCCGAATCATTTCCCGGATTTTGGCTTTGGTGGATTCGATCATCTGAACAGGTCCTTTCACAGGTTATTTTCAATTGCTGTAAGGTTTTGCAACACCTCGCGCAGCATGTTTTCAAAAGCGGTCACTTCCGGCTCGGTAAAACCCCTGTAAAACAGCTCGTTCATTCGGGCCGATACGTTGTCGTATGCGGCGGAAAGCGCCCGGGCTTTGTCTGTGAGTACAATGTTCTGTTGTCGCCGGTCGATACGATCCCGGGAACGGTTCACCAACCCTTGCGCTTCCATCCGATCCAGCATACCGGTGAGCGTTGTTTTTGCCAGACCGGTACGGTGACTTAACTCCACAATCGGCAGGCAATCTTCCTGCCATAATACGAACAGGATGCGGCCCTGCGCACCGTTAAAATCATCCAGCCCAGCCTGCTGCAACAGTTGCCCGAATACACGCCCCTGTACCTGCTTGATTTGCGAAATCAGGAACCCTCCGTTGGTCGTAATGAGGACCACCTCCTGCTATATAGGATAATACTATATAGAATTAAATGCAAGTATAAATTTTACATATTTGCAGAACCTGTTTTAAGCATGCTGAGGAATGGCTGATATCATATGGGTTTGCGTTCAGATGCGTGCGCCAGAGCGCCATTCGGCCACCATGGTATCGGATGTGTTTTTACGGGCTTCTCAAGGAGGCATCTCATTTTCCCGAGGGAGGCAGCGACAGATCACAAACAGTGAAAAAACAGTGGGAATGTGGCCAAATCACACAGGGCATCTTGTGTTGGATGTCCCCCTGTGCTACAATGCAAGCTGTTCGCTTTTCGGGCGGGGCGATTTTGTCCCAGAGCCGGAAACCCTTATCAAATGGGAATGGGAGCGTTTGCCATGCTGTCGTATAATTATTTGCTGGATATCGCGTTGATCCTTTTATGCACCAAATTACTGGGCCTTTTTACCCGTAAAATGCACATGCCTCAGGTAGTGGGCGCGCTGCTGGCGGGTATTGTGCTGGGCCCGGCGGCGCTGAACATCCTTCACGAAACCAACTTCATCAAACAGGTAGCCGAACTGGGCGTCATCATTCTGATGTTTAACGCCGGACTGGAAACGAACATCACCGAGTTGCGCAAGGCCGGCAAAGCGTCTTTCGTCATCGCGCTGATCGGCGTGCTGGTGCCTCTGGTAGGCGGTTTTATCATTGCGTTCTTCTTTAACCGGGGCGATCTGGTGCAGGGGAACACCAGCGTTTTCCTGCAAAACATGTTTATCGGCGTGATCCTGACCGCCACGTCCGTAAGCATCACGGTGGAAACGCTGAAGGAACTGGGCAAACTGGATACCCGCGCGGGCAGTGCCATCCTGGGTGCGGCGCTGATTGACGACGTGATGGGGATTATCGCGCTTACGATCATCACAAGTTTTGCGGACCCGACCGTGAACCTGTGGACGGTGTTGCTGAAGATTGCGCTTTTCTTCGTGTTTGTTGCAGTGGCAGGTTACATTTTCTACAAACTGTTCACGCTGGCCATCAACCGCAACAGCAACGACCTGCGCCGGTACGTGATCGTGTCGTTTGTGTTCTGCCTGCTCATGTCTTTCTGCGCGGAATATTTCTTCGATGTGGCGGACATCACCGGCGCGTATTTCGCGGGATTGATCATCTGCAATACGAAGAAGTCCAAGTACATCGCCTCGCGTTTTGAAACGCTATCCTATATATTACTGTCGCCGATTTTCTTCGCAAGTATCGGTCTGTCCGTCACCCTGCCGTCCATGAGCGCCAATATCATCTGGTTCTCGGTGTTGCTGCTGCTGATCGCGATCATTTCCAAGATCATCGGTTGCGGCTTTGGCGCCAGAATCTGCCGCTACAGCAAAGAGGAAAGCCTGCAGATCGGCGTTGGGATGATTTCCCGCGGCGAGGTTGCGCTGATTGTGGCCAACAAAGGAATGGCGCTGGGCCTGATGAGCAGCGTATTCTTCGGCCCGGTCATCATCGTGGTGATCGCGACAACCATCATTACCCCGATTTTGCTGAAGATCGTATTCAACAGAGAAAAGCAGATTGCGGAGCCTATGATAGAAAGCCCGCTGGTGGCGGAGTTCAACGAGGCGGAGAAGCTGGAAATGATGGAGCAGAAGATCAGCGAAGCCGCCGACGGCATTGTGTGCACTCCCAGCCAGGAGAAAAAGAAAATCTGAGTTTGTTTCCAAACGATTGTGCTGTAGTCATTCCAGCATTGTTCCCTCATCTTTATGGCTTCTTCTCCGGAGATTTCGGGGAGGAAGCCTTTTGTTTGACAAGGTTTCCTCCTGCGTTTATACTGAACAGACAACCGAATCAGGCACGCGGATGCGCCCAAAGCGCCGGCGGAAACGCCGAGGGAATCGCGGATGAAAATTCCGAGCTATCCCAGTAACCGTGAAGCGGACGAAAGAGCGGAATGCCACTGTCGAAAGACGGGAAGGCGCTTGAGTAGGATGAAGCCAAGCCGGGAGACCTGTTCGCGCGCAATCCTCTGGGATTGGGCAAATCGCATGGGCTGAAAAGCCCGTGTTTATTGGGCTGTCCCCGGAGGGGGCGGCCCTTTGCCTTGCCTGTACGGTTGATAAGAAAGGGGAGAACGAACATGAGGAAAATCCTATCGATCCTGGTCGTGCTCATGCTGCTGTCCATCCTGCCTGCCGGCTGCGGACTGGCGGAAGGAAACGGGGTTGCGGTAAACGACATGACCGGGCGCAGCGTTACGTTGGACGTGCCCGCGACGCGCGTGGTGGCGCTGACCGCGGCGGATTGCGAAATTTTATACGCGCTGGGCGCGGGGGATACGCTGGTGGGCCGTGGCGAATACTGCGACTATCCCGAAGAGGTGCAGAGCGTACCGGCGGTGCAATCCGGAACCGAAACCAACCTGGAACAGATTATCGCGCTGAAACCGCAGGTGCTGTTGATGAACACCATGGCCCAGACCGAAGATCAGGTGAACCAGTTGGAGGCCGCGGGCATCCGCGTGGTGGTCAGCGAGGCGACGAATATCGAAGGGGTGTATACCGCCATTTCGATGATCGGAGCACTGACCGGCAAGACCGACGAAGCAAACGCACTGAACGACAGCATGAGAACCAGCTTTGCCGATCTGGCGGCGAAAGCCTCCGGCAACGGAAAAAGTGTTTACTTTGAAGTGTCTCCCCTGCAATACGGCCTGTGGACGGCGGGTAAAGGCACCTTTATGGACGAGGTTGCCACGATGCTGGGGCTGACCAATTGTTTCGCCGATGTGGACGGCTGGGCGCAGATCTCCGAGGAGCAGGTATTGCAGCGCAACCCCGACTATATTGTGACGATTACCATGTATACCGGCGAAGGCCCCACCCCGGTGGATGAGATATTGGCCCGTGATGGATGGAAAGACGTAACCGCCGTAAAGAACGGCGATGTGCTTGACCTGCCCAATAACGAGCTGACCCGCCCCGGCCCCCGGCTGGCGGACGGCGCTAAAATGCTGAACGATTTTGTGATGGAATCCGAAGCGAAGGACAACGCGGCCTGACGCGTGCTAAAGCACGCTTTGGGAGGGGGACTGACGGTCGCTATAGCTCCCTTTGGGAGGGGGACTTGCGGTCCCCCTCCCAACCGCCCCCTGTGGGGAATGTGGTAAGCTGCGGAGTCTGTGATACAGGTGCAGAGTATGCTCTCCAATGGAAAAGCATTAGAGTAGAATGAATGCAGATTTTTGTTATAGTTTTGACCGACGATTGAGGAGAAGCGTGTGAAACGGAAACGGGAAGGATACAGACCGCTGGAGATGGCGGCGATGGGCGCGGCGACGCTGGCCACGATGCTGCTTTGCGTTTGCGTGGGCAGCGTTGGGCTGCCGCTTAAGCAGACCGCGACCGTGATTTGGAACGCGATCTGGGGGTTGCCCATGCCGGAAGGAATTTCTTCTTCGATAATCCTGTCCGTGCGGCTGCCTCGGGTGCTGTGCGTGGCGCTGTCCGGCGCGGCGCTGTCCCTGTGCGGCGCGGCGATGCAGGGACTGTTGCGCAATCCCCTCGCGGATGGGTCCACGCTGGGCGTTTCTACCGGTGCGTCGCTTGGCGCGGTGATCGCTATCGCCTTTGGCATTTCTTTTCCGGGGCTGCCGTTTGCGGGAACCATGCTGATGGCCATGCTGTTCGGCTTTCTGTCGCTGGCGGTCATCCTGTCGCTGGCGTACCGGTTGGACGGTTCCCTTTCTACCAACACGATTATTCTGGTGGGCGTCATCTGGTCGATGTTTATCTCCAGCATCATCAGCCTGATCGTCACCTTCCGCAGCGACAAGGTGAAAAGCATCACCTTCTGGAACATGGGAAGTCTGCAGGGCAGCGACTACATCAACGCGCTGACGCTGCTTGGCGCGCTGATCCTGTTTGGCGGGGTGATCCTCTCACTGACCCGGGAGCTGAACGCTTTCGCCGTGGGGGAGGACAATGCCCGCGGCGTGGGCGTGAATGTTCGCCGGGTGAAGCTTACGCTGCTCATCTGTGTATCGGCGCTGGTGGGGGTGTGCGTGTCCATTGGCGGCAGCATCGGGTTTGTGGGGCTGGTAACCCCGCATATGGCGCGGCTGATCGTTGGCCCCAACCATAAACGGCTCTTGCCCGCATCGCTGTTTGGCGGCGCGATTTTCCTGATGCTGGCCGATCTGGTTGCGCGCGTATTACTGAACCCGATCGAGTTGCCCATTGGGGTGGTTACCTCGCTGATCGGCGCGGTAGCGTTTATCGCGATCTTTTACCGTACCCGGAAGGAGGAAGCTCATGCTTGAGGTGCGCGACCTGACCGTGCGGTACGGCGCGCTTTGCGTGGCGGACAGCGTGAGTTTTTCCGTACAGCCCGGTGAATGGTTGATGATTGCCGGGCCGAACGGCGCGGGTAAATCTACGGTGCTCAACGCCGTCGCGCAGGCGGCGCCCTATACCGGGCAGGTGCTGTTGAACGGGCGGGACGCGCGGCGCATCAGGCCCCGCGAACGCGCCAAAATGCTGGGTATCCTCGGCCAGAGCCACGCGGTGGGCTATGCCTTTACCGTGGAGGAGATTGTCCGGCTGGGGCGTTATGCCTATTCCGGGCCGTTCTCCGGCGGCGATGGAGCGGAGGAACGGGCGATTGACGAAGCACTGGCCCTGACCGGAATGGAGCCGTTTCGCACCCACTCCGTGCTCACGCTTTCCGGCGGCGAGCTGCAGCGCGCGTTTCTGGCCCAACTGTTTGCGCAGAACCCCAGCCTGCTTTTACTGGACGAGCCGACCAACCATCTCGACCTGGTGTACCAGAAGCAGGTGTTTGAGCTGATCCGGAAGTGGCTGGGCCAGCCTGGGCGCGCCGCCGTATCGGTTGTGCATGATTTATCGCTGGCGATGAAGTACGGCACGCACGCGATCCTGTTAAACCGGGGGCGGGTGGTTTCCGGTGGCACCGTCGTGGAGGCGCTGACCGATGGCGCGATGAACGCGGCCTACGGCATGGATGTACGCGAATGGATGAACGAACTGTACGCGCTGTGGAACTTGAATCCAGCCCGTATGCCGGCGGAGAACGGCGACTGACGATGAATCGCCGTCGCGGTATGGGAAGAAGAAACGAAACGGGAGAATGGCGATGGAGCCGGACGAAGTGTAAAACTGCGTCCGGCTTTTTGAAACTTACGGTACGTTTTTTCAAAAAAGCAGTTTCAACCCCCCTGTTCCTGTTGTATAGTAAACATGTAGGCATCGTTGCACAGAGGCGCAACCCCTGCGCCGGACAGGAACCATGCAAACCACAGGTGGCCGAACTGCGGGAAAAACCCGTGCGTTGGACTGCCAGGCCGTTGCATCCGGCAGCAACCGTAAGCCTCGGACTGAAAGAAAAACAGGAGGAAAACAGTATGTGTGGTATCCGTTTCTTCGTCTGTAAACATTGCGGTAATCTGGTGGGAGTCATCCACGATTCTGGCGCGCCCCTCACCTGCTGCGGCGACCATATGACCGAGCTGATCCCCGGCAGTGTGGACGCAAGCAAAGAAAAGCATGTGCCCGTGATTGAAGTAAACGGCGACACCGTGACCGTGAAAGTCGGTTCCGTGCCGCATCCCATGACGGAGGAGCATTCCATCCAGTGGGTCTACCTGCAGACCGAGCACGGCGGACAGCGTAAGTGCTTAAAGCCCGGCGACGAGCCCAAAGCGCTGTTTGCACTGGCGGGGGACAAAGTGGTTGCCGCCTATGCGTACTGCAACCTGCACGGACTGTGGAAAGCCGAAGCGTAAGCACGAGGCGGCTGTTTCGGGCGCGCGCGTAATGCGGGCGCCCGAAACCCGTTCCCCAGCGCGATTGCCATCCCGGTACTTTATGGATAAAGGAGCACAACCATGAGCAAGAAGGTAGTCATCATCGGCGGCGTAGCCGGAGGCGCCAGCTGCGCGGCAAGGCTGAGAAGGCTGGATGAGAACGCGGAGATCGTGCTGCTGGAGCGCGGCCCCTATATTTCGTACGCCAACTGCGGCTTGCCCTACCACGTGGGCGATATCATCAAATCCCGCAGCGCGCTGCTGTTGCAGACGCCGGAGGCCATGAAACAGAAGTTTAAAGTGGATGTGCGGGTGAAAAATGAGGTCGTTTCCATTGACCGTAATTTGAAAACCGTTACCGTTAAGCATGTGGAAACAGGCGAAACCTATGCGGAAACCTACGATACGCTGGTCATCTCCACGGGTTCCTCGCCTGTACGGCCGCCGATCCCGGGGATTGACCTGCCGCGCGTGCGCTCCCTGTGGACGGTGCCGGACGCGGATGATATCCGTTCGCTGATTGTGGAACAACATGTGTCCTCCGCGGTGGTGGTAGGCGGCGGCTTTATCGGGCTGGAAATGGCTGAGAACCTGAAACACGCGGGCCTGACCGTGTCGCTGGTGGAAATGATGAACCAGGTGATGGCGCCGCTCGATTTTGAAATGGCGCAGCTACTGCACGACAACATCCGCCAGAACGATGTGGCGCTGTATCTTGGTGACGGTGTATCCTCTTTTGAGGACAACGGCGGGCTGGTGAACGTGCAGCTGAAGAGCGGCAAAACGCTTACGGCCGGACTGGTGATCCTGTCCATCGGCGTGCGTCCCAACGGCCAGCTGGCTAAGGACGCGGGCCTTGCCGTGAACGCGCGCGGCGGTATTGTGGTGGATGAACACCTGCGCACCTCCGACCCGGATATTTACGCTGTGGGCGACGTGATTGAGGTGAAGGACCTCGTTTTCGGCGACCCGACCATGATCCCACTGGCAGGCCCGGCCAACAAGCAGGGCCGTATTGCCGCGGACAATATTGCCGGCGGAGACGAAGTTTATCGGGGTTCGCTGGGAACGTCGGTAGTGCGGGTGTTCGACCTGACCGCCGCGGGCGTGGGAGCCAACGAGCGGACGTTGAACAAGCGCGGTATGGAGCGGGACAAGGACTACCGCACTGTGACGATTACCCAGAACGCGCACGCGGGGTATTACCCCGGCGCAACCCCGATGACGCTGAAATTGCTGTTCTCCCCGGATGGAAAGAAAATTTTCGGCGCGCAGATTGTGGGTCGCGAAGGTGTGGACAAGCGGATTGACACCATCGCGGTCACCCAGCGGCTGGGCGGCGGTGTTGTCGAACTGAGCGAGCTGGAACTGGCCTATGCGCCGCCTTTCTCGTCCGCCAAGGA
>Ga0116170_10001343_pt1 | contig 24847 bp, 29 predicted proteins | sample AD_JPNHW1_MetaG_FD_89797 | JGI IMG/M metagenome (GOLD analysis project Ga0116170, IMG submission 89797) | Active sludge microbial communities of municipal wastewater-treating anaerobic digesters from Japan - AD_JPNHW1_MetaG | ecosystem: Engineered > Bioreactor > Anaerobic > Digestate | place... | reverse complement strand
CCTTTGCTGTTCCGCTTTATTTTGCTCACGATTTATATCTTAAAAATCCGCAAAATCCCACGGGTGCACTTTGGCTTGCGGGGATAACAATATTCTTTCTGTTTGGATTTTTAATTAAAGTAACCGGCGAGGTTCTAAACGAAGGTGATACAGTTTTACCTTTCTTAAACCCTTTAAAACTGGCTCTTGCCTCACTTAAAGGAATTATTGCTATAGGCCCTATAACCTGGCTTTCTGCATCAATTGCAACCTACGTTATTCCCAAAGTTAATGTTATAGGTTGGTTCAATATAACTTTTCAAATTGTTATTTGGCTAATTGTTATAGGAATTGCTCTTACTTCTTTTTTAATGTTTGTAAAAAATGAAAAAATAGCAGACTCTTATAATTTAAAAGTTTTATTCAATAAATCTGTCGATTTGAGCATAGCCATAATATTTTTTATTTTTCAGCTCACACTCATTAACATCCCTACAAACGTATTTATAGGCTATATTATTCTTGTCCTTTTTGGATTTGGGCCTCTGTTCTATTTCTTTGCTGCCTATGCTATTGTATTTAATGTCGCAGTAACAGGGCACTATATGGCACAGCTTCAATATGAAGTATTGGGATACGATAAAAACAAAATGGACTTTTAAAAAATCATTTAACCATTTCACGTAGCTTTTTTAACTGGTCACGGATTTGTGCCGCACGCTCAAAGTCAAGAATTTTGGCAGCTTTGTGCATGTCCTTTTCAAGTTTATCAATAAGTTTTGGTAACTCTTTCTCGCTTATTCCCAAATCCACCATTTCTTCTGCCACAATATCTTCAAGGTTTCTGTAGCTTGCAACCAGCGATAACAAATTGTTTTCTATGGGCTTTTTGATTGTATGCGGAATAATCCCGTATTTTTTATTGTAATTAAGCTGAATTTCTCTTCTTCGGTTAGTCTCATCTATTGCCTTTTTCATTGAATCGGTTATTTTGTCGGCATACATTATAACAGCACCGCAAGAATTTCTTGCAGCCCTGCCGATTGTCTGGATAAGACTTGTTTGGGAGCGTAAAAATCCTTCCTTGTCCGCATCCATTATCGCAACAAGCGAAACCTCAGGAATATCAAGCCCTTCTCTTAATAAATTCACCCCGATAAGAACATCAAACTCTCCAAGACGCAAATCCCTTAAAATTTCCACCCGCTCCAGTGATTGAATTTCGCTGTGCAAATACCTGACTCTAACCCCCTGTTGAAGAAAATAATCGCACAAGTCTTCTGCCATTTTCTTTGTAAGCGTTGTAATCAAAACCCTTTCATTTTTTTGAGCCCTTAAATCAATTTCTTTTATTAAATCGTCAATCTGAGTTTCAATAGGTCGAACCGAAATTTTAGGATCTACAAGCCCTGTCGGACGAATAATTTGTTCCACAAGCTGCGCTGAAGTCTGTTTTTCAAACTCAGCAGGGGTAGCAGAAACATAAATTTTTTGATGAACTTTGTCAAAAAATTCATTTTCCTTCAAAGGTCTGTTGTCCTTTGCACAAGGCAGTCTGAAGCCGTATTCTACAAGGGTTTCTTTCCTTGCCATGTCCCCTCTGTACATTCCTTTAAGCTGAGGAAGCGTTACATGCGATTCATCAATCACGGTCAGAAAATCCCCACGGAAATAATCCAAAAGCGTTGAAGGCGCAGACCCTACGGGTCTGCGCTCTATTATTCTCGAATAATTTTCAATTCCCGAACAGTAGCCCATTTCCTTTATCATTTCGATGTCGTAATTTACTCTTTGCTCGAGCCTTTGGGCTTCAATAAGTTTATTTTGCTCGTTTAGCGTAGCTAAACGAGCCTTCAATTCTTCTTTAATAAGCCCTATGGTCTCATCAACGTTTTCATCGTAGGAAAGATAGTGAACGGCTGGGTATATAACGGTTTTTTGCGGAGTTTCAAGTATTTCTCCTGTGACAGAATCAATTTTTACTATTTTTTCGATTTCATCTCCAAAAAAATAAATTCTTGTGACAATTTTTTCATAAGCGGGCATGATTTCAACTATATCACCACGAGCCCTGAAAGTAGAGCGTTCCAAAACCAAATCATTTCTTATATATCGGACTTCTACAAGGTGGCGCAGAAAATCTTGTCTGGAAATTTCTTTTCCGACAGAAAGTTCAATTGAGCCTTTAAAGTAATTTTCAGGTAACCCCAAACCATAAATACAGCTCACAGAAGCCACGATTATAACGTCATTTCTTTCATACAAACTTCTTGTAGTATTGTGGCGAAGGCGGTCTATTTCTTCGTTTATGCTTGAAGATTTTTCTATATAGGTGTCTGTGCGCGGGATATAAGCTTCTGGCTGATAATAATCGTAATAGCTTATGAAATATTCAACCGCATTGTCGGGGAAAAGTTCCTTAAATTCGTTATAAAGCTGTGCTGCAAGAGTTTTGTTATGAGCAATTACAAGAGTGGGTTTTTGAACCTGCTCAATAACATTTGCAATGGTGAAAGTTTTACCCGAACCTGTAATCCCAAGCAAAGTTTGCGAATCATCACCGCAATTAAGCCCTTTGGTCAGCTTTTCGATAGCCTGCGGCTGATCACCTGAAGGCTTGTATTTTGAATGGATTTTAAACTTATTTTCCATAAGAATATTTTAACAGACTATCGATAATTTTGGAATTGCAGAGGATAATCGTATTTCTCTTCGTTTTCTCTCAATATTTTTATAACCGCCTGCAGGTCGTCTTTGTCTTTGCCAGAAACTCTTACCTGATCGCCCTGAATAGATGCCTGAACTTTTATTTTTGAATCCTTGATGTCAGAAACAATTTTTTTGGCAAGTTCTTGGGTTAAACCTTTTTTAAGTTTATAAACCTGTCTTACATTTCCGCCCAAAGCGTTTTCCATCGGCTGAGGGTCAAGAATTTTTATACTCAAATTCCTTTTAACTAACTTTGACTGCAAAATGTCGAGAATGTTTCTTAATTTCATATCATCACAAGTTGTTATTGTAATTGCTTTGTCCGCTTCAAGCTCAACTTTTGAATTGGAATTTTTTAAATCAAACCGCGATATAATTTCTCTTTCAACCTGATCAACGGCATTAACCAATTCTTGTCTGTCAAATTCCGAGACCACATCAAAACTGCATTCTTTTGCCATACAACCCTCCTTTTTTTCGATTGTATCACAAAAACTTAAGGGCGGAAATTTTTTTAAAAAAATTTCCGCCCTTTGTTTGGTTTATATTAGGATTTACTAAGGTAAAATGATTTCCCCTTTTGGTTTTTGAACATATGCACTTTCGATGATAGGCTCTGTAGGCTTATGAATATAAGCACTTTCAATTAAAGGTTCTTTAGGGATATTCACCGCATAAGGTGTTGTAATAACCGGCTCTTTTGGAACATTAACCGCATAAGGGGTTTCAATTATTCTTTTTGTTGCTCTGACACTATTTGAGCCTTCACCGATGAAAACGGTTTCTGATGCTTCTTTTCTAAGCTTATTTTGTTCTGCCGTATATTCCCAATAATGATTTGTTTTTACTTTGCTTGGACTTTTCGGTCTGTTATAAAAAGTTGCAACATCGTCAGAAGTATTTTTTATAACTTCTATAGCCGATTTTGAAGCCTCTTCTGCAACATTTGCAGCTTCTTGAATACCTTTTTTAATTGTTTGAGGAGTTTTTATTTTGTATTTTCCTCTTGCCAAAGTGTATTTTGATTTTTTAGCAACTGTATCAGCAACTTGTTCCACCGCTTCTGTAGCAGGTTTTGCAACATCATCTACTACATTTGCAACTGCTTCTGTTGCAGGTTTTATAGCTTCTTGAGCCGCTTTTGCAGCTTCTTTTACTGCCTTTGTGCCCTTTCCTTTTCTTAAAAGTGCCAAAGAGCCTATTAACAAAGCTATAGTACCTATTATGGTTCCGGCCTTAAGTGCAGTATCATCCTTTTCTCTGTGAACAAAAGCATCAAGAGGTGCCGGTCTTCCAAGATAATTCGTGTTGAGCCCGCCGTTTACGCCATATCCCGGTACTGTCATCCCCGGCATTGTCATTGTATTCATCAAATAAGGATTAAATCCCGTTGTTCCCGGATTAATTCCGTAAGTATTACCGTACTCGTCAGGCAAATAATTCATAACCTTAACCTCCAATATAAAACCAAACCTTATCTATAAAAAAACAATCAAAGCCTGATTATTGCATGTGCTTTATGAGTTTTAAGATTTTTAAAATGCAAAAAGTATTTTAAATCAAGTGTTTACAGGATTGTAACAAAATATTACAATCAAAAACCCTGTTCTTTTTTATTTATCAACTGACCAAAAATTTGATTAAAAATTTTGTTTTTGCTAGACTTATCTGGGAAAATTAGTTTAGACAAGATGAGGATTTTTTTATGAGCTTGATGAAAGGTAAAAAAGGGGTAATATTCGGAGTTTCCAACCAAAGGGGAATAGCCTATGCCATAGCAGAACAATTACACAATGCAGGGGCTGAAATTGCCTTCACCTATGCCGGTGAAATAATGGAAAGCAGAGTCAGACCTCTTGCAGAAGGCATGAATGCCAAAATAATTATGGAATGTGATGTCACAAAAGAAGAACATGTTAAAAAAGTTTTTGAACAATGCGAAAAAGTTTACGGAAAAATAGATTTTGTAGTGCATGCTGTTGCCTTTGCAAACAAAGAAGATTTAATGGGCAAGTTTATCGATACAACAAAAGAAGGCTGGGATTTAGCACTTGGAGTAAGTGCCTACTCGCTTATTTCAATAGCAAGAAACGCTCAACCGATTATGAATGAAGGCGGTTCAATATTTGCCCTGACCTATCTTGGTTCTGATTATGTTGTTGCAAACTACAACGTAATGGGTGTGGCAAAAGCGGCACTTGAATCCAGCATGAGATATTTGGCAGAAGATTTAGGAAAATACGGTATAAGGGTTAACGCAATATCAGCAGGTGCCGTTAAAACTCTTGCGGCAAAAGGAATTGCAGGATTTGATAAAATGCTAAAAGCAGCAGTTGTTAAAGCACCGCTCAGAAGAAACGTAAGCCTTGAAGATGTAGGTAAAGCAGGGCTATATTTAGCATCTGACCTTTCTTCAGGCACTACAGGACAAATTTTGTTCGTAGATTGCGGATGTCACTGTGTTTATGCTTCAGGAGAAGAAATGGAACTTATTTCCAACTGTATTCAGGCACAATCATAGTATTATAAAATAACAAAAGGGCGGATTTTTTCAAAGAAAAAATCCGCCCTTTTGTATCATTTAAAATCATCGGGCTTTTTATCTTTCAGCCACTTTTTCATGACGTGGTGTTCAAAGCTTAGCGCAAAATTATAAAGCGCATTGGTAAGCTTTTGTCCGCTGGGTGACTTTGCAACAAGCAAAAAATCGCCGGCTTTATTTTTTGCAAGAGAAATTTCTGCATGAATTATTTTTTCAACGTTTGTTTTGGGTTTGCGCTCAAGAATTTCTTTGAGCCAAAATCCTAAAAGCTTTGTGCAAGATTGTTTTTCAATAATTTCATCTTCTCTTTCTTGCAGATATTTGGCAAATTCGGATAAAATCATACACAAACTCCGCTTTGGGCAAAGGGCGTAGAGGCTGAAAGGCAAACAATATTTTCTATTCCCTGATTTTTAAGTTCTAATATTATATTTTCAAAAGTCGCGCCTGTTGAGCAAATATCATCCATAAGCAAAATGTCGCCTTTCAAAAGCTTATTTTTGTTGACTTTAAAGGCTCCTGAAAGATTTTGCATCCTTTGGTCTTTTTTTAAATTATACTGAGGCTTTGTGTCTTTAATTCTTTGTACAAGATCCAAATTAACCTCGTAACCAGTCAATTTTGAAAATTCCTGTGCGACAAGCACCATGTGATTGTATTTTCTTTGTTTTTCCCTTGCTTTGAACATAGGAACGGGAACTATTTGATAACATTTATCCAAATCACCCGTTTTTAGCCAAAAAGTGTGCATAAATTTTGCCTGATAGTAGGCTAAATCCCTTTGTTTATGGTATTTAATTCCTCTTATAAGTTTTTGCAATTCGCCTTCATAAACACCCGCACAGAACACTTTTACACCGCAAATTTCTCTTTGCTCGAATTCGGGCAGATGCTCAAGGTTAGAAAAGCACTTTGAACACATTTTTACGCTCTCTTGTGAAGAAGAACAAAAATAACATTTCTTTTTATAAATCCAATCCAGACAGTATGAAATAAATTTTTTCATAGAAAAATTATACAATAGATATTTACATGTTAAAATATAGTTTGAGGAGAGAAAATGTCAATTATAATAATGCTTCTTCTTTTAAGTGTATTAATTCTGGTTCACGAAGCCGGACACTTTATTGCCGCGCGTTATTTTAAAATCAAAGTTGACAAATTCGGATTCGGGCTTCCGATAGGACCGACTCTTTATGAAACAAAATGGGGCGATACAAAAATTCTTATTCACGCATTTTTGTTAGGCGGGTATGTCGCATTCCCAGATGACGAAAAAGATTGTGAGCTTTCAAAAGATTCTCCCGAAAGGTTTATTAATAAACCGGTTTACCAGCGTGCGATTGTAGTTTCAGCCGGTGTTTTTGCAAATATCTTATGTGCTTTTTTCTTTGTATTTTTAACAGCCGCCCTTTGGGGAAATCTTCCTTCTGGCAAGTACGAAATATATGTAAACGACATCGTTGCGCCCAAACAAGAAAGCATTTGGCAGTCAGGATTACAAAAAAAAGACAGAATTATTGAAATTAACGGAACAAAAGTAGAGAACACATACGCGCTTTTAGATTTTATAAAAATGAGCAAATCCTATGACGGAAAAATTGATGCAAATACAAAAACGGACAATTATTTGCGGCTAAAAGCCCTAAATTCTGTTTTTACACAAGATGAAATCATACCCGAAGGTATTGCGGTCAAATTACCTGAAAAAACTTTTGAAGCACCGGTAAAAATAGAACAAAAAGTCTTAAAAGGAATGAAAAAACACGTTGATAAACAGATTTCTTTAAATTCCAAACAGACAAAATTAAGAGATAAGCTCATCGGACAAACAGCTTACATTTCAGACGGAACTTGCACTTTAGATGATTTGGCTTATGCGATTTCCGATAATTCAAGACCTTTGGATATAAAAGTTTTAAGAAACGGAAAAACAATTAATCTCAAAACTGTTTATGCAAATAAAAAAGGGCTTTTAGGAATAAAATTGGAAGCAAAAGAGGTTTTAATCCCGACAAAGACCCCTCAACAAGTAATTACAAAAGGGACAAAATACCTTTGGGACAACACTTATATGCTTTTATACGGGCTTTACCAGATCTTCAGCGGTCAAATCCCGCTTAAAGACCTGCACGGAATTGTCGCAATAACAAAAGTGGGCGGAGATATAATTACAAACAGCGGAATTTTCTTCGGATTGCTTTTAATCGCAATAATCTCAATGGATTTGGCAATAATAAACTTCCTTCCGATTCCCGCACTCGACGGCGGACACATAATGTTTTTGATTATAGAAAAGCTTCGCGGAAAACCCCTTGACGAAAAAGTTATCGACAAAATAGGCTCCGTCGGCTTTGCTTTTCTGATAACATTAATGGTTTTTGTAATCTTTAACGACATTGCAGGCTTAATTACAAAAAAATTCTAATTTTATAACGAATTTGAAAAATACAGCAAATATATGGTCTAAATCCCGCTAAATTGTATTATCTTTGTATGATAAAGTGAGGGCTATTATATGGTTGATAAAATTACAATTGAACTGGATGAACAATTTCTTAAAAAGTTTTTCGGGCTTACGGAAAAATTTATCCCCGAAGATCAGGAAATAACTCTTTTGATGCTAAGAAAGCAACTCGAAGAAATTGAAGAAGCAATATTTAATGCAAAAATGACCTCTTCTGCTGCTGCGGCTGCGCCTGCATATCAAAAACCATCAGGTCCGCAAGCTCCGACAAATGTCGATGCCTTTGGCGAAGAAATACATAACGGAGATGAGTTCAATGTACCCAAAAAAAGCATTTTGATAATTGATGATCTTGGGGTTATAACTTACCAACTCAGTGTTTTATTTAGGAATATGGGTTATTATGTTGTTGACTCAAAAGAAATTTATGATGCCATAGAAAAATTCAAAAAAAATAATTTCGACTTGGTTATTATGGATTTATTTATACCGACCGAAAGAGAAGGTTTTATCTTACTTGAAGAACTGAAAAAGACTTCTCTAAGCAAACAAAAACAAGCAAGAATAGGTATTATGTCGGCCTCTGCCAAAAAAGAACACAAACAAATCTGCAAGATGAAAGGTGCCGAATTCTACGTCGAAAAAGTAGATGACTGGCAAAAAGAACTTATTAATGTAATTCAAAATTTAAGTTAGCCTTTTAATGCGTCTGCTCCTGATACGACTTCCAAAAGTTCCTGTGTAATTGCAGCCTGACGTGCTTTGTTGTAGTCGATTGTAAGTGTTCGTATCATCTCTTCGGCGTTATTTGAAGCGGCAGACATTGCTGTCATCCTTGAAGCCAATTCGCTTGCCTGCGCTTCCAAAAGCGATTGAAATATAGTATTTGTAATATACATCGGAACAACTTTTTGTAAGATACTGTGTTCATTAGGTTCAAAAATCATAACAGGATCAATTTTTACCGCCGATTCTGTTTTTAAATCTTCTTCAGCATTTATAGGCAATAAATTCCATTTTTCTGCCAAATAAGACATCATATTTTTGAATTTTGTCGTAAAAATTTCTATAGTGTCAATTTCTCCGGAAACGTAAGCCTGAGAAAGGTCTTCAGCAACATATTGAGCACCTGCAGCAGAAATTTCGCCTGCCACTTTTATATAAGTTTTTACGATTTCAAATCCGTAATCTTCGGCTTTTCTTTTTAAAGTGGCATTTCCTTTTTGTCCGATAATAAAGAGTTTACAGTTAATTCCTTGCTGTTTATATTCTTCAATTGTTTTAATAGTATTTCTTACCACGTTTGCATTATAAGCACCTGCAAGTCCCTTGTTTGAAGTTATAACCAAAAGCCCTGCTGTTTTAACTTCGTGCTTTTTGAGCAATTCAGGGTAATTATCTATTGCCAGTTTAATTTTTAAACCTTCGGAAGAATAATCACCGACTGCCGACAAAAGCTTTTTGAAGGCAATTATCAGCTCCTCGCTGAAAGGTCTTGAAGCTTTTACCGCATTTTCCGCTTTTTTAACGTTTGCGGCAGCAACCATTTTCATCGCACGGGTAATTTTCTTCGTGTTCTGAACGCTTAGTATTCTGCTTTTTATGTCCTTAAGATTTGCCATTATTATCCTTTTTGAGTGAATAAGTGTATTTTTTGTTATTATATTTTTTTGCGAAGCAAATAATTGAACCTATTCACCTATTTACTTATTCACTTATTTACTTCTATATTTTTATCCTTTAAATTTCAATATAGCATTTTTCAGAGCTTCTTTGTCTTCATCAGAAAGTGCCTCGCCCGCGTTAAGCCTTTGGCTTAATTCAGGCATGTTGGCATCGAAATATTCAAACCAGCCTTTTTTGAAAGTCGGAATTTCTCTGTTTTCAACTTCATCCAATAAGCCTTCGTTTGCCGCAAAAAGAACAGTTACCTGTTGGGCAACGCTTAGCGGCTGATATTGAGGCTGTTTAAGGACTTCGACCAGTTTTTGACCTCTTAAAAGCTGTTGTTTTGTAGCTTTGTCAAGGTCAGAGGCAAACTGTGCAAAAGCTTCCAGTTCTCTAAACTGCGCGAGGTCAAGTCTTAGCTTACCTGCAACCTGTTTAATACCTTTTGTCTGAGCAGCTCCGCCCACCCTTGAAACCGAAATCCCCGCGTTAATCGCAGGTCTTATGCCGGCGTTAAACAAACCCGATTCCAAAAATATTTGTCCGTCTGTTATTGAAATAACGTTTGTCGGAATATAAGCTGAAACATCGCCCGCCTGCGTTTCGATAATAGGAAGGGCGGTGATACTTCCACCACCAAGTGCGTCAGAGAGCTTGACCGCTCTTTCCAAAAGTCTTGAGTGCAGATAAAAAACATCGCCCGGATAGGCTTCACGGCCCGGCGGTCTTCTCAAAAGCAAACTCATCGCACGGTATGCCTGAGCGTGTTTTGTCAAATCGTCATAAATTATTAAAACATGTTTTCCCTGTTCCAAAAATTCTTCTGCCATAGCGCAACCCGCAAAAGGCGCAATATATTGAAGCGGCGCAGATTCATTCGCGCTTGCGGCAACGATAATTGTGTATTCCATAGCTCCGTAAGATTCCAAAGTTTTGGCAAGCTGGGCAACGGTAGAAGCTTTCTGACCGATTGCAACGTAAATACAAATTACATCCTGACCTTTTTGGTTAATTATGGTATCAATTGCAATAGCGGTTTTTCCTGTCTGTCTGTCACCGATGATTAACTCCCTTTGACCTCTGCCTATTGGAGTAAGTGCATCAATCGAAGTTAAACCGGTCTGAAGCGGCTGATGAACGGATTTTCTTTTAACAATACCAGGTGCAACTTTTTCTACAGGAAGGGTTTTGTCGGCTTTTATTTCGCCTTTTCCGTCAATGGGCTGACCTGTGGGATCGACTATTCTTCCGATAAGCCCGTCACCTACCGGAACAGAAGTAATTCTTCCGGTTGTTTTTACCAGCATACCTTCTTTAATATGCTGATATTCACCCAAAATTACAACCCCGACGTTGTCTTCTTCAAGGTTAAGGGTTATTCCCAAAGTACCTTTGCCGTCTTGAAATTCTATAAGCTCGTTTGCCATAACGTTTCTGAGCCCGTAAAGCCTTGCGATGCCGTCGCCGACTTCAAGCACGGAACCTACATTTGAAATTTCGGTTTGAGATTCGTAATTTTCAATCTTGCTTTTGATTATTGAACTGATTTCGTCCGGTTTAATTACTGCCATGTCTTTTTCCTCATTATCTTTATTTTGTTATACTTTTGCTTAAATCTTCCAATTTGTGCTTCAAACTTGTGTCAATTACGTTGTCGCCCATTTGAATTACAAGTCCCGCAATGATTTCAGGGCTTATTTCCCAATCGAAAGTCACTTTTTTACTTAATTTATTTTCCAGTTTTTCTTTTAACCGTTTTTTTGCATCCTCGCCTAAAGCAACGGCGGAGGTCACTTTAATCCGGCTTACGTTGTTGATTTTATCAAGAATTTTGTCGTAAGCTTCCGAAACCGCTTCAAACTGGCAAAATCTGTCTTTATCTATAAGAATTTTTATGAAATTCAACACTAAAGTATCAATTTCATCTGTAAAAACTCTTGCTGCAACTTCTTTTTTATCTTCAATAGAAATCAGAGGATTTGTTAAAAATTCCTGCAGGTCGAAAGATGTTTTGAGAGTTTGCAAAACGGTTTTTATATCAGCCGAAACTTTTTCATAAGTAAGTTTTCCGTCTTTGACCAATTCGACCAAAGCTTCGGCGTATCTTTGTGCTATTAGAATGTTTTTTGTCTGATTATTTGCCAAAATTTAACCTGTCCAATTCTTCTATACTTTCGTTTATGTATTTTTCGTGCAATTCAGGGTTGCTCACAAGCGAATTTGTAATATGGCTTTTTGCCGCCTCGATAGAAGCCTTTGATGCCTTTTGAGTAAGTTTTGAAATAATCATTTTTTCTTCGGCATCAATAATTTTTTTTGCATTTGTCCCGATATTTTCAACCTGTTTTTTAGCGTCATCTAAAATCTTTTCTCCAATAACATGCGCACTTGCTTTTGCCTCTTTTATCATCTCCTCAAGCTCTTGAGGAAGATTTTCGACTAACTTTTCAACTTGTTTCAAATTTGCATGTGCTTCTTCCTTGCTTTTTTTTGCCGCTTCGATAGCTTCGACTATTTTTGTGTGAAGCGATTCGATAGCTTTTTTTATGTCGATTTTTTTGAAAATCCAAATAAAAATTGCAGCAAAAAAGATAAAATTGAAGGTGTTTGATTCAACTATAATATGCCATATTTGCTGTATTTGTTGATTAATCATCTTTTATCCCAATATTTTTGTAGAAATTGTCTGCGCAAGTTTTTTTACTTCATCTTCCAAAACTTTTTGTGCCTCAGCTTTTGACTTTTCAAGCTCTTCTTTTGCCCCTGAAACTTCTTCTGACGCTCTTTTTTGGGCGATTCCGGTTAAGTCCGCTTTTTGCCTTTTTGCGCTTTCTGAGGTATCAAAAATTATTTTTTTGGCTCTTGTTTTGGATTCTTCGACTTTGTTTTCTTTGTCGGCAATTAATGCTTCGGATTTTTGCTTTGCCAAATTTGCCTGATGATACTGCTCATCAAGAAATTCCTGCCTTTGGCTGACTATTTTGCTCAACGGTTTGTAGAAAATCCCGTTCATAATCAGCACAAATACAATAAAACTTATTGCCGAAACTATAAATGTTGCGTTAAATTCCATTTTTGTCCTTTTTAGTTGAAAAGTCGAACAGTCGATAAGTTGAAAAGTTTATGAGAGTATAAGATTATGAGTTTATAAGTTTTCTTCTCACTCCTCACATCTCACCTCTCACTACTTACCCCATCATGCCTGACAGTTTAAGCGCGATAACAAAAGCGTAAAGTGCGCAAGCTTCTGATAATGCCGCACCCAACAAGAAAAATCCTACTGCTTTTCCTGCTATCTCTGGTTGTCTTGCAACTGATTCCAAAAATCCTTTTGTAGCAACCCCGATACCGAGCCCTGCACCCACTGCACCGAATCCGATTGCGATACCTGCACCTAACTGTGCCATTTCCGATAATGTTTTAATTTCTTCTGCTGCCATAATTTTTCTCCTTTTTTATTCTAATTTCTATTTCCTATTTTTAGTGATGTTCGGGTTCTTCAACCGCCATTGCAATGTAGGCGATAGTAAGCATCATAAATACCATTGCCTGAATACATGCTACCAGCACTTCAAAAAACATTATAGGAAGCGGCAGGAAGTATGCGCACATTCCCAAAAGTGCCGAAACAAGTATTTCGCCTGCCAAAATGTTGGCAAAAAGCCGCAGTGCAAGCGTTAGCGGTCTTGTAAACATATCAAGAACTTCCACAAGAGCAAGAATTATCGATATAAAATCAAACCCGTGCAAAAAGTATTTCGGGCCTTTTTTCTTTACTCCGGTAAAAACATAATAAACCAAAACAATGATTGCCATCGCCGCTGTCATGTTAATATCGTTTGTCGGGGATGCAAGCTCTCCTTGCTTAAGCTGAATAAGCCTTAAGGGAAGCTGCCCCATTAAATTTGCCGTTATGATAAATAAAAACAAAGAGGCAACAAGAGGAATGTGTTTTCTGCCTTCTTTTCCTATCATAGAATCGGTCAAGTCCCAGAAAAATCCCATTAAACTCTCTGAAAATGCCTGAATTTTTGAAGGAATAAGAGTTAATTTGCGGGTGGCAATCAGCGCAAAAATAATAAGAAACGCCATTGCAGTCCACATAGTCACCAATGTGTCCATATTGAAACTGTAATTACCAACCTGCGCTATCCAGTGCCCTGCTTCGCTCATCTACTTCCCTCGCTATGGTTATTGTAGCATTTAATTTTGTTTTGGCAAATTATTTCGATATATAAATATGAAACAGGTTCAGGCGCCTTTTCTTTTCCCGCCTCTTTCTTATGATATAATCAATCAAATGAAGTTAATCTTTTTTGAAAAAATAGATTCTACCAACACTTATGCCAAATTAAACATTGACGATTTGGAAGATAAAAGCGTTGTTTACACGAATTTTCAAACCAGAGGCAGGGGAAGATTTGACAGAAGCTGGGTAAATCTGGGCTCTGAAAATATCTACATGACAATTATTCTTAAGCCCTCCGAAAAATTTGAACAAAACTATTCGAATTTAACCCAATATTTATCCCTTTGTCTTTGCAAACAGCTGAAAGAACCGGGATTAACCCCCCAAATAAAATGGCCAAATGATGTTTTGGTAAACGGGAAAAAAATAGCAGGAATTCTGGCTGAAACTGTCATCAAAGGAGGCAACCTTAAGGGAATAGCACTTGGAATAGGGGTTAATTTAAATGCTGATTTACAAGATGTTTTAAATATTGACCGCCCAGCCACAAGTCTGAATCTTGAATTGGGCAAAAATATTGATAAACCCAAATTTATGAAAAAATTACTGGAAGAATTTTTTGAAAGCTATGACGATTTTTTAAAGCATGGGTTTAAATTTATAAAAGAAGATTACGAAAAAAGGGCATGCTTTTTAGGACAAAACCTTAAAGTAGTAATTTTTGACATAATAAAAGAAGGCTATTGCAAAGGTCTTGATGACTTTGGGAATTTAATTCTGACAGACAAAAACGGGCATGAACAAAGTATTAATATGGGCGAAATAATTGAATAAAAAAGGGCGCGAAAGTTAAAAACTTTCGCGCCCTTTTTTATAATATTCTAAACCCCTACAGGATTTTTTGTTTTATTAATACATTCAACAACCGTATTTACGACCGTTTTTTGCTCATCAAGCGTCAATTCAGGGAACATCGGCAAAGAAATAACGACTTTGGTATCGGCTTCTGTTGCAGGAAGCGAGCCTTCTTTAACACCCAAATACTCATGAACTTTTTGCAGGTGCAAAGGTACGGGGTAATAAAGCATAGCACCTATTCCAGCCTCTTGAAGCATTTTGTGAACTCCATCGCGGTTAGGAATTTTTATCGTGTACTGGTGATAAACGCAGTAAGTGTCATCCAACTCTTTTGGTGTTTGAACGTCAGCGCAGTTTGCAAAAAGTTCATTATATCTGTAAGCATTTTGGCGTCTTTTTTTATTCCATTCGTCAATATGTTTGAATTTTACTCTCAAAATTGCCGCCTGAACCTCATCAAGTCTGCTGTTTACGCCGATTTCGTCATGGTAGTATCTGACAGCTCCGCCATGGTTTCTTAAGCCAATAACTCTGTCTTTTATACTTTGAGAATTTGTGGTCAACAGTCCGCCGTCACCCATAGCTCCCAAATTTTTTGTGGGGAAGAAACTGAAACATCCCACATCGCCAAATGAACCCACCATTTTGCCTTTGTATTTTGCTCCTATTGCCTGACAGCAATCTTCAATTACATAAAGATTGTGTTTTTTTGCAATATCCATGATTACATCCATATTGCAAGGCTGACCGTAAAGGTGAACGGGAATTATCGCCTTTGTTTTAGGTGTAATGGCATTTTCTATTTTCTCAACATCAATGTTAAAAGTGTCAGGGTCAATATCTACAAAAACCGGTTTGGCACCCACAATTCCGATTGCCTCTGTCGTTGCAACAAAAGTAAAAGCTACAGAAATAACCTCGTCGCCTGCTCCTATGTCAAGTGCTCTAAGTGCAAGATGAAGCGCATCTGTGCCCGAATTAAGCGCAATGGCATGCTTTACTCCGATATATTCAGAAAGCTCTTTTTCAAGTTCTTTATTGTGATTTCCCAAAATATAAGAACCTGAGCGCAAAACCGCTACAACTTCTTTTTCAATCTCTTTTCCAATCTTGTCATACTGTCTTTTTAAATCCAAAATAGGTATCATAACTATCTCCTTTATTTCAATTTTTCCGCATCCTCTATTTTAAGTTTATCACACCCCCGCCAAGCCTTTATATTAACTTAATATGAACCTAAAAAGCCGAAGAATAAACCCCCTCTTGATAATCTCTTTGTTACAATTTCTTAACAAAAGTTTTTTTCTGAGGCAATAACTTTTAAAAAAAAAACTTTATATAAGAGTAAGGGAAAAGGAATTATAACTTTAGGGTTAAATTTCAAATAATATGTTCATAACAATGAACTATTAAAACAAAGATTTCATTTTATACTCTCTCTCTTAATATCCTCGTGTTTATTTAATGTTTGCTCCAAAAGGGCAAACTTTTTTTTGCAAGCGAGCAGAGGCACGAACGAAGTGAGAGTCGAACAACAATAATCGGAAACCACGCTTTCCGATTTTGTTGTGAGCGTTGCCGTTTAATGCGAGCGCAGGTGCTACGCACGTAGCCACTCTGTATAGATTGATGAAAATTCCCTCAACCCATGTCTTTTGGCTTTTAGAAAATGCGCCAGTGTGTATTTTGTTTATTGCGAGCGCAGAAAGACGTTTTTAAAGGTTATGCTGCCAAAGCAGCAAAAAAACATGCTTTAATAAATCATGTTAAAATAATATCTATGACTAAATTAAGAATTTTTCTCGGGTATTTCATTTTAATTATAATCTCGCTGAGCATGCTTTTGCCGTTTTTTGCGATGCTGAGTCTTTCATTCATGCCGGGAAGCGAAATTTTTTCCTATCCGCCAAAATTGTTTTCAAAAAATATCACGGTGCAAAATTACTTTAGCGTTTTTACATCAATCCCCGTTACAAGATATTTTTTAAACAGCCTTTTTGTTGCAACAATAACCACAATAGGACAAGTTTTTTTCGCAGCACTTGCGGGATATGCTTTTGCAAGGCTTAAATTTAAAGGTAAAGATATTTTATTTTTTATTTTCTTAATAACCATGATGATTCCGCCTCAGGTGAATATAATCCCGCTTTTCTTTTTAATGCGCGAACTTCATCTGGTGGACACTTATCAAGCACTTATTATACCTGGCTTTTTCGGCGGGTTTGGAGTTTTTATGCTCAGGCAGTATTTTTTGAATTTGCCCAAAGAACTGGAAGAATCTTCCAAAATCGACGGCTGCAATATTTTTCAAATGTTTTTTAAAATCGCGCTTCCGCTTGCGCTGCCTGCTGTTGCAACCCTTGCGATATTTACTTTTGTATCAAGCTGGAACAGTTTTATGTGGCCTTTGATTATAACAAGCTCTGATTCAATGAGAACTTTACCTGTGGGTTTGGCGGCTTTTAAAGGAAGTTTCAGAGAAGTTACCATGTGGGGGGATTTGTTGGCATGTGCGGTTATTTGCACTTTGCCTGTTGTCGGAATTTTTCTTCTGGGTAAAAAATATTTCATAAACGATCTTTTGCAAGGCGGGGTTAAAGAGTAAAAAGTAAATAGTAAATGGAGAGCGGGCAAAAACCTTTCCGCCCATTCACCGAATATAACCCACCTGACCAGTTTAAATATATTCTTAAATCTATTATCATCCTAGGTAGTCTTTTGTTCAAAGTTCAGGATTAAAAAATGTCAGAAACAAATTTTATTTACACCAACCAAAACGGTGTGAGTGAGGCTTTATACAATAATTTTTTGTTTGTAGAAAATACAGCAAGACTTAAAAGCATTAAAAATTTTGAAAAAACAAAACTTTGCGTAATAAAAACGGATTTTGGCAAAAATGATTTAAAAACGATAGAAAAAATCAAATCGGAAAACCAAGACGTTGAATTTTGGATTTGTTCCAACAATTCTTCAAGAAAAAACATTTTAGCCGCAAACAAAATAGGAATAAATACCGTTCTTGCATGCCCTTTTGATATTTCAATGATTGAAGAATACCTTAACAGCCAACAATTTCCTTACTTAAATAACCTTTCCGAAAACAATTACAGCGGACTGGAAGGGCTTAAGGTGATGATAGTTGATGATAATGTAATGAACGTTGAACTTTTAGAAGAGGTTCTATCAGAGCTTAATTTAAGGATATCAAGTTTCACAAAGCCGGCTCAAGCAATGGAATTTGTATTAAGGGAAAAATTCGATTTATTTTTGCTTGATATTATGATGCCCGAAATTTCGGGATTTGATTTGATTAAAATCATTAAAAAAACCCCGCTTAACCAAAATGCCCCGATTATTTTTATCAGCGCACTTTCTGACGCCCAAAACAAGATAAAAAGTTATAATTTGGGGTCTTATGCTTATATCGAAAAGCCTTTTGACATAAACATAGTTAAATCACAAATTTATAACATTTTAAAAAATCATAAAATTCAAGAAATTCTATCTTCCGACAAAGAAACTTTTCTTGCCACCGTAGCTCATGACCTAAAAACACCTATAAAGGCTGAAATTAATGCGCTAAATATGCTCTTAGACGACAAGTTTGATAAAATGGAAGTTGATAAACAGGAAATTCTTGAAGATATTTTAAGTTCAACACGCTTCATGCAAGATTTGGTGGAAAATCTGCTTTGCAAAAACAAGATTGAACAAGAAAAAATCAACCTGTGCAAAGATTTTTACTGCGTTAAAGAACTTGTTTTACACTGTATTGAATTGACAAAATATATTTTATTGCCTAAAAAACAAAAAATTAATTTTAAATGCAAAACAGAAGAAACACTGCTATTTTTTGATTTTTTAGAAATGAAAAGGGCTCTTCACAACCTTATTGCAAATGCCAGCGAATACTCAAGCGAAAAAGACGAAATTTTAGTAGAAATTTTTAAAGAAGGGAACAATTTGGGTCTTTCAGTACAGGATTTTGGCAGGGGCATAAAACTTGAACATCAAAAAGATGTTTTTTCACAGTACATGTCGCTTGCTAAACAGCAAAAAACAGTAGGTTCAGGCTTGGGGCTCTACATTACAAAAAGCATTGTAGAAGCCCATCAAGGGGAAATTTTGCTCGACAGCAAAGTCGGCGAAGGTACAAAAATTACAATTATGCTTCCGATTTATACTAAAGTTTAAAAAATATTATTATTTCAGATACTGGTATAAATCTGAATAAATGTTAGAATACTGGTGGTTAATATTTCCACAGATAAGGAAAAGTATGAAAAAACAATTGCCGTATGAAAAAAATTCAAACTGTATTTTTAAACTGAATTCTGACAATATTTCCTCGAATTTGGTTTACAAACTTAAAAAAACATTCAAAAAACTCCCTAAAAATAAATCCGTTGCAATTAATTTACAAAACGTAGAATATGTTTGCTCGGAATTTTTAGAATTTTTAAAAGAATTTTCAAAAAAAAGAGAAATTTCACTATTTAATATTCAAGCTGAAATTTCGGCTCTTTTTTACCTGACAAAATATGACAAATTCGCGCACATTTACCTTAACGATATAGACTTTTACGAACAAAAAAGAATGCTTTTGAACAGAAACTTTTCGATTTTAAATAACTTTAAGCAATAATTAATTACAATTTGTTTTTATAAATATATAGACTTCAAGGGGTTGTTATGTTCGATTTTGTACAAAAGTTTATATATTGGGTTTTGTCGTTGCAGGAAAAACGGTTAAAACACAAATTAGGCGGCAGTTTGAAACGTTCTTTTTCAAACTCTACTTCAAAAATTGTTTTTTCAAAATCAGACAGTCTTAAACTTAATTCTATGACTGAAAAGAACAAAGAAAGACTTGAAAAAGAAGTAAAAATAATATTGAAACATTGCGAGAATAATCCCGATAAAGTTTTTGAGTTTATTGAGAAAAAAGGTACAAAAGTCCACAAAATTCCTTTTGCTCACAAAATTTTAAAATTAATAGGCCTTGAAGAAGGGCTTGTTGCAAAGCTTAACGGAATAAAAGCTTTGTATTTAACCTCTGTGCTTGCTGTTTTAGGCAAAGAAAATAAAATCTCATTAACTACAAAACCAATGTTTGTCATGAGGGATTTGCCGCTAAATTCATATTACACAATTCAGCAATTTCACAAATGGTATGCAACAAAGCTTGATATGCCTGGATTTGATGCAAAATCTCAGGAACATTTCCAAAAATATCTGGACAATATCAATGATGAAAGTATAAAAAGTTTGAGCATGGAAGAAATTATCGGACTTAAAGAAGCTATTGCAAGAGACGTTGAGGCGATAAATTTTGTAATAAGCCTTGCGAAATCAACAGAAGGTGCAAAAAACGCCCTGAATAAAATGGCAACCGAAAAAGGTGCATCTGTTTAATTAAATAAAAATAATTACAAAACAATCTACTCGTTTAAATATTTTGCAGCACAATCAAAACCGTTTCCTGAAGGACATTCTATTTCGGTTGGGGCCACCCAATAACCATAAGGGCATAATCTGTCGTAAATTCCATTACCATTACAATCATATATTATTGAAAAAACATCTTTACCCATGACATTAGGTGGCTTAAGCCCGTTAACATCTACTAAAAATCCGGCATTTGCTAGATCATATGCTATTGCAGTTCCATCTTTAAGAATACTTCCGACCTTTCCGTCATCAGAAACGTAAAATCCACCTGCTCCGTCAAGTGTTTTAACTTCTTCAACAAAGCAATTTCCGGCAATAGTTGAATTATCACATGATTTTATTACCGACAAATATTGTTCAAAAGTTGATTGAAAATCTTCATTTGTTAATTCGGAACCTAGTTTTTTATAAAAATCCGGATCCTCACTTAAAACCTGAATTGAAACCTGATTAAGAGTTGAATATGCTTTTTTCAAAGCCACTCTCAGCTCCTTCTCGTTAGTTCTGTTAATGACCATGGGGATTGTAAGAGCTGCAACCACTCCTATAATAGCTAGCGTTATCAAAACTTCTGCCAATGTAAATCCTTTTTTTCTCATATAAAAATCCTTTCTGTAAACTATACTCCGACGCTTAACCCCGCACATAAATTTATTGACTGTCCGGTGATTCCTCTTGCATCGTTTGAAAGCAAATAAGCAACCAATTTTGCCACTTCTTTGGGCTCGACAAATCTTCTTTGAGGAATCATATCAAGGGTTTCTTCAAGCGAAAAATCGCTTTTTTCGATTGATTTTTCACCCAAATCGGTCTGCACCCAGCCCGGATTTATTGTATTTACGGTAATGTTGTGTTGTGCAAGTTCAAGCGCAAGGGCTTTGGTGAATCCTATAAGCCCTGATTTTGAACCCGAGTAAAGGCTCGCATAAGCCTCTCCCATAACCCCGCTTATTGAGCCGATATTTACTATCCTACCCCATTTTTGAACTTTCATAAAAGGAACTGCCTTTGAACACAAAACAATAGGAGAAAGCAAATTAACTTCAAAAATTTGTGAAATTTTCTCCCTGTCGGCATTTTCTATGTTCGCATATAAATATTCCCCGGCATTGTTTACCAGAACATTTATTTCATTTTTTTGTATGAAATTACCGAGTTTTTCAACCTCATTAGGTTTTGACAAGTCGCAGGCAATAAAATCTTTTACCCCGAGTTCCTGAGCAATTTTTGTTAAATTAGTTTCGTTTTTTGCACTTAAAAAAATATTATACCCTAATGCCTTTAATTCTAAAGCAATTGCCCTTCCTATACCTCTGGATGCACCGGTTATGAGAACATTTTTATTCATTTCCACCACTTTCAAAATAAATCAGCAAAACAGTTTGGATTATTTTTCTTACAATCTGGCACTGAACATCTTCAGGCACATCTTTTATAATCTCAAAAGAAGTATGCAAGTCTATATTTGTATCATACCAACGCTTGCACTTGTATGTATAATTTTTTGAAATATTATTTATTTTTTCATCCAAATCAAAATTGAAATCGTTTACTAAAATTTGCAAAATATCCTTTGCAATATCTCCCTGACGTTGCTCATCAAGGTTCTCAATAAACTCAAAAACATCCTTTAAATCAGGATTTTTATCATACCACCTTACATGTTTCATAAAAAATTTATACCATATAAGTGCGGTTTAATCAAAATATTAAAGTTTCTAAACTTCCAAAAAAAGTCTTTGCCCCACTATATTGGGTCTGCCATTATAATAACCGGCAAAATATCCCCCCTGAACCGGCTTGTTTTTTGCATATCCGGCATAACTTTTTGCCGTTGAAGAAGTTACAAAAGGATTAGAAAAAGGATTTGAATTTGAAACCGGACTAAGTGCCGTTGTTTTTTGCAAATTATTTGCAGAAAACGCCCTTGACAATAAATTTACGATGTTGGCAACCATAATTTTCCTTTCACTTTGGGATATTTCAAATATTAATGATAATTTAAAATAAGTCCATGTATATTATAGGTTTAAATTAACAAAAATTAAACTTTTTTCAAAAAAATCATATATCTTATGTACTGATTTTTTATTAATTTACAAAAAAGTGCGGGATGTCATTGACATCCCGCACTTTTTTATATTTAAATTTAACTAAGCTGCGATTGAACCTTTGATTTCACTGATAAGATATTTTGCAATCCAAGCAAAATCTTCATTATCGGCTGCCGCTTTTTTAAGGTATTCAACTGAAGCATCACCGATTCTGATAAGAGTCATAGCCACAACTCCTCTTTTTACGCCTTTAACCACTTGAAGCTGGCTGACTAATTCCGGAACAGCTTGTGCTCCGATGTTTACAAGCGTATTTTCAATTTGATTTTTAACATTATTATCTGCCTCTTCTAACTGAGAAAGGAAGTAATGTATCGGATTCATATTTTCAATTTTGTTGATTATAGCTTGCATATTGTCTCCAAATGTTCTTTTACTTGTTATTATTATAGACGAAAAAGCAACCCGTTTCGGATTTCCTTACATAATCTTAATATCGAAAAAAGTGAAGAGTGATGAGTGAGCAGTGAACGGAATATTTTTGAAATCTACAATTTCAAAATTATTCCGTGCCATCAATTTTATTTATCCTGCCCCTTCACTTTTCACTTCTCACCCTTCACTTTTCAAGACTACCCACTTATCTTATGGGCATGTAGTCTAAAAGGGGATTTTTTATCAAATAAAAACATTTAAACTTATCTTACAGTGGGATAAATTCCCGTACTCAAGATATTGGGAGTGATAATTATGTTAATGGAAAATTGTCAAGCTGACTGTAGCAGGCATGGTCATATGGAATTAAAAAATGTTAACAAAGAAATTATTTCATGGCTTGAAGATGTAATTGACGAAAACAACAGTCGAGTTGAAAGGAAAGAATGGAAAAGTAAATATAACAGCTACGTTGTATATGATTACGAACCGTTCTGCGCCGAAGGCTTTGAAATAAATTTGTTAATAACATCCTACGACAGTGCTTATCTTAATTTTATCAAATACCTGTATGACGAAAAAATAAATACAATCCAATATTTAAACAATTGTATAGGCGTTTAGGTAAAAACTCAAAAAGGAGACCAATCGGTCTCCTTTTTATTGGGGTATTTGCGAATATTTTTTTAAGAAAAAGACATCAAAGCTTTAACAGAACGTGCTGTTTCTCTGACCTCGTCATCTTCGTGATTATTTTCAGTATTTTCAAGAACACTGATTGCTTCTTCTTTATCCTTCAACTGTAAAAGTTCGTTAATTGTACTCATTGCAACGCTTGTACTCAAATCGTTAATTCCTTTTCCTTTTGAAGAAATTACAACTGCAAGCGAATCCTGATTGTTCTTTTTAATAAGTGCTTTAGCTGTAAGTCTTCTTACATCATCATTTTCGCAATTAGTGCCGACTCTTTCCAGAACATTAACCGATTGTACATCTTCATGCTTTGCAAGTGCTTCTATAATACTGTTTACTCTTTTATTTTCCATATTTTTCCCCTCTTAAATTGTAGCCAATTCGGCTTTAAGCATTTCTTCCAACTCCGAAACCGGTCGTTTTACAAGATTTGAAACCTTATAAGTGCCTGTAAAAGACGGCATTTTTGATGTTATTTTGTTGCTTAATTTTGCCATATCAATGTGTATTTCTGTTTGTTGAGCTTTTGTCCAAAAATCAGTCGCATTTTGTCTGATTCTGTTTCCGAAAGACACAACTGAATTCAACCTGGTACTTATTGCAGAGCTCAGGTTTGTTATTGAACCCACAACCGCACTGGACAACATTCTGCTCTTATTTTTTGCTCTTTCTATAAGATTTACATTGTTGTTTTTTGTTTCAAATACATCCGCGGTTAAAACGTTTCCCTTAAAGCTTACACCAAAAGGATTGGTGTGATTTTTGTCCACTTTTTTAACTGTAGTGGTTCTGAAAAAATTTTTTGAAATATTATTTATGCTCAATTTTTCCATTTCGATACCTTTCTTACTTAATAACTGACTCAACAAGAACAAAGTTATCACAACAAGGCACCCAGTAAATCATCTTTTCGTAGGATAAGTATATAAAAAAGCTATACTAAGGTTGGGTGCTACGCACGTAGACATTCTGTGTAGACCAATGAAAATGCCTTCGACTCATGTTTTTTGGATTTTTGCAAAGAATAACGCTGTGAATATACTTTTACTTCTTACCGCCCACTTCATTGAAAATTATTGGTAATCGTATAGATATATTCAAGAATTTGTGAGAAATATTCTAAATCGGAATTTCCGTTTAAAATCATATCAGCTTCGTTTCTGAAGGGCTTAATGTATTTTTCGCCTGCGATTTTAACGTATTCCCAGTGTTTTTGGGCATTACACTCGTCTTGATTTCTGCAAACAGCCCTTGACATAAATCGTCTTTGTCTTTCCTGACAATCCGCTTCTATATAAATTTTGATGTCAAAAATTTCTTTAACATCCTTATACATAGTTGACATTCCTTCGACAACCACTATTTTTTGAGCTTGTACAGGAATTGATTTTGGCACAGAAACACCTGTGCCGTTAAGCAAATACTGAGGAATTTTTATATCAAGACCTTTTGAAATAATTTCCAAATCTTCTTTCAATAAATCAAGCTGAAAACTTTCCGGTGCATCGACGTCGTATCCGTTATCGCGAAGGGTGTCAAAATCTCCCCAGCGGCTTATTAAATCCGAAATATCGTTAAAATAATTATCAGAACTTATTATTGTAACGGGAAGCCCAAGGCGACTTATCGTATCTTTTATTTTGTCGCATATTGTTGATTTTCCGCAGGCTGATTCTCCGGTAATTCCGACCAAAATCTTTTTTTGAGGATTGTTTATAAGTCTTTTTGAAAACCTTGAAATAAAATCGGGTCTTACTTCAATAAAAATAGGCGTATGGTATTTTTTGTCATGGGCAAGAATT
>Ga0116170_10001341_pt1 | contig 24881 bp, 20 predicted proteins | sample AD_JPNHW1_MetaG_FD_89797 | JGI IMG/M metagenome (GOLD analysis project Ga0116170, IMG submission 89797) | Active sludge microbial communities of municipal wastewater-treating anaerobic digesters from Japan - AD_JPNHW1_MetaG | ecosystem: Engineered > Bioreactor > Anaerobic > Digestate | place... | reverse complement strand
GGCGCTGCACCGGCAAAGTATCCGTCAACGAAATCCCGGATCACGGAATCGGCATTTATATCAGGGTTCCACAGCAACCGGGCAATCAGGTAATTTTTCAGTTCCGACATCTCGTGACCGGTACCGGTATTTGTTTGCTGGAAATGCTGATGGGCTCCGTTACGGGTCAGGAAACTCAGATTTGGCTGCAGTACATGCAGGTTGGGAAAAGGAGAGGTGGAATGTGAGAAATTCACGGTATAATCCCAGAGGTAAATATTTGAAGCAATTTTGCCCCAGTCGGTGATGTCGTTGCAAAACGACAGGCTTGTAGAATCTTCGTCCATGGGTTTGCTCCGGTTCAGTTCAATGGTGCAAAGCATGATCTGGACATTGGGCAAAGGCTTGGTTATTTTCGGAGCCTGGCGTGAATATTCGTATGCAAGGGTTGAAATAACTTTGTCGGGAAATTCGGAAGCAAGACGGTTAACAAACCGTATGACCGGGCCGGATGGCGATCCTTCCTCATTTATAATTTTCATGCATCGATCGCAGTGGCAATAGGAGAAGTTATCGTTCTGGCTCACCGACCATACCTTTTTATCAGGCTGTTTTGCCATTTCCTTCCTGAGCTTTTCTGCTGCCAGCCTGTAAACGTCTTCATTCGAAAGGCAAAGCTGGTCCTTGATCCGCTTGCCGTTCATTAAAGAGTAATATTCAGGATGCTCTGCAAAGTAGGTTTCCCAGGGCACCAGCTTGTTGAAAGTATGAACATAGTATCCGTCGGCAAACATTTCATCGATTGAATTCAGGCGCTGCCAGTCGCGGTATAAGGTGTCATTCCCGAAGTTTCCATGAACCACCCGGAATGAATTTGCTGGATTTTGAACCTGGTACATGGCCGGAATAGTAATATCCTCCATGTGTGGGACGTGCTCAACCCCGGGAGCGTACATGCGGCATCCGATGTACCTTTCAAGCAGTTCAACAACCCCGTAAACCGAACCCTTTTTTCCGCCGCTTTCAATGAAAATATTCTGGTTGCCTGTTGATAATATGAAGCCGTCTTCCTTAAGCGATTCTTTCTGCCTCGTCCGTTCGTCCGCTTCCCAGATAGCAATAAAATTTGATGGGGATGCTGACTTTTCAGTGATGTTCAGCAAGCATCCTGACACTTTCTGAATGTATTGCTGCAGGAGAGCGGCAGCAGTCCTGTCGGATTGCGTGGCGTTTGAAGAAATCAGAATACTGACCATCGGTTTTCCGTCCCGCACAATGGCAACTCCTGTCTGTTTTTGGGAATATGCCAGCAATCCGGATATCAGTAAGATGAAAAACAGGGCTTTACGTAACATAACTGTTTTAATTTTATCCGTAAAATTAATCATTGCCCGGACACATTTTATGGAGCCGTTGCTGAATACTGTTTAATCATATAGCCTGATGAACTCAAAGTCGTTGCCTGTCCATTGCATGAACCGCCAGAAATCCTTCCCGTTTACGATGATGGATGCCGTATTGATGCACGGATGAAAACTTATCTTTTCGCAGTTTTTCAGGTTCTCATCAAAGAAAACGCGGACGTGATGATCCGAATCATTGATCAGGTCATAAGGCGATACCGATCCGGGAGCTACGCCGAGGTAGTTCATCAGCCGCTGTTGGGAGGCAAAGGTGAGTTTGCCCTGTTTCAACCGCTTTTCCAGGTCATGAATGCCCAATTCCTGACGATGGTCCAACACTACAAGATAGTGCCGGTCGCCTTTATGATTGCGGAAGAAGATATTCTTGCAGTGCGTCGCCACGATATCTTTCCAGTATTGCATGGCTATTTCGATAGTGGGGGCCGGCGGGTGCTCATGATATTCAAATGGGATGCCCAAATCATGAAGAATCGAATACAGCCTTGGATCTCCGTTCATGGTAATCTCTGTTTATAAAAAGTGCAGGTTTGTACCTGAATGATTTCGGTAAAAGCCTGCACCTGAATGTTTAACATAAAATAATTTACAGCGGACGGATTTTAATATTCCTGAACCATATCATGCTTCCATGGTTTTGAAGGCCTATTGAGCCTTTCCTGGCCTGCCCGTAAGCCGGATAGTCTTTCCATTTTCCTTCGGTACGTTTTTTATTCCATTCATCATTCCAGGCTGTGAATTCAAGAATTTTGACACCGTTCAGCCAGTGTTCAACATGACCGTTGTTAAACACGATTTTAGAAGTGTTCCATTCCCCGACAGGGTTGAGTTTTTTAACGGTTGCATCGGGAATTGTCATGGCATAGTCGGCGCCGGTTTTCTGCCATTCTTCGAGTTTATCGGGCCAGCCCAGGTCGTCAATCAACTGGTATTCAGGGCTGCATTCATATGGATTGCCGAATGCAGCATCTTCCACAACATGATAGAATATCCCGCTGTTGCCCTGAGGCGATATTTTCCAGTCGAGGCTTAATTCAAAGTTTGAGAATTTTTGTGTCGTGATGATATCATAGCCCATTCCGCCGCCTTCGCCCAGGCAGACCAGGTCGCCTTTCTGCACGGTCCACCGCGCCCCGCATTCGTTGTGGTTATATCCTTTCCATCCGTTCAGTGTTTTACCGTCGAATAACAGTTGCCATCCCTGTTTGATCTCTTTTTTAGTAAGCGTGTTAGCCCGGGCTTTTTTCACATTTTGGGATGTGCAAAACGTGGATGCTATTATCACGAGGACCGTCGTGAGCAGAATTGACAATTTTTTCATTTTTTTAGTCAGGTTAGATTATTTATGTTGTTAAGTTTTAACGCGTTTCAAGTCAGTCAATTGTGATTCCGATTCCAAGGACCATCCTGTAGAGGATAATTACAACAATCGTGATGATCACCGGTCTCCAGTGAACCTCAATTTTTTTCGGACGTTCTTCAAAAAAGTAGGGCGGGTATTTATTAATTCCCCACATGAGCGGCAGTATGAATAATCCCGGGGAAATCAGCAACAAGAACTCATACAGTGATAATGGCATCCTGATCAGGAAAAGCAGTATCGTTCCGATGAAATACGGGAGATAAAACTGGTATCTGCGGAATGCCGGGCGCATTTCAGGCGTCAGCATATTGTAATAGGTATTGGCTGAATAGAGGAAAGGGCGCGTCATCAGTGAACCGGAAGCCAATATCAGGAACAGGCAGATGAACAACAGGATCATTTTAGCAGTGTCCTGGAGGTACATCCAGGAGAGAACATAGCCAAAACCTTCGAAAATAAAAGCGCCCAGCATAACGGATCCCAGGAACATATTAATTCCGTGAATAAATCCCCAAAGGAAAAACAGCCTTAATAAGCCATCAAGGACTAGCGCTTTAAGATAAACAATCAGGCATAGCAGGCCTATAATAAGGGAAATGACGGCTCCGGCCGAATAGACCACTTTAACCGAATCGAAGCTCCAGGCTTCAGGTTTCAGAAGGTAATCGGCCGCATTCTGATGAAAAACCGAAGGTATCTGGAAGGCATAAAAGGCAATTGCGGAGGATGTGAACTGAAAAATGAAAGCTATAACCAGGTAGGAGAGTATATAATACGCTGCAGAATTTACAGTAATGCGAAGCGATTCTCTGTTCAGGGATTTCATCCGGTATTGCTTTGTACAAAGCTATGAAAACGTTGTATCGGTTGGGAATGACACCAAAAAAAATACCCGGCATATCCGGGTATTTTATCGGTATAATATCCTGGTCACACTTTTGAGAAGTCAGCGATAGTGTTGCTGGTATACTTACCTGCTTCAAGGTTTTTGCGAATTACCCGGAAAGCTTCAATGGTATAATTCACATCTTCCAGCGAATGTACGGCAGTCGGGATCAAACGGATAAGGATGACGCCTCTGGGTACTACCGGATAGGTCACTATGGAACAGAAAATATTGAAGTTTTCGCGCAGGTCCAGAATCACCTGGGTGGCTTCTTCGGGCGTTCCGTTCAGGAAAACCGGCGTAACAGGCGATTCGGTGTTCCCGATATTGAAACCTTCATTTTTCAGGCCCGTTTGCATGGCGTTGACCACTTTCCAGAGGTTTTCACGAAGCTGCGGTTGTGTACGGACCAGTTCGAGCCTTTTAAGCGCCCCGATTACCATAGGCATCGGCAACGACTTGGCAAAAATCTGCGAGCGCATGTTATGTTTCAGGTAATCGATGATCCGGGCATTTGAAGCAATAAAGCCTCCAATACCGGCCATTGCCTTGGCGAAGGTGCCGAAGTAAAGGTCAACGTCTTTTTGCACCCCGAAATGCTCACCGGTGCCGCGACCGGTGGGGCCCATTGTTCCAAAACCATGAGCGTCGTCGATCATAAGGCGGAAATCGAACTCTTTTTTGAGCTCAACAATGTCTTTGATTTTTCCCAGATCGCCCGACATGCCGTAAACGCCTTCGGTGATCACCAGGATTCCGCCGCCGCTTTGTTCCGTTAAACGGGTTGCGCGTTCAAGGCCTTTGCGTAAGTTCTCTATATTGTTGTGCGGGTAAACAAAACGTTTGCCGATGTGAAGCCTCATACCATCGAGAATACAGGCATGAGCTTCCGAATCATAGACGATAACGTCGTTCCTGTCGACCAGGCTATCGATAACGGAAACCATTCCCTGGTAACCGAAATTGAAAAGGTATGCCGATTCTTTGCCTTCGAATTCTGCCAGTTCGCGTTCCAGTTGCTCATGATAGTCAGTTTGACCGCTCATCATACGGGCTCCCATCGGATAGGCCAGTCCCCAGCGGGCAGCAGCTTCTGCGTCTGCTTTGCGAACTTCAGGATGGTTGGCCAGGCCGAGATAGTTATTGAGGCTCCATACCAGTCGCTCCTTGCCACGGAAGATCATGTGACTGCCGATTTCTCCTTCAAGTTTCGGGAACATGAAATAACCGTCGGCATCTTTACCATATTGACCTAAAGGGCCAAGATTTTTAACGCGTTTTTCAAAAATATCCACAGTATCAGATTTTAATGAGTTTTTCAAAGTGGTTTTTCACTGCAAAGCTAAATGTTTTCTTCATAGCGCACAAAATGATCACAAATCCAGGGGCTCGTATTAAAATGTTGAAAGTCACGATAAACTTAAATTTCATTAAATATTTAATTGTTTAATATGGGAAATTTAACCATTTTGACCATGTAATAATTCCTTCATTTGGCACGTTTCATGGTACGCGAAAAAAATGTATTTTTGCAACATGGTAAAAAAGCTCCTTTTATACTCGATGCTGATTTTCATGATCGTATTATCGTCATGCAGCAAGTACCAGAAATTATTGAAGAGTTCGGATAACGATCTGAAATATGACAAGGCCATCGGGTATTACGAGAAAGGCGAGTATTTCAGGGCGCAGCAACTTTTCGAGCAGATATTCTCGTTTTTCAGGGGAACCGAAAAAGCGGAAAAGATTGCCTATCTGAATTCATACTGCTACTATAAGCAAAAGGATTTCATCATGGGCGGTTACAATTTTAAGAATTTTGCCGCTAACTATCCTTCCAGCAAATATGCCGAAGAATGTGCATACATGAGCGCCTACTGCAGCTACCTGGATTCTCCCCGGTCAAGCCTTGATCCTACAAGCACAAACGATGCCATAGCGGCTCTGCAGCTTTTCATCAACCAGCACCCGGAGAGTGAAAGGGTGGAGGAATGCAACAACCTTATCGATGAACTCCGTGGCAAACTCGAAAAGAAAGACTATGATATAGCTACGATGTATTACAAAATGGCTGATTTTAAAGCTGCAATCATCACATTCAATAATGTTTTAAAAGATTTTCCCGATACAAAGAGAAAAGAAGACATTTTGTTTCAGATACTGCTGGCAAAATATGATTATGCCATCAACAGTGTTGAATCAAAGAAGAAAGAACGCCTTAACGATGCCCTGGAATCCTATAAATTGTTGACGTCCGAATTTCCCGACGGCGATTTCACTGCCAGGGCCCGCAGTATTGAAAAGAACATCATGAAGTTAATGTAATCGTTAATAAAACAGGATAAAAGCGTATGGATTACAAGAAGTTAAAAATTGACACTACTACTGTTACCCGCAATGTAGGCGAATTATATGCACCTACCGAAAACATATATGAAACAGTAGCCATCCTGGCAAAACGGGCCAACCAGATAGGGCTCGAAATAAAAGAAGAACTGGATAATAAAATCGAGGAATTTGCAACACCTACCGATAACCTGGAAGAAGTGTTCGAAAACCGCGAGCAAATAGAGCTGGCCAAGTTTTATGAACACCTGCCCAAACCAACCCTTATTGCTACCAACGAATTCCTTAACGGCCAGATCTTTTTCCGTAGCCCGTCCAAGGATCTCAAATCCGAATAATTAGCTTTCAACGAGTATGATCCGGGGAAAAGCACAGGTTTTCCGGATTCTTTATTTTTTTGATAGCAGGGTAACCTTGACCTCTCAATCAAATTTTCAGGTATGCTGAAAGGAAAAAAAATCATTGTTGCGATTACCGGAAGCATTGCTGCCTATAAGATCCCTTTTCTGGTGCGGCTCCTGATCCGCGACGGCGCCCAGGTTAAAGTACTGATGACACCCTCAGCCTGCGATTTTGTAACGCCGCTTACTCTTTCAACCCTGTCGCAATCTCCGGTTTATATCAAACCTTTCAATGAATCGGATGGATCCTGGACAAGCCATATTGAGCTGGGAAGCTGGGCCGATGTTATGCTATTTGCACCTCTTTCAGCCAATACCATGGCAAAAATGGCCACAGGAATTACCGATAACCTCCTTACGGCTGTTTACCTGGCTGCCCGCTGTCCGGTTTTCTTTGCCCCGGCTATGGATGTCGATATGTACAACCATCCGTCGACTCAGGCAAACATTAAACGGCTTCAATCGTTTGGGAATATCCTTATTAACCCCCGTGAAGGTGAATTAGCCAGCGGATTGAGCGGCTGCGGCAGGCTTGAAGAACCCGAAAATATCCTGAAGGTGTTGCATCGGTTTTTTGCCAATAAAGCCAGCCTTGCCGGTAAAAAAGTGTTGGTAACAAGTGGTCCCACCATCGAACCGATCGATCCAGTGCGGTTTATCAGCAACCACTCAAGCGGGTTAATGGGCAACAGCATTGCCGTTGAAGCAGCCCAACGGGGGGCCGAAGTAGCGCTTATATCAGGGCCGGTTCACGATCTGCCTGTGCATCCGAACATACAAACCATTCAAGTATCTAAAGCGGGAGAAATGCTGGAAGAAACAGTCAGCCGTTTCGGGCAGGCCGATATCGCCATCATGGCGGCTGCAGTCTCTGATTACACACCGGTGAATGTTTCGGACGAAAAAATAAAAAAATCAGCAGGGGAGGGCCTTACCCTTCAGTTGACTCAAACAAAAGATATCCTGGCAGAATTGGGCAAAATAAAAAAAGGAGGACAGGTGTTGGTAGGTTTTGCGCTGGAAACAGAGAATGAAATTGAAAATGCCGTCAGGAAACTGCATACGAAAAACCTTGATTGTATCGTTCTTAATTCAATGAAGGATAAAGGAGCAGGCTTTTCGCATGAAACAAACCGCATATCAATTATCAGCGGGAAGAACCAGGTTTGTACTTATGATCTGAAGCCGAAAACCGCTGTTGCTTCCGACATCCTTGATTACATTACCGAACATTTTCTGAAGGTATAATTTGTCTGTTAATAACTGATTCGCCCATGAAACGTAGCATTTTACTGCTTCTTGTCACTGTTCTTCCTTTGCTTATGAAAGCCCAGGAATTTATCTGCCAGGTTTCGGTAAATGCTCCCAGCGTGGAAGGTTCGGAACGTAAGGTTTTCCAAACCATGCAATCGGCCCTTTATGAGTTTATCAATAACCGGAAATGGACAAATTACGTCTACAAACCGGAAGAACGGATTGAGTGTTCCATGATGCTGACAATAACGGAGCGTGTAACCTCCGATCAGTTCAAAGGGCGTTTGAATCTGGTTTTAAAACGTCCTGTTTATAAGACATCTTACAACACCAACCTCCTGAATTATGTTGATGAAGCCATAAACTTCAAGTATGTTGAATATGAGCCGCTGGTTTATAATGATGATGCGTTTACCTCAAACCTGACGTCTGTGGTTGCGTATTATTTATATGTTTTCCTTGGCCTGGATGCCGACTCATATTCCAATATGGGCGGAACGCCTTATTTCGAAAAAGCAAAAGCTATTGTAAATACGGCACAGAATGCTTCGGAAAGTGGATGGAAAGCATTTGAGAGTACCAAAAACAGGTTCTGGCTGGTTGAAAATCTGTTGAATGGCGCATATTCCCCTTTGCGGGAAGGCCTGTACCAATATCATCGTCTCGGGCTGGATGTTATGTCGGATAATATAGACCTCGGAAGATCGGCGGTTTCGGATTGCCTTGACAATTTTCAACGTGCCTACCGTCAGAAACCGGGATTGTTCATCCTGCAACTCATGATGGAAGCCAAATGCGACGAACTGATCAACATCTTCTCACAGGCAGCCCCCATGGATAAAACAAAGGCTGTCAATATTCTCAAAGAAATTGATCCTTCCAACAGTTCAAAGTATCAGAAGATCATGTCAAGCGGGAAATAGTCCCGGATTTTAATATTTCGTACTTTTATCATCCGTTTAATTTCGATCCTGAAATGCTTTTACACCTTTCGGTAGATAATTTTATACTGATCCGCCACCTTGATATCGGCTTTGATGATGGTTTCTCGGTAATTACCGGAGAGACCGGCGCCGGAAAATCTATCCTGGTCGGCGCCCTGGGATTGATTCTCGGTCAGCGTGCCGACACCATGGTGCTTCACGACAAGGAAAAAAAATGCATCGTAGAAGGTGTTTTCCGCATCGAAGGTTATGGCCTTGAGCCCTTGTTTACTGAAAATGATCTTGATTTTGATCCGGTAACAACCATCAGGCGGGAAATCACCCCACAGGGAAAATCACGTGCCTTTGTTAACGACACACCCGTGAACCTGTCTATACTTAACCAGTTGGGCGATCGTCTGGTTGATATCCACTCCCAGAATCAGACGCTTGAATTAAATGAAGCAGCTTTCCAATTGGCGCTTGTGGATTCATACGTGGCCAAGCCCGGCTTGCTGAATGATTATTGCGGACTCTTTTCGCGGTTTACCAAAGCTCAGCGGGAATTGAACGGCCTCGTTGAACGGCAGGAAAAGGCGACTGCCGACCGGGAATTCCAGCATTACCTTCTGGATGAACTGGAAACGGCTTCCCTTCGTGAAAACGAACAGGAAGAAGCCGAAGCGGAATTGGTCGTGCTTACGAATGCCGAGGAGATCAAGACAAGGCTCTATTCCGTGATAAACCTGCTGAACGAATTTGAGCCCAATATGATAGGACAGCTAGCCGAAATACGTCAGCTTGTTGATCAGGCGGTACATCTCGGCGCCACATTGGAACCTGTATCCGAAAGGCTTGAAACCTGCCATATCGAATTAAAAGATATGGCCGCTGAACTTACGGCATATGCCAGCCATGTTCATTTCGACCCTCAACGTATTGAAGAATTAACCACACGCACCGACCTGATTTATCACCTGTTACAAAAGCATAAAGTTCAATCGGTCGGCGAACTCCTGGCAATAAAAGATCAGCTTTCGCTGAACCTGGAAAATATTGAGACGTTACAGTCCCAGATCGATGAACTGAAATCGGAAATTTCACAACTGGAAAAGCAATTAATCCGGGCTGCGCATGAATTATCGGAAAGCCGGAAAGGCGTGATTCCGTTTATAGAAAAGGAGATGGTTAAAACGCTGGCCGACCTGGGGATGCCGGCAGCCGTATTTACCATCGGGCATGAAGTAAACGGCGAATTCACAAAATCGGGAATTGATAAAGTCACTTTCCTGTTTTCTGCCAATAAAGGCGGGCAGCCCCGCGAACTCCGGAAAGTTGCTTCGGGCGGGGAATTGTCAAGGCTGATGCTGGCGGTTAAATCACTGGTGGTACGCCGCAGCATGCTACCCACCATTCTGTTTGATGAAATCGACAGCGGGGTTTCCGGTGAGATAGCCGGACGCATCGGCAGCATCCTGCATAAAATGTCGGCAACTGTGCAGGTGATTGCGATTACCCATCTTCCGCAGATAGCCGGAAAGTGTAAAACGCATTATCTCGCTTATAAAGAGGAAGGAGAAAAAAGCACTTTCTCAAGCCTGAAACAATTATCCCCCGAAGACCGCATAACCGAAATCGCCAGGATGCTGAGCGATGACATGATAACGGAAACAGCCAAAGCTGCAGCCCGGGAATTAATAAGGAACTGATTCCTTAGGAAATGGACGGAATATCCGGATTGATTATTAATCAAGTAAACATTAAGATTATGGCTTACAACCTGCTCAAGGGCAAGAAAGGGATTATTTTCGGTGCGCTGAACGAAATGTCCATCGCCTGGAAAACCGCCGAAAAAGCTTATGAAGAAGGCGCAGAATTTGTTCTTACCAATACTCCGATGGCCTTGCGCATGGGCGATACCCACATCCTGGCCCGGAATTGCAACACAATCGTAATTCCTGCCGATGCTACCAGCATTCCCGACCTTGAAAACCTCTTCGTGAAAACAATGGAACATTTTGGCGGGAAGATCGATTTTATTCTTCATGCTATCGGAATGTCGCCCAACGTTCGGAAAAAGATTCCTTACGACCAGATAAACTATGATTTTTATCTCAAAACCCTGGATATTTCAGCGTTGTCATTTCACAAGGTCCTGCAAACAGCCAATAAATTCGATGCGCTGAATGAATGGGGCTCTGTGGTAGCCTTATCCTATATCGCGGCCCAACGCACCCTTTTCGAATACAACGATATGGCCGATGCCAAAGCTGCCCTCGAAAGTATAGCGCGGAGTTTCGGATATATTTATGGCCGGAAGAGCCATATCCGTATCAATACTATTTCGCAATCACCTACGCTGACAACAGCAGGCAGCGGCGTGAAAGGAATAAACGGTCTGATGGACTTCACCGAACGTATGGCCCCGCTGGGCAATGCCACGGCTGAAGAATGCGCCGATTATTGCATAACCCTGTTCAGCGACCTTACCAAAAAGGTAACCATGCAAAACCTATATAACGACGGCGGATTCAGCAGCATGGGGATGAGCTACCGCGCCATGCAAATGTACAACCGCAGCCTCGATTGCAAAGAATGCAACGGGCATAAGATTGACGAAGATAAGGAAGACCGGTTATAACCGGCGCAGATTCCGGGATATCAGGAATTTTCAGGCTGGCTGCCGAATGTAATGGTATAGCCATAGGAAGAGTGCGGCTGCTGTTCCGGCTTTTTACCGCCCGAGGGACTGGTGGCCGTATAATTGATCCTGAACGCTGTGCTGATCTCTTCCTTTTCTGTTTGAGCTACCGGCAGCATGAAAGCAATACGCGTTTTCATCGTCACTTTCATCTTCACTCCTTTGTTTTTAACAGCAGGGTAGGTTATGAGTTTTATCAAACGTATAGCCTCTTCGTCGCAACCATAGCCAATTCCGCGGGTTACGGCAATATTTTCCACCGCCCCGATATTGTCAACAGTATAGTCAAGATAAACGGTTCCCTGGATGTTGTTTTTCAGCGCCTCTTCAGGATAGCGCAGATTTTCCTTCACAAATTCCCGGAAGGAGCTTTTCCCGCCCGGAAATGAAGGCATTTTTAAGAATTTATGCGGTTTTTGCGGTTTGTCGGAAGGTTGTTTCATCTATCAAACAGAAAAGATGTTGAGCAACTGTAAAATTATGCATTATGAAGCTATGTTCAATGGATAATTAATCCATGGTTTAAAAGTTTATCAACTGGTTAATCAACTGATTATTATTTTATTAGGTATTTTTCAGGGGACTTTTTCCTGAAGTTTTAGCGCCGTTTTGTCACCCGATTTCCCTCATCAAAGTCGAAAAAGTGCCCTGTTTGGGAGTTTGTTTTATCTTTGCCGTCCTGAAATGGGGAAAAAGAAGTTATCTTTAGGTTCAATCCTTTTCCGATTAATTAAAGTTAGAAACATAAAATCCTGATTCGATGAAAGTTTTAGTCTGCATCAGCAATGTACCTGACACTACGACTAAGGTCAGATTCCTTGATGACAATAAGAAACTAGATACCAATGGCATACAATGGGTTATCAATCCCTGGGACGAACTCTCCCTGACCCGTGCGCTCGAATTGAAAGATGTTGCGGCCAACGGAATAGAAAAGGTAACAGTAGCCCATGTAGGAACTGTAACTTCGGAACCGACTATCCGGAAAGCCCTGGCTATTGGCGCCGATGATGCTGTTCGGGTGAATGCCGATGCTGCCGACGCTTATTTTGTTGCTGCACAATTGGCCGAAGTGCTGAAGAAAAATCCTTACGATATTATCTTATGCGGCATTGAATCAAGCGACCACAACGGATCCACGGTAGGAGGAATGCTCGCGGAGATGCTTGACATCCCATCAGTATCGGCGGTTTCCTCGCTTTCGGTCGAAAATGGCGCTGCCATTCTGACCCGCGAAATTGATGGCGGAAAAGAAGTCGTTACGGTTCCGGCCCCGTTTGTTGCCATTGTCCAGAAAGGAATAGCCAAAGAGCCCCGTATTGCTGCAATGCGCGGAATAATGATGGCGCGGACAAAACCAATTGCGGTTACTGAACCTGCTCCTGTTGAAGCATTGACCGAAGTAATCGGGTACGAGATGCCTAAACCCAGGACTGCCTGCAAATTTGTGGATGCTGAAAATCCGAAACAGTTGATTGATTTTCTTCAGAACGAAGCCAAAATTCTCTAACCACGATAAAAAAAACATACGATATGTCAGTTCTTGTTTTTGTTGAAAATTGGGATGGTAAATTCAAAAAAGCCTCCTTTGAACTTATTTCATATGCAGCAGGTGTTGCCGAAATGTGCGGCACACAAGCTGTTGCTCTTTCAATAGGAAATGTAGGACAGCCTGAGCTCGATAAACTTACCGGTTTCGGCGCTGCAAAAATAATTGCTGCAAGCAATGATAAACTCAATGTTCTCGATAACCAGGCCTATGCTTCGGTAATTGCACAAATAGCCATCAACGAAAAAGCGTCTGTTGTAGTGCTGTCGAATAACAATACCGGGAAAGCGCTCGCGCCAAGGCTTTCAGTCAGGCTAAAAGCAGGAATTGGGGCCGGTGTAAACCAGTTGCCTCTGAGTGCAGACCCTTTTGTTGTTCATAAGAAAGCTTATTCCGGTAATGCATTCGCCAATGTCCTGATTAAAACACCGGTAAGGATACTGACATTAGCCCAGAATTCTTTTGAACTGAAAGAATCAGCCGCTAAAGCCCCCGTTGAACATATTGCAGTAGATGTGGAAGCCGGCATGGTAAAAACCACGGTGAAGGATGTCCAAAAACAAACCGGAAAAATTCTTCTCACAGATGCCGAAATCGTCGTTTCAGGCGGCAGGGGAATGAAATCGCCGGATAACTGGGGGCCTCTTACCGAACTGGCAGATTTACTTGGCGCGGCGACAGCCTGCTCACGTCCGGTTTCCGATGAAGGCTGGCGTTCTCCCGATGAGCATACCGGTCAAACAGGCAAAATCATCGCCCCGAACCTGTACATCGCAGTAGGCATTTCCGGCGCTACACAGCACCTTGCCGGCGTAAGCGCTTCGAAATACATTGTGGCTATCAACACCGATAAAGACGCCCCGATATTCGGCGCCGCTCAATATGGCATTGTGGGTGATGCTGCCAAAGTACTTCCCAAACTTGTTGAAGCCGTTAAAGAAATGAAAGCCAAATAGCGCTTTTCGCGGCTGTGATACAACCGAAATCTTCATAAACCGGGCTGATTCTTCATGCCTGGGAAGAATGTGTATGCTGATTCATGATTAATCATTGAGACTCATTTAACTTATCAGTTATGGTAAAACAAATTGTCTTTGCAATTGCGCTTATAATTACCCTGCTGGTTTTTGCCTATACCATCAGCCGGATTATTGGTTTCTTCAGGCTAACCAGGAAAGGGTTTCCTGTTAAAGAGATAGGTAAGCGGTTTGGAATAATGATGAAAGTGGCTTTCGGCCAGAAAAAAATATTCCGCCGTCCTGTTATCGGATTATTGCACGCACTGGTTTTCTGGGGCTTTTGTGTAATATTGTTCGGGAGCATCGAAATGGTTATCGACGGTCTGTCGGGAGCCAGGAAATCGCTGTCGGTGCTGGGTTGGTTTCATGACCTTATCATGCTATCGGGAGATATTTTTGCGCTGCTGGTAGGCATTTCCATTATCGTTTTCCTGATAAGGAGGCTTTTCCTGCATGTCAGGCGTTTCGAAGGTATCGAAATGAAAAAGAAATCGCACACGGATGCAACGATAGCCCTCACGATGATATTATTACTGATGGTTTCCTTGCTGGGAATGAATGCCTCTTATGTGGAATCGTGCCGGCAGTCGGGCGAAACCTTGTATGGCATTTATCCGGTGAGCAATCTCCTTACAGGTGCGTTTTCGGGCATGCAACTGAAAAATGTTAATATCTGGAATGAGATTTTCTGGTGGAGCCATATTTTGCTCATTTTTATCTTTGCCAACATATTGCCGTATTCAAAGCATTTCCATGTTTTCATGTCAATCCCGAACGTGTTCTTGTCAAGGCTTGATCCGTTGGGCAAATTGCCGAATATGGATAGTATCACCCATGAAGTGAAATTAATGATGAATCCTGAAACTGCTTATGCAGCGCCTGCTTCTGATACCCCGGTCGAACGTTTCGGGGTAAAGGATGCCGAGGATATCAACTGGAAAAATTATTTCGATTCCCTGTCATGTACCGAATGCGGCCGCTGCACCTCGGTTTGTCCGGCAAATATTACCGGTAAAAGACTTTCACCCCGCAAGGTCATGATGGATGTTCGAGCCAGAATGAAGGAAAAAGGTCCGCATTTATTAAAGGACAAAGGATATGATGACTCCCGGTCTCTTATCCGCGATTATATCACGGAGGAAGAAATCTGGGCTTGCACTACCTGTAATGCATGCGCTATGGAATGTCCCATCAATATCAACCATCCGACACTGATTGTGGATATGCGCCGCTATCTTGTTATGGAAGAAGCATCTGCCCCTGGTGAACTGAAGACCGTTTTCAACAACATCGAAAACAATGGCGCCCCCTGGCAGTTTTCGCCGGAAGACCGTTTGCTGTGGGCCGAAAACATTGAAATGAACATGAACTAACCTTTGAAAAGACATTGCTATGGAAAAAGTTAAAGTGGAAGTCCCCGTTATGGCTGATCTCTTTACACGGGGAGAAAAACCGGAATACCTTTTCTGGGTTGGATGCGCCGGCGCTTTTGACGACCGGTATAAAAAGGTTGCAGCCGCTTTCGTTAAAATTCTCACCCATCTGAAGGTGAGCTATGCCGTATTGGGAAAAGAAGAGTCCTGCTCCGGCGACCCGGCCCGCCGGGCCGGCAACGAAATGCTGTACCAGATGCAGGCGCTGCAAAATATTGAAGTGTTCAAGGCCTATAATGTTCAGAAAATCATTACAATTTGCCCGCACTGTTACAACATTTTCAAGAATGAATATCCTGACCTGGGCGGTCATTATACGGTGATAAACTACCTGCAGTTTATACAGGAAAACATAGCCGGCGGAAAACTTATTCTTCCCCAAAATGCCTTTGACTCAAAAGTCATCACCTATCATGATCCATGTTACCTGGGACGTGCCAACGGCATTTATGAAGAGCCACGGGCAATTTTGGAACACCTTACGCGCAACTTTGTGGAAATGGGCCGCAATCGCAGCTTTGCCCTTTGTTGCGGCGCTGGCGGGGGACAAATGTTCAAGGAAGCTGAAAAGGGTAATAAGGAGATTTTTATCGAACGTACCGAAGATGCCCTGAATACAGGTTGTAATATCATTGCCACAGCCTGTCCTTTTTGTATGACAATGATGACCGACGGCATCAAGTATAAAAACCATGAGGAGGATGTCAGGAATTACGATATTGCCGAGCTCATCGTACAGGCATTGAACCTGTAGTTCCGGTCGGACAATTTCAGACATAATGAACAGAAAAAAAATAAAATAGCTACCGAAAAAAAATACTTGCCATGGAAAACAGAAAAGTGTTAAAAAGCGGCGAATTCCTCGTAGCAGAAGTTGAACCCAACGATGTGTTCATCCCCGAAGAATTCAACGAGGAACAGTTGATGATCGCGCAAACCTGCCGCGATTTTCTTGTTACCGAAGTATATCCAAACCTCGATAAACTTGACAAACAAGACCGTGAACTCATGAAGGAAATCCTGAAGAAATCAGGAGAACTGGGGCTCATGGGCATTTCGTTGCCCGAAGAATACAATGGCTTCGGACAATCATTTGTGACTCAAATGCTGACAGCCGAAACAATCGGGGCCGGTTACTCATTCTCGGTCGCCTTCATGGCACATTGTGGTATTGGTACTTTGCCCATCATGTATTACGGCAACGAAGAGCAACGCCAGAAGTATGTTTCCAGGCTTGCCACGGGCGAATTGATTGGCTGCTATTGCCTTACCGAACCCGGTGCCGGCAGTGATGCCAATTCAGGAAAGACAAACGCAAAACTTTCGGAAGATGGGTCTCATTATATCCTGAACGGGCAAAAAATGTGGATCACCAATGCCGGTTTTGCCGATACGCAGGTCGTTTTTGCCAAAATAGAGAACGATCGCGTGCTCAGCGCCTTTGTTGTCGAAAGGACAATGCCGGGTGTGGTTGTTGCCCCCGATGAAAAGAAAATGGGAATAAAAGGTTCGTCCACTGCCCAGATTTTCTACAATGATGTGAAAGTGCCGGCCGAAAACCTGATTGGAAAGAGGGGGGAAGGCTTCCGTATTGCGCTCAGCATACTCCATATGGGACGCCTGAAACTCGGCGCCAATGTTATAGGCGCTGCTAAAAAAGCTATAACGGATTCGGTGAAATATGCCAACGAAAGAAAACAATTTGGCGTGCTGATCTCTACTTTCGGATCCCTCAAGTATAAGATGGCGGAACAGGTTATTAAAACCTTTGGCCATGAATCGGCAACCTACCGTGCCAGCTACGATATCGATCACCTGATCGGTGAGCTGAAAGCCACCGGCATGGACAAAGGCCGCGCAACCATCGAAGCCATCAGCCATTATGCAGTGGAAGCAGCCCTGCTCAAGGTATATGGATCCGAAATGCTGGACTATGTTGCCGATGAAGCCGTTCAGATCCACGGAGGTATGGGATATTCTGCCGAAATGGCAGTTGAACGCGGCTATCGCGATTCACGTATCAACAGGATTTTTGAAGGGACTAACGAAATTAACCGGCTTCTGGTAGTCGACACTGCAATGAAACGCGCCATGAAAGGCGATTTCGACCTTTTCGGCGAAGCCGAAAAACTGGCTGCCGACCTGGGTTCTGTTGCTTGCAAGATTTCAGGGAACGAAACTTACTATGAAGAAAAATCGGTATACCTGAAAAATTTCAAGAAAGTAGCCCTTCTTGCTATCAATGGCGCTTCAAAGCATTTCGGGAAACAGATTGCCCAGGAAGAAGAAGTCCTGAACAATATTTCCGATATCATGATGCAGATCTACGTTGCGGAATCCATGTCCCTTAGAATCCAAAAGCTTGAGGCAGCCCATGGCGCAGATGCCGTTAGTGTATACCGGGATATTCTTGATGTTTTTGTATACGATTCGGCTGACCTGGTGCGCAAATCGGCCATAGATGCCGTCAATGCCTTTGCAACTGCTGAATTGCTGCCTGCACTGCATTCTGCCGTAGATCCACTTACCAGGGTAGCAGCTTTAAACGTTAAAGAATCACGCCGCCGTATTGCCGACAAACTTATTGCCGACAACGAATATAAGTTCTGATCCGGAACCAATTAAAAAGAAACAGCCTGGTTCTTTAGGAATCAGGCTGTTTTATTTTTGGAGGCGTCCCTGGTTACCCGGTAACAGATTCTCCGGTTACCGGAGGTATCTCAAGTTTTGCCGACGGCAACACTTTGATGGAGAGTTCGCCGGCATCTTTTTCATGATCAATCAGGATGGTATCGCCTTCTTTAAGGGTTGATTTAATGATTTCCTCAGCCAGCGTATCTTCGATGTATTTCTGGATGGCCCTTTTAAGCGGGCGGGCGCCGAATTGTTCATCCCAGCCCCGGTCAAGGATGAAATCCTTGGCGGCTTCCGTAATCTGAGGCTGGTAACCCATTTTGCGGATTCGATCAAACAGTTGACGCAATTCAATATCGATGATCTTATGAATATCATCACGCCCCAGCGATTCAAAAATGATAATGTCGTCAATCCTGTTCAGAAATTCAGGTGCGAAAGTTTTTTTCAGGGCATTTTCAATAACTCCCTGGGCCTGGTTTGACCATTGCGATTGCTTGGCAACAGTTGAGAACCCGACGCCGGTACCGAAATCCTTCAATTGCCGGGATCCGATATTGGAAGTCATGATAACGATGGTATTTTTGAAATCGACCTTGCGGCCAAGGCTGTCGGTGAGAACACCGTCGTCCAGGACCTGCAACAGGATATGAAAGATATCAGGATGGGCTTTCTCAATTTCATCAAGCAGGACAATAGAGTAGGGGCGGCGACGGACTTTTTCAGTCAACTGGCCTCCTTCTTCGTAGCCTACATAACCCGGAGGCGCCCCGACCAGCCTCGAAACGGCGAATTTTTCCATATACTCGCTCATATCAATCCTTACAAGGGTTTCTTCGGAATCGAAGAGATATTTTGCCAGGACCTTGGCAAGGTGCGTTTTTCCGACGCCGGTGGGCCCCAGAAAAATAAAGGTCCCGATAGGCTTGTTCGGGTCTTTCAGGCCGGCACGGTTACGGCGGATAGCTTTAACTACTTTTTTGATGGCTTCGTCCTGCCCGATTACAGCGCCACCCAGTTCATTTTCCATGTTCAGCAAGCGGTCGCTTTCATTCTGGGCGATACGCTGAACAGGAACGCCGGTCATCATGGCGACCACTTCGGCGACATTCTCAGCCGAAACTGTTTCGCGGTTGATCTTTGACTCATCCTCCCATCGCCGTTTGGCGCTTTCCAGGTCATTTTGCAGACGGCGTTCCGTATCACGGTAATTGGCAGCTTCTTCAAACTTCTGAGCCTTGATGGCTTTCATTTTCCGCTGCTTAACTTCTTCTATCTGAGCTTCGATGTTCACAATTTCAACCGGAACATGCATGTTTGAAATATGAACCCTTGCGCCTGCTTCGTCGAGTGCATCAATGGCCTTATCCGGAAGGCAACGGTCGGTGACGTATCGGTTTGTAAGGAAAACGCAGGCATCTATCGCTTCATCGGTATATTTGACCAGATGATGGTCTTCGTATTTCTCTTTGATCTGGTTGAGAATCTCTATGGTTTCCTCCGGACTGGTCGGGTCAACCAGCACTTTTTGGAAGCGGCGTTCCAGCGCGCCGTCTTTTTCAATGTACTGCCTGTATTCATCAAGGGTTGTTGCCCCGATGCACTGGATTTCACCCCGGGCCAGGGCCGGTTTGAACATATTGGATGCATCCAGCGAACCTGAAGCATTGCCAGCCCCGACAATGGTGTGAATCTCATCGATAAAAAGAATAATATCCCGGTTCTTTTCCAGTTCATTCAGCACCGCTTTCATTCGTTCTTCAAACTGCCCGCGGTATTTTGTGCCGGCAACAAGCGATGCCAGGTCCAGTGTAAAAACCCTTTTATTGAACAAAGCCCGGGAAACTCTCCGCTGCGTAATCCTCAAAGCTAATCCTTCAGCAATTGCCGATTTACCGACGCCCGGTTCACCGATAAGTATCGGGTTATTCTTCTTACGGCGGCTCAGGATTTGAGAAATGCGTTCAAGTTCTTTCTCCCGTCCGACAATAGGATCGAGGCGGTTTTCTTCGGCAGCGCGGGTCAGATCACGTCCGAAATTATCCAGAACAGGCGTTTTCGACTTGCTGTCAGCAATTTTTTTGCTCCCGCCAAATGGCGATCCCTCATCAGTATCGTCGTCCTGCGCTCCGCCGGGCAACTCATCGTGAAAGTCGGTCCGGCTGTCTTTTTCAGGTCTGTCAACGCCGCGGGAAGCGTCTTCATCCAGCGAAACAAGGTACGACTTGACCTCTTCTTTTACGATATCATAATCAACGCCATATTTCAGAACTGACCGGGTAACAATATTATCCTCATCTTTTAAGATGGCCAGCAGGAGATGCTCGGTACCAATCAGGTCGCTGTTAAAAAGCTTTGCTTCAAGGTACGTCAGCTTTAATGCCCTTTCTGCCTGCTTAACCAGCGGCAGGTTTTTAAGTTCTTCGATGTCAATTTTTTTTGACCGGTTCGCGATTGTCGATTCAATGGTTTTTCTGATTTCAGCGAGATCGACATTCAGGTAATTCAATATCTTGATTGCCAGTCCCTCACCTTCCCGTAATAAACCAAGGAAAAGATGTTCAACACCAATATAATCGTTGCCCAGCCGCAAAGCTTCCTCCCGACTGAATGACAAAACGTCTTTTACCCTTTGTGAAAATTTAGCTTCCATTCCATTCTCTGTTACTGATTTACTCCGGCGGCAACCATATATTACTGTAATTCAAAATTAACACTAAAACAGGCAGATATGTTTGCAGCTTCAAAATTACTTTCAAAATCTGTAACGATCAATTAATATGCCATTGTCTTTTTAACATGAACCTGTTAGTAATATGACACAAATAGGCCGGGGGCAAAGATATTGCGTATCATAAAAATGATTAACTTCGTACAATTGTTCACATGAACATAAGTTATTAATAATTAGGTAGTTACAAAATGGATTACAACGACGAAGGCGAAAAAATTGTTCAGGTAAATATTGAGAATCAGATGAAATCGGCCTACATTGATTATTCAATGTCGGTCATTGTGTCGCGTGCTTTACCCGACGTTCGCGACGGTCTAAAACCTGTTCACCGCAGGGTTCTTTTTGGAATGTTCGATCTGGGTATACTATCGAACCGGTCATATAAAAAATCTGCCCGTATTGTCGGGGAAGTTTTAGGGAAATACCATCCTCACGGAGACTCTTCAGTTTATGACGCCATGGTTCGTATGGCCCAGGATTGGTCTCTGCGTTACCCACTTGTTGACGGGCAGGGTAACTTTGGTTCGATTGACGGAGATAGCCCGGCTGCCATGAGGTACACCGAAGCAAGGCTCAAGAGGCTTGCCGAGGAATTACTGGCTGATCTTGATAAGGAAACCGTGGATTTCAAGTTAAACTTTGACGATTCACTGGAAGAACCCACCGTACTTCCGTCAAAAGTGCCCAACCTGCTCATCAACGGTTCATCCGGTATTGCGGTTGGTATGGCAACGAATATTGCGCCTCATAATCTTGGACAGGTAGTAGATGGTACAATTGCCTATATCGACAACCATGACATTACGATTGAAGAGCTTATGCAATATGTAAAAGCCCCCGATTTTCCGACCGGAGGCGTTATATATGGATATGACGGGGTGCGCGAAGCATTTGAAACCGGCAGGGGGCGTATCATTATCCGTGGTGAAACGACCATTGAAACCGATGATAAAGGACACGAATGCATTGTGGCTACTTCCATTCCTTACCAGATAAACAAAGCCGAGATGATCAAGAAAACGGCAGATCTGGTCAATGAGAAAAAAATTGAAGGGATCAGCGACATTCGTGATGAAAGCGATCGCAACGGTTTACGCATCGTCTATGAACTCAAACGTGATGCAATCACCAATATCGTTCTCAATAAACTGTATCAGTATACCTCGCTTCAAAGTTCATTCTCGGTCAATAATATTGCACTGGTGAAAGGCCGGCCCGTTCAGTTGAACCTGAAACAGCTCATCTCAATGTTTGTTGATCACCGTCACGAAGTTATCGTACGGCGTACTCAATTTGAACTTCGGGAAGCTGAAAAACGGGCTCATATTCTCGAAGGACTCCTTATAGCCCTGGACCATCTGGATGAAGTAATTGCCCTTATCCGGGCTTCTGTAACTCCGGATGAGGCTAAAACAGGCCTGATGGAGCGATTCGGATTATCGGAAATCCAGGCAAAGGCTATTCTCGATATGAGGCTTCAACGCCTTACGGGACTTGAACGGGATAAAATCAAGGAAGAGTATGCCGAACTTATAAAACTGATACAGCACCTGAAAGACATACTGGCCGACGAATCGCTTCGCATGCAGATCATTAAGGATGAGCTGCTCGAAATTAAGGAAAAGTATGGTGACGAACCCCGCAGCCGCATTGAGTACACAGCCAAAGACTTCAGGATCGAAGACACCATCGCTGATGAAAGTGTGGTGATCACTATCTCTCACATGGGATACATCAAGCGTACGATGTTAACCGAATACAAGCGGCAGAACAGAGGTGGGAGGGGAGCCCGCGGTTCCGATATCCGGGAAGAGGATTTTCTTGAGCACCTTTTTGTAGCTACCGCTCACAATTATCTTCTCTTCTTTACTGAAAAAGGCAAATGCTTCTGGCTAAGGGCCTTCGAAATTCCTGAAGGAGGAAAAGCATCCAAGGGACGTGCCATTCAGAATATAGTAAACATAGAACCTGATGATAAAATCAGGGCTATCATCAACCTGAAAGACCTCAATGATGATGAATATGTTAATAACAACTTCATAATTCTTTGCACCAAACAAGGCACCATCAAGAAAACATCTCTCGAGGCTTATTCCAGGCCCCGCGCCAATGGCATAAACGCTATCAACATTGTTGATGATGACTGTCTGCTGGAAGCCAGGCTCACTGACGGCAATTGCGAAATCATGATGGCGCTGCGATCGGGGCGGGCTATCAGGTTTAATGAAGCCACAGTTCGCCCAATGGGCCGGAATGCCACGGGTGTAAGAGGGATAAGGCTTGCCGGTGACCATGATGAAGTAATTGGCATGATATGTGGTAAAGATGAAAACGTTGATATCCTGGTTGTATCCGAAAACGGCTTTGGCAAACGGTCATCACTCGCTGATTACCGGGTGACCAACAGAGGCGGAAAAGGGGTAAAAACCATTAATATTACTGAAAAAACCGGCCAGCTTATTGCCATAAAAAATGTTACCGACAATGATGACCTGATGATCATCAACCGTTCAGGAATCATTATCCGGATGGCCGTCAGCGACCTGAGGGTTGTGGGAAGGGCCACGCAAGGCGTAAGGCTTATCAACCTGAAAGAAAACGATGCCATTGCGGCTGTTGCCAAAGTCGAATGCGAGGAAGATGATAACCTGGTCGGCCAGAATGATGAAGAACCTGGTGATGATAATACATACGAGTTAACCGATATTCCCGATGAGGAAAATGACGAACCTTCCGAAAAAGAATAAAAAAATGAATTGTAACTAATTCAAACTGCATACATTTGCCGACTATTAACGACTTAATAAAGGATAGCATAAAAATAAACCCAAACACCATTTATAAAATGAAAAAATCCATTCTGCTGCTGGCCTTAGTTATTATGACCAGTATGACTTTTGCACAATTTAAAAAAGACCGGACCTCTGCCTACAATTACTGGCAAAAGGGAGATCTTACGAAAGCCAGGGATTATATCGACAAAGCCATGGCATATCCGGAAGCAGCTACAGATGCTAAAGCGCATTATTACAATGGTGCCATTTATCTTGATATTCATTTCAAACCGGAAATGAAAGAAACCGTTCCCAACGCTCTTCAGATCGCCTATGATGAAATGAAAAAAGCGCAGGAACTTGATACCAAAGGCGATTTTAAATCGGATATAATGATTCGCATGCTAACGCTTGGCGGTCAATTCTTCAATGCCGGCGCTGATTTGTTCAAGGCTGAGAAATTTGCTGAAGCCCTGAGCAATTTCAACCAGGCTGTGAAAATCGCCAGTGATAACCAGAGCCTTGATACATTAGCCATTTATGGTACAGCTTTGTGCTATGAGAAACTAAAAGACAATGAGAACGCCACGGCAACTTACGAAAAGCTCATCAGCCTAAGCATGAAAGAACCCAGCATATATACCTCGCTGGCTTCTATTTACATAGATATGAAAATGATGGATAAGGCAGATAAAGTTTTGCAGGATGGATTAAGGCTTTTCCCCGGAAATTATGACCTCATCATTTCGATGGCAAATCTTTACATAAAAAGCAATCAGCATCAGAAAGCGCTGGAAAGCCTGACAATTGCCAAGGAAAAGGATCCAACAAACAAGACTATTGCTTTTGCATTGGGCGTTACCTATGATTTACTGGCTAAAGACACGAACCTGACTGTTGCCGATCGTAAAATTTATTTCGACGATGCAGTAAAAGCCTATGAAGAAACGATAAAACTGGATCCCAATTTCTTTGACGCACAGTTCAACCTGGGGGTTGTGTATTACAATAAGGGTGGCGATGTGATCAATGAAGCGAATAAACTTCCTTTGAACGATCCGAACTATGAGAATCTGGTAAATCAGGGGAAAGAATATCTTAATAAAGCGCTGCCTTACCTGGAAGGTGCAGAAAAAATGAATCCTGGCGACCGGGATACGCTGATCTCACTCAAAGAAATCTATACCAGGCTGGGTATGTATGATAAATTGAAAACCGTCAATGATAAACTAAATCAATAATATTCAGAAACAATGGCCTGATAAATCAGGCCATTGTTTCAATATAGCTATTTAACATAATATTAATTATAAGAAATTTGATCTTGCCATTTGATGAATTCCTGAATCATTGATTTTGTGTATCTTTAAACAAAAAATATGAAAGTCTTTAAAATCATTCTCTGGGCGCTTCTAATTTTTATACTGGCAGTATTTTTGACCGGATTTTTTCTTCCGCGTACAG
>Ga0116170_10001340_pt1 | contig 24885 bp, 23 predicted proteins | sample AD_JPNHW1_MetaG_FD_89797 | JGI IMG/M metagenome (GOLD analysis project Ga0116170, IMG submission 89797) | Active sludge microbial communities of municipal wastewater-treating anaerobic digesters from Japan - AD_JPNHW1_MetaG | ecosystem: Engineered > Bioreactor > Anaerobic > Digestate | place... | reverse complement strand
GAAAAACAACATATTGCTCATAAGTGTAAAAATCGAAGCTTTCATAGCGCATTATCATTCACACAGGTATAAAAATTAAACGTTAGATCATTGCTTGTATTGAGCACATAGAAATAATGCCTGATACCCTTATTATTGCATAGAAATGAAAACTCATCATCTATACAATTTTTCGATGAATAGTCATGACCAACATAGGAACTTTGTATCGTGTGTTCATTATTCTACACAACAGCAATTCGTAAATTTATATTTGGGCTTCACATTTTATGTTAGAGTCTTTATTGAAGTCATTAATTACATAGTTTTTATTATTGTATACACAGGGTTAAAGTAATTATAGATCCGTGCGAAGTGCAATCACGATTCCAAGATTGTTTATAATAAAATGTATTGTTTCATCCAAGACTATAATACCGCGAAGCTCACAATACATGTGTAGTGGTTTGTCTACTGTATCTCCTCTCTACTAGATATTAGTGTTAAGGTTATAATGGTGTCAAATTGATACTATCGATGGTTTTTGTTAATCCTCCTAGCTTTAGCAAGACTCCAGATGGTTTTTGTGTGATGTACTACATTAAAAAAGTCACCACTAAACATACCTTTTAATCTGGGCAAACTAATTGTAACATACTTTTTAGACATTTGCAATGGGTTTGCACAAATAATTTTCTATTTACTTCACATCCGAATATCATCCAAAATTAGTCCAAAATCAACATGAAATCCTTACATACAAAGGCTTTATGTAACATTAACCCGCACCCCATGTTTATTTCTGAGTGAAGCCCAATGAATATAAAATGACTAATCTATATATGTTATAAGAACATAATACAGGGTGTAAACATCTCGTGAGTTAATCGGATGATTATAGTCACGTTACCATAGTGCCTTCACCAAAAAGAAATTTCTTCATTATTTTTATTTCAAAGTGCTAAATCGCTATATCAAAAAGAAGCTGAACGGAGTTTTGTAAACCTCCCCCATGCCAGCTTCAAATAGATTATTAAGCGTTTACCCTTTTTCGTTCTGCAACTCGCCTATTGATGGTTGCTGTGCTAAGCTTTGTGCTATCGGCAATTTCCCGAATCGTGAACTTCTGTGAATCGTACATCTTTAAGGCTTGCTCTATTGCCTTCGTATTCGCTTTAGGACGGCCTCCAAGCCTTCCCCTTGCGCGTGCTGCTCTTAATCCCTCCGCCGTGCGCTCAGCGATGATATCGCGCTCAAATTGGCTTAAAGCGGACATCATTGTGAGCATGAGTTTTCCCGTCGCGGTAGTTGTATCCAGATTCTCTTTTAAGCTGATCAAGCTCACATTCATCTTTTGCAGACGATCTACCATTTCCAGTAAATCCTTTGTGCTTCTGCTCAATCTGCTGAAACTGTCAACAACTAATATATCTCCAGAACGTAAGGTTTCCATCATTCTATCCAACTCTGGACGATGCGTCTTTGTACCGGTTATCTTCTCTTGATAGATACGTTCACAGCCTTGAGCGTTAAGACTATCAATCTGACGATCAAGTGACTGATCTAGCGTGCTAACCCTTGCATAACCAAGCTTCATAATTGACACCTCCATGATTGAATTATATCATAAACGGGGGTATATGTCAACATGTTTATGATATGAGTATTGATATAAGTAATCGTGCGTTTTTAGTATGATTTTTAACCTTGATGAGTATCTGTCAAATACAGTCGTTTTATATAGTATTGACAACGCCATAAGGTGGTATAAAATGGTAACATAAGGTAAAAGGAGGTTACTATATGCCGCCTAAGAAAACCCCAAAAATCTTTGAAAGTGTACTTTTGCCAATAAATCAAAAATGGCTTGATGAATATCGTAATGACCGTAAGATTGCAGCCCCAACTTTTAGAAGGATTGAGATTGCATTACAGTTCAAGGACATCGCTAGTAAACCGTTTAACATGATAACAAACGATGATCTGAGGGCATATGTTGATGCTCGCAAAGGTTTTGGATACGAAAGCAACACTACAGCTTCAGTGATTAGTCACTTATCAACGTTTGCGGAATATCTCAAAGGTAAGTATCCAGAAGTTTTTGAAAAGACTTTTTTTATTGATGTTAATCAAGTAACACCACAAAGAGAAACTCAGAGGCCTGCCCAAGCACTTAACTATATTCAGATAAGTGCTATAAAGCGGTATGTTAAGTCAGAACCGAAGCTCCTTTACTTTTTTGAGTTGATATTACAAACATCTGTAAATAAAGATGAAATTAGGTATTGTATACCGAGGAACAGCAACTCAAACAGCATGGAATTTTCTCATAAGGGACGCATGATTTGTAAATATAACGACGTGATTCAAGATATAATTAACCGATATGAAAATGATACTGATTTATACATCAATACCTATGATATAGCCACTTTTCTAAGGAGAATCACAGAATACTTACAAGAGCTTGGCGTTTTTTCAAGATCAAGAGATATCACGTTTCAAGATATTAGAGAAACACAAAAGAAGTTTTTCTTCACATGCCCAAATTGCGGGAGAAAGCTAGAGAACCACATGTCAAATTGGATTCTCGCAAAAACAGAGTATGATGATGACCTTGATTATCATCTGTTTTGTAAATACTGCAAAGGAGGGGTAAACGTTGAGGATTGATGTAATAAAAAACATAGAGAGTTTACTCAACCGATATATGATTTCAGGCTTGCAACTAGTTCCAGATAGTAAACGGCACAAAGATGAGAGTGATATTTCCAGAAGTAGTTTTGAGAACACGAGAACAGATTTAAAAGATATTGCTACAAATATTGAAGCGAACTTCCTCGATGCAAAAACCGAATATTCTGAAATTGATGATATTGGTTTTGAAAGCTTTGTATCGTATGATTCGATGAATCCACAAAATAAAAGCTCTCATACGATTACTATTGAGCGACTTGTGAGAGATACAAGATTGTCCAAACAACTAAAAGAGTTATATAAAAATACATGTCAATTATGTGGGAAACAAGTTAAAGGTAGGAACCGTCAATTCATATCTGAAGCTCACCATATTCAGCCATATAATAGTACTCACGAAGGTGATGATACATTTAAAAATCTCATTGTATTATGCCCAAACTGTCATGCTCAGTTCGATCAGCTTTATTATGCTATTAATCCAGAAACGGAAGATATTCACTGCATTGCTATTGATGACCTTTTCCATTTATCAAGGTTAAGCATGGATACATGGCATGTTTTAGGAAAGGAGTATTTGCGATATACATGGGAACTGTTTTGTGGAAAATTGAACAGGGATTATTAACATAAGATTTCTGAAAGGCACATATATCAGAATCAAAAATTTAAAGAAGGCGGAGGACTTATATTTATGGACAATCTATCAAAAATGCAAAGTGTGCTTGAAAGAGGAGATGAAGTATTTGGATATGGCAATTTAAGTGGCGCACTAAGTATAGTTTTCAAAGATAAAGAAGGTAAAAGTGATCGCATAAACTATAATCTTGATCAAATCTTAAATGTAGCTGCATTATTAGCCACATACGGCCACACGAAACTTATTGAAAGCATACGGGTAATAGTTAAGAAACGCTCAGACGGTTCCGAATACATTGAAGTGATGCCCAAATTGGATATATTATAGCACATTGTTTTTTCGACCAATCTTATTAGTAAATTGATAAAGGAAGGCTAGAAAATGAGCATGAATTTCAAAGCACTGACTGAACTTACTGATGAAGAATTAATTAAACGGTATGATGAGACAGCAAGAAACACGAGTGCAGGTTTGAACTATTACACAGAGGAAATTGCTCGTAGAAGAAATGAAAAATCTAACAAGCTGATGATAAAATACACAATGTGGATTACAATTATGACAGCAATAATGATGTTATCAACAATCGTTAATATTGTGATTGCCGTATATAAATAACATGTCATCAGTAGATAGACACCCTTCCGACGTGTATGAATAAATAGCATCTTGATGGAACAACATAGTATATTCATGCGCCATTCATCATTATTGAGTTGAGCAATAACTAATCGTTATCTCGTCCATTCTACGAATAGGAGACGTACGCTCGTTAACGAGACAAGTTTGAGAATTGATAGAAAATGCCACAAAAGCATACCACAAATTTATCACAAATACGCTTCCAAAATGATCTTAAACCCTTGATTTTACTCGGTTTTTCTGTTCGTGAAATGTGCAAGGACGAAGCCCGCCACGGCAAGGGCTACGCGGGGCTGCTCAAGCGGTACTTCGAGAAGTAAATTTTTTATGCGTCGCATATAAACATCAAAAGCAGGGAGCGCCATTGGGCCTCCCTGCTTTTGGCTGTGCGCCGCGATGAGCTGAAGCGGCGCGGAAAAACCTAAGTTTACAGCACGTTGCTGGAGGTGCACTCCACGTATACGCTGCCGTCCTTGCGGCGCGTCAGCTTGGCTTTGTTGCCTTCGCCGTCGTCAAGGGTCATTTTTTCAATTTCGTTTAGCGTCAAAAAATTGACGGCGTCACTTTCCACAAAGGCAACCCAGTTTTTCCGGTCGCGCTTTTCCTTCGGGGTCGCGCCTTCGGTCATTTCCTCAATGGTGGTGCGTTTGTCTGCCATGGTAAAACCTCCTTGTTTTGTAGAGGTAGATCATAGCGCAAACCGGAGCGAATTGCAAGTGAAAAAATGGGAATATATGTTCGATGTTTAGCGGATATCGCTTTGAATGGCGCGGGCGCTCCCGCACGCATGGGATTGCGCCTAAACCCCTCTGCGCAAGGATTTTTACCCCTCGGTGGCGAAACCATAGCCAAAGGGTTCTGAACGCGCCGACTGGCATGCCGGGCCTGATACGGCGGCTACTGGGAGCGGCCCGCCCAAAGGCGGCGCGCATGGCCGTGGCGGAGCGGTTCCGGGTAACCCATCACGGGAGGCAATCATGTTCATCAGCAAAGTCGGCGGCCTCATCGCGGCTGCCAGTCAGAAAGCTACACGGCCAACCTTGCAGCTCGGCGGCATATCGGTGGTTAAGCGGATTGTGCTGACCATGCAACAGGCGGGTGTTTTCCCGATTGTGGTGGTCACCGGCGTGGAAGCGGACGAGGTGCGCTACCAACTGGCGGGGCGCGGCATGGTGTTTTTGTATAACCGGGATTTTAGCGAGCCGGAACTGCTGGACTCGGTGCGGATGGGGTTAAATTTTTTACAGGGCCGCTGCGAGCGGGTGGTGTTTACCCCGGTGAATGTGCCGCTGTTTTCGCAGGCAACGCTGCGGGCGCTGCTGGCGGCGGAAGGGGAAATTGTGACGCCCTCCTACCGTAAACAGGGCGGACATCCAATTGTGCTGGATAACCGCGTGATTCCAGATATTCTCGCGTACAGGGGCCGGCAGGGGCTGCGGGGCGCGATTGCGGGGCTGGAGAAGCGCCGCCGCTGGGTGGAGGTGGAAGACGAGGGCGTGCTGCTGACCATACACCAGGAGGCTGCGCTGCAAAAGCATCTTCAAGCCCATGCGTCCGATTTTTTGCACCCGAACCTGCGGCTGAGTCTGGAAGGTGAAGAAGAACTTTTGAGCGCCCGCGCAAAGCTGTTGCTGCTGCTGATCGGGGAAACGCACTCCGTGCGGGAAGCCAGCGAAAGAATGGCGCTTTCACCCAGCAAGGCGTGGAATGTGATCAATAAACTGGAGGCGGCGCTCGGGTATCCAGTGCTTTCGCGCAGGCAGGGCGGTCAGCAGGGCAGCGGCAGCGATCTGACTCCGGAGGGCTTTGCGTTTCTGGTTGCCTTTCAGCGGTATGAGGAGCAGGTGATCGCCTTCAGCAACGCCCGGTTTGAGGCGATGCGAAACGCGGGGGAGCTTGTGTTTCAACCGGAAAAAAACAGCGTAGATTACCTGGAAGCGGCGAACGATGCCGCGCCCAAGGGGGAATGACCGGCGATCCCGTGTATCAGGTTCGGGTATGATGTCTGCGGCGCGATGGACAAGCGTGTTCCTCCCGGAAAGTATTTGCCTGTGCGCTTTGCGACTGTTTATAATGAAACGGGGAGCATGAACCGATTGTCTTTGAACGGTTCCCCCGGCAACTTACGGGGGGCGGCTTACCGGAAAGGGGGAAGCCTATGGCCATTGCAGGATTAGTGCTGGCGGCGGGGCAATCCAGTCGGATGGGCGATTTTAAACCCCTGATGCGCATCGGGGAACGCACGCTGCTGGAAGCCTCGGTCGAGAGCCTGTTCGCGGGCGGCGCGGAGCATGTAACCGTGGTTCTGGGGTATCGGGCGAGCGATGCGCAGGCCATGCTGAAAGCCAGCTTTGATGAAACACGCGTTCACTGCGCCATCAACCCCGCGTATGATCGAACGGATATGCTCCGTTCCGTGCAAACGGGCGTGGAGGCTCTGCCGCCCTGCGAGGCGTTCTATTTGCTGCCCGGCGATATGCCGGCCGTAAGCCCCCACACTTTACGGGCGCTCGCGGATGGGCTTTGGGTGACAAACGCGCGCGTCGCTTTTCCCCTTTATAGCGGCAGGCGAAAGCATCCGCCGCTGATCCGCGCGAATTGTATTGCCGATATTCTTTCGTACCGGGGCGAAGGCGGTCTGCGCGGCCTTTGGCAACGGTACGGCAATCAACTGCTCGATGTGGCGTGCGGGGATCCCGGTTGCGGGCTGGATGCGGACACCGCCAAGGATTTTGAACGCCTTGTGCAATATATGCGGGACGCGCGGGCCGCGCAAACGGCGAGCGACGCTCCGCAACGCTAATTCCGTGTCAGGAGGGAAACACGCGATGAGGGAAATCAGCCAATCCGTTGTCAAAAAGGATCATGGGCCTAAGGTAGACGGCAGCGCCCTGTATGTAGGGGATTACCCCACGCAGGGAATGCTCTTTGGCAAGCTGGTGCGCTCGCCCCACGCGCGCGCGCAGGTGCTGGGCTATACGCTGCCCAACCTGCCGGAGGGTTATTTTGCGGTGAGCGCGAAAGATGTGCCGGGCGTCAATCAGGTGCACATCGTCAAGGATGACAGCCCGGTTTTTGCCGATACGACCGTAGAGTATATCGGCGATCCGGTGCTGATGGTGGTTGGCCCGGAGGAACGGGAAGTGAACCGGCTTGCCGCGGAGACCGTGGTGGAGTACGCGCCCATGACCCCGGAACTGGATATTTTGAAGGCGGACACGGTGTTTTTCGATTACCGGTTTGGCAGCGGCGAAGTTGAGCAGGCCTTTGAGCAGGCGGATCGGGTGTATGAAGAAGCGTTTGAAACCGGCTATCAGGAGCAGGCCTATCTGGAAACGCAAGGCCTGATCGCAGAGTTTGTGGATGGCAAAATCACAGTGCGCGGGAGCATGCAATGCCCCTACTACATCCACGGCGCGCTGGCCAAAGCGCTCAACCTGCCGCCGGACAGGGTGCGCGTGGTGCAGGATGTTACCGGCGGCGGCTTTGGCGGCAAGGAGGATTATCCTTCCATACTGGCGTGCCAGGTTGCGGTGGCGGCGGTCAAGGCGGGCGGGAAGCCGGTGCGAGTGGTCTATGGCCGCAGGGAGGATATGGAATTTACCTCCAAACGCCACCCGTCCCTTTGCACCTACAAGGTGGCTGTCAAGGACGGCCGCGTGACCGCGATGGATATCGACGTGCTGTTTAACGCGGGGGCTTTCACCACCCTTTCGGCGGTGGTGCTGCAGCGGGGCATTATCGCCGCGCCCGGCGCATACCGGGTGGAAAACCTGCGCGTGCGGGGCCGCGCGGTAAAAACCAATACCGTGCCCACGGGGGCTTTCCGTGGGTTTGGCGCGCCGCAAACGTTCTTTGCGGTGGAAATGATGATGGATCATATCGCCCGGGACCGGGGCGAGGACCCGCTTGCCTTTAAAATGCGGCATCTGGTGCGGCAGGGGGACGCAACCTCCACACAGGGGCGGTACCATTTTCCGGTGCCCCTGCCCGAAATGGTCGCCGAGGTGGAGGCCATGTCCGGTTACAGCGCAAAGCACAACGCTTATGAACAGCCGCAGACAGGCCGTTTCCGCAAGGGAATGGGCGTGAGCCTGTGGTTCCACGGCGCAGGGTTTACCGGCAGCGGCGAACGGGATCTGATTAAAGCGACGGTGCGCCTGCATAAGGAACCCAATGGGCGCGTGGAGATTCTTGCCAGCCAAACGGATATGGGGCAGGGTATCAAAACCACGCTGTGCAAAATTGTGGCCAACGAGCTGAACCTGCCGCTGGATCAGGTGGCGTATGAAAACCCGGATACCGACCGCGTGCCGGATTCCGGCCCCACGGTTGCTTCCCGTAGCCTGATGACGGTGGGCGAACTGCTCCGCCGGGCCGCCATTACTCTGCGCGGTCAATGGTTGCCGGGGGTGGATCAGGTGGTGGAGGAGCATTTCAAGGAACCGGATTTTGTGATCCCGTTCTATCTGGAAACCTTTCAGGGCGACGCGTACCCCACCTACGCGTGGGCGGTGTGCGCCGTGGAAGCGCAGGTGGACACGCTTACCGGCGTTAATGAGGTGCTGGGCGCTTGGGCCAGTTTTGACGTTGGCACCCCCATGGACCATAACATCGTGGTGGGGCAGATGGAGGGCGGCTTATTGCAGGGCTTGGGCTATGCCAGCATGGAGCAGATGGCTGCGGATAACCGAGGGCGCATCCGGAACAACAGCTTCACGGATTACATCATTCCCACCTCGATGGATGTGCCTGTGATGCAGGTTAACCTGCATGTGCAGGAGTACCCGTTGGGGCCGTACGGGGCCAAGGGCGCCGGCGAACTGCCGCTGGTGGGCGCGGCGAGCGCCTACATGGCCGCGATGGAACAAGCCATCGGTGAGAATATCCGCCACATCCCCTTTACCGCGGAAGACGCGCTGGACGCGCTCAGCGCCCGGCAGAAGGAGGCGCAGGCCCATGACGAACGGAATTGAGTTTACCCTGAACGGAACGGCTGTGGTTTTTGAAGGCAGCGCAACCGCGCGGCTGCTGGATGTGCTGCGGGATACCTACGGCCTCACGGGGGTCAAGTGCGGCTGCAAGGAAGGCGAATGCGGCGCATGCAGTATTTTACTGGATGGCAGGCTGGTCAACAGCTGCATGGTCGCGATGGGCCGTGTGGCCGGCTGTGACGTGGTTACCATTGAAGGCTATGCCAAAACCGAGCGGTTTAAGACGCTGGACGCCGCGTATGCGGCGGTATCCGCGGCACAGTGCGGCTTTTGCATCCCGGGCATGGTTTTAGCCAGCGAATGTATACTGGCAAAAAATCCAAACCCCACCGAGGAGGAAATCCGCGACGGCATCTCGGGCAATCTGTGCCGATGCACCGGGTATAACGCGATTGTGAAAGCGATTCAGATCGCCGCGAAAGAAGGTGCCGGGCTATGGTAAACGGATGGAATCCCTCGACGCTCAGGGAGGCGCTGGCTATTCGCGCGCAATATCCCGTAATCCCGTACGCAGGGGGTACCGACCTGATGATCGCGGAGGAACGCGAGGGCGCGTACCTGTTTTTGAACCGCATCCCGGAGCTGAAACGGATTGTGCGGGAGGGAAACATCCTGCGCATGGGCGCGGGGTGCACGTTTACGGAGCTTTTGGAGCACTCGGAAACGCCCGCCCTGCTCAGGGAAGCGCTGGCCCTGATTGCCGCGCCGGCCATCCGCAACGAAGGGACGATTGGCGGCAACATTGCCAATGGCAGCGCTAAGGCGGACAGCGCGCTGATCTTTTTTGTGGCGGATGCGAGCGTGCGGCTGCAAAGCATTGCGGGCGAGCGCGTACTGCCAATCCGCGAGTTTTATCTGGGACGAAAGAAGCTGGATTTGCGCCCCGACGAGCTGATTACCGAGGTGCTGCTTCCGTTGCGTTGGCTGGACAGTTACGACTATCAAAAAATTGGCGCGCGCAAAGCGTTGGCAATTTCCCGCGTTGCGTTTGCCGGTCTGATGACGGTTGAGAACGGGATCATCCTGCACTGTGCCACCGCTTACGGCGCGGTGAGCGACGTGATTATCCGCCGCCCGGATTTGGACGCGATGCTGATTGGCAAAGCTGTTGAGCAGGCCAAAGCGCTTAAGTCCCAATACCTTGCGGCCTACGCGGAAGCCATTGCGCCCACGCAGGGCCGGGTATCCGCGACTTATCGAAAGACGGTCTGCCTGAACCTGTTGGACAATTTCCTGAAAAAGTTTGGGGTTTGAAGTCTGAAATATCAAAAAGGTGAGCAGCGGCATAAAAACCCCCGCCATAGCGGAACCGGGTCAAGGGTGAAGCTCTTGTCAGGGTGCAGGGGTGAAACTCCTGCCAGGGTTTGGGGTGGAACCCCAAACCCTTACGCCGCAGCGTATAACCATCAAGCGAGCGAATAACCCGCAGGGCTAGGGGGCTAGCGGCATAACCCTTAGCCGCATTTTGGGCAATTGCAAAGGCCCGCGCAACCGGAATTCCGGTTGCGCGGGCCTTTGCGTGTAATGCTACCCTGCCGTTTTGATCACAAATCGTGTGAACAGCTTGTTTTACACTTGCCGTGAGGCGGGGGGTGTGTCGGCGACATCGCTCGGCTTTGTTTGGCCGGGTTGGAGCGCGCTGACCGCATCCGTCTGCGGCATCTTGGGCGCCAATGTGCCGGCGGGGGTTAAATAACGTGTGAACAGGCACAGTAGCCCAAACGCTGTGACCGCAAGCGATCGGTGGGTAAAAAAGTAGTGGATGTGGCTGTGGTTCACAATGGTCATGTACCAGAAAAGCGGCAGTAGCGCCGTCGCAAGGTATACCCAAACGGTGGAAGCGCGCATTGGCTTGCGCCGACCGCGCGTGCGCACCGCCTGCGTCATCAGCCAAACACCGGTGCAGGCGGCAAGCAGCAGATACGGCTTGCGCCAAAACACGCGGATGTTGCGCCAGAGCGCATCCAGCGGGGACAGGTTTTCCCCAATGGTGCGCAGCGATACCTGCGCAAGCGCAACCTGCCACACGGGCAGCCCCGTGAGCCACTGTGCCAGTATGAGCTTACCGGCCCACATCCCCGCGTAGCCCGCAAGCCATGCCCCGCCGTAACGCGCCAAGAGCGGCATCGACGGCCGATCATATTTCGCGCCCAGCCGATCACCGGGTAAAAGCCAAAACAGAAATGGAATGCCGAACGTAACCAGCGGATAGGTTAAAATATCCGTATAGCAGGTGGCCATGCCCAATAGCAGGAAGAACGCCGCGCCCCCCAACCGCTCGCGGATCACGGCGGGCCATTGCAGCACCGCAATGCTCCCCAGCAGCATGAGCAGCATACAGGGCGTATATTGCAAACTGAGCGGCACAATCCATGGCGTAAGCGCCACCAGAGACAGCGCAAACGCCGGAATATACCGCCTGAGGCCGCGCCTGTCCATCAGTAAAATCAGCCACAGCATCAGCGCGCCTTGCGCCAGCATGTTCAGGATTCGTAAATCCATGTAGGTAAACACCGTCAGCAACGGTTTCAAAAACACCTGATGGCCGTGCCAGTAGCGGAAGTAGGCGGTTGTGCCCATTCCCTGCGAGCCGTTGGCCGCAAAGGTTCGCAGCAGATTATAGGGATTGTCGTCCATGTTCCCGTAAAACTCGTTGCGCAGCGCCTGCTGCCAGACCGGGTAATCCGATCGGTATGCCGCCATCAGTAAAACCAGCGAATCGGCGGAGTTGTCCAGCCATGTGCTGTCAAACGTTTTCACCACATGCTGGTTACGCGCTTCGGCGGATTCGGCTGTGCCGTCAAAGGTGCTTACGGAGAGTAGCACGTTGGCTTCGATGCGGTCCACCGGCAAGGCGTAGGCGAGCACCAGCAGCAGGTAACCCAGCAGGATGCCGCCGGTCAGGATGCCCCCAAGGCGTAAAAGCGAAGCAAAGGGGCTGAGCTTTTTCACGAATATTCCTTCTTTTCTTGCGGGATTCGGGCGCGGAACCGCCCGGGAAAACCGGCCGCGTCAGGGGGAAACGTCGGCGTTTGGCAGGTAAAACCGCTGAAAATAGAGCCCTTCCGAAACTTGCTCTACATCGCAGGCCACATCCGCGCCGATTTTCTCCCTCAGGTAGCGCAACAGCAACTCGTCAGGCTCGGCTGAAAGCGTCAGGTAGCGGATGGCGGGGTTGAGCCAATCCCGCGCGGTAAAGTGTTCGCCGCCCAGCCCAAAAGCGGCAAGCCTCGCGTTGTATTCTACGGAACCGCGATCCCAGCCGCCCCAGAACATCAGATTCTCCGGAATGCCCTCCGACACGTCCGGAAACAGGCGGGTATCGTTCACAAGGCTGACGTCATAAATCAGCAGCAGATCCGGATGGGCAAGCGCCTGATGATCCATATCCTCATAGGTGTTATACTCCCATTGCGAGGGGGTGCGGCGGATGCTGTACGCGGTGGGCAACACGCATAACAGCGTAAGCACGGTTAGAATGGAGAAGGTGAGCAGGGTGGCGAACCCTTTCCAGCCGCAAAGGCGGAAGCGATCGGGCAGGCATTGGGGCAGCAGGCAAAACACAAGGGTGGCGGCGGGCATCACCGGTACCAGCGCTGCCCGGTAGGGGAGCCTTCCCTGAATGGCCAGATAACTGAAAAACAGCAGGCATAGCAACCCGGTTGCCACGAGCAGCATCAGCGGCGCGAAAAGCTTTCCCCGATGGTACCACCACAGCCACAGCACGCAACAGCCGCCGAGCGCCAGCAGCAGAATCATGGAAAGCACAACCGTCGGCGACCGCGTTTGCAAATCAAGAATCGCCTCGCCCGCACTGGTGCGGGCCTGCGTGGGGTCTGCAAGCGTTGAAACCGTTTCAAACGCCTGCGTGGAATAGGCGCTGTCCATGGTATACCAATTGCTGAGCAGTTCCACCTCGGTTTGGCTCCAATCGGCCTGCGTAAATACGGATTCGGGGATGGCGCTCAGGTTCAGGTAATCCAGCACGGAGGTGCGCGCATCCTGCCAGCGCACGGCTTCGGTTTGCCCCTGCGCGTTGATATCCGCCTGCCGCAATAGCGGCAAACCAACTGCCACCGCCGCTACCATCGCAAGCGTTACCCCCAGCGGCAGAAGGCTCCGCTTGCGCTTTGGGCCAAAACCGAAGGAGCGCAGCGCGTGACTGGCAAACACCAGCCCGCAGTAGCCAAGAGCGGGGAGCGCCGCGACGCTTCGCAGGCTGTAGCTGAGCGTCAACAGCCCCAAGGCCAGCCCCGCGCTGCGCACATACTGCCTACCGGTCAGCGTGTCCGCGTCCATGGACATCATTTGCGCCACCGCCGCCGCGCCCAGCAAAGCGGCGGTGACCGAGTAGGTGAGGCGGGCCGTCGTAAACAGAGAATACAGCGCAAAGTAACACGTCGCGGCAAGAACCCCGCTCCAGAGCGGTTTACCCCGCCTTATAAAGCATTGCGCAATCGCCTTCACAATCACCCCGTTGCCCAACCACAAAAAAAACAACTGTATCACGGAAAACCACGCGATGCCCGGGAAAGCTGTGCTGAGCCAGTACAGGGGCCACGCGAGCAGCGTCTGCACATACATGTTGAAACGGACCGGCCCGCCCGGCTGAAAACCCATGAAGGAACGGAGAATGGCCTTGTCATCATTGATGGGCGCGCATACGTTGGCAAATACAAACAGAAGGGCCATCCACAACGTGGAAAGCCCAAGCCCAAGCAGCCATGCGCCGCGCGCCGTGCGGATGAGTTTGCCTTGCAGGGAAAATGGCGGGCGCTTCCTCGCGCCCCGTTGATCGGGCAATGGGGGAACAGTCATGTCAATTCTATCTCCGAAAAACTGAATCGCGCGCTTACCGCTGACAAACGCCGTGGCTGCTGACAGCAGGTTGGCAAAAGATGCCGAAAACCCAGCGGAGGCAACCTTGTTTGGGGCGGCGGGGCGCGCGTGCGGGCTGGCGGTGAAGGCGGACGGACCGGGAAATGCCTCCGCACGCGGAAAGTTGGAGAGCATAGCGCCCTCTCAACGTACGAAATGTTTCGTTTGCGAACAGCGAAATTCCTCTGAATTGTGAAAGAGTTTACATTTGGATCAAAAACAGGATTGATATGGAAATAATCAAGCCAGAATGTTCAGCAGGCAGGATAAAAAGCGATGCTGAAAAAAACCGAGGCTCCCAATCAATGGGAGCCCCGGTTCCATGCAGCCTTACGCTGGCAGGGCAAGCGCAAAAGCCGCTGATGACATTCGATTTACCGCCGGGGATAGCCGTACGGTTCAGGTGGCGTAGATACGGAAAAAGTTGAGGTAACCATAGGTGTCCACATATTCCCAATCGACGCTTTCGCCGGTTTCCTCTCCAATGTATGCCATAAGGCTTGGCCAAGGCTCCGGGTCGGTGCTCACCATCAGCACGTTATCGCGGGTGAACAGCGATGCGTTCAGGGTTGTGATACCGTATTTTTGAAGCGTCGCATACCAACTGATGGAGCGGGCGGGGTGGCCGCCCCAGAACATGACGTTGCCGGGCACGCCGTTCACCGTGCTTGGGAACATGCGGTCGTCGCATACAAGCGACAGATCGTAAATAAACAGCGTATCCGGGTTGTCAAGGGCGTAGTTGTCCAGATCCTCCACAATGGGGGTTTCTTCGCCGTCCTCCGAAGGTGCGGGGGGTTGCGCGCCTTTCCACGCGAGCGCAGTGCTCCATACCCCGGGGTACAGCAGCAGCGCGCATAGCAAAAGGCTAATGGCATTGCGGATTTTCGCCCCCGGCAGCGGCGCGAGGTTTTGCAGCAGTAACCATAGGCTGAGCGCTGTCATCGGCAGGGTGACGCTGACCATGGCGCGCATGGGCAGGCGGCCTTCCCAGCCCAGATACCCCAGCAACGCCACCGCCAACAGCGACGAGGCGATCGCGCCCAGCCACAGCCAAACCTTTCGGAAACCCCGCAGCGCGGCGAGCAGCACGCATAACGCGGAGGCCATCAGCCCAAGGCCGAAGCACCATGCCTGCGCGGGGTTCTGCGTCAAGGCGCCGGATACGGTGGCGAAGGCTTGCTTCAGGTGCTCCTGTGTGCTCAACCCGGCGGTTTCAAAGGTGGAATGGTAAAGTTGCGTCATGGTATCGCTATTGATGTTATCATCCATAAAATACCAGTAGGTAAACAGGGTATACTCCTCGCGTGACCAGCCGATTTGCTCAAGGGCCGCATCGGTGGGGACGATGTTTTCCATATCGGAATAGTCCAGCAGTTGGGAGCTGGTATCCTGCCAGCGATAAAATTCATCCAAATTCAGGGCCTTGGTTTCAACAAACCGCGCCCCGGTGAGCACAAGCAGGCAACCTGCGCACACGGCGACGGTTTGGGCCAGCGGCTTCCAGTTGCGGGAAGGCTTCCACTCAACGCGGTGCGTAAGCGCCACAATCACAAGCCCGAGCAGCCAGAAGGCCAGAGGCGGCAAAACCGATATCTGCCGTAAAAAGTAACAGCCGATCAGCAGCGCGACGCTGAGCAGCATCCCTCTGCGGATGCTCGCGTGCGTGCCTTCCCGCCAATCTACGGAGGCCAACTGCGCCACGGCAGCCGCGCCCATCCACGCCGCCGTGGTGGTAAAGCTGACCCGGCAGCTGAAATACAGCGCGCCCGCGCCCACCGTCAACACGCCCAAAAGCGCGCCGAGCCACAGGGGGCGCCGCGCGAGCATCGCCCCGCGTGTAAAGCTTTTAATCACCACCACGGAAGAAAACCATAAAAAGAAAAGCTGGAACAGCGAAAACCAAGCCACGCCAGGGGTCAGCTTGGCAAGCCCCCACAACAGCCACGCCATCACAGGGTGGATCAGCATGCTGTAATGCGCCGGCTCGCCGCCCTCGTACCCCATGAACGAACGCAGAATGGGGGAATCGTCGGTTCCGGAGTAGGAGAGGGTATTGTACCCGGCTAAAAGGGCAAACAGCAGGGATGCAAGCAGGAGGCCCAATAGCCAGGGCGCGGTTTTCCGAAGATGTTTCATGGGTGGTATCCCCCTTTATGAATCGGCGGCGGCACGGCGCACAGGCGTACGGTCAGCCGGCAGGTTTTTGCGCGTCGTCGGTCGGATCGGCTTTGCGGCCTTTGGTCCGAAAGGCCCAGTATTTATTGAGCACAAAATTGAGCGGGATCGTGACCAGCATGCACACGATGGGCGCAAGGCCGGTGGAAATATGCAGCGCCTCCACGCAAAGCGAAAGCAGCGCGGCATTGAGCAGAAACGTGCTGCCGTAGGAGGCCAGCGCTTTGGTAAACGCGCGCGCGTGCTGCCCTAACGTGAACCCTCCCGAGGTTTTAAAAACAAAGCGACCGTTCCAGTAGTAGGCGTTGACCACGCTGACCAGAAAGGAAACGGCGTTGCTGATCTGGTAATGCCAGCGAAAAACATACAGGCACAGCCAGTACACCGCAAGCGAAATCAGCGTGTTGCTTGCCCCCACCAGACCGAATTTGACAAATTGCCACAGGGAGGCATACTTCGGGTTAGCGGTCAGGCGGTTCAACCAGGTTTTCAGACGTGCCATCATGGGGGCTGTGATCCTCCTGCTGATGCGGATTGCCGGAACAGACGGCCCGGCTTGAGGATGGGATAAGAGCGTCGAAAAGCCGACATAACGCCGCGTTCGCTTTTACGGGGCCTCGGGCTTGCGCGTCGCCCGGTACACGGTGAACCCGTCCGCCTGCTCCGCAACGGTCAGGCTTTGCAGGCCGTAATCCGCCGTAAGGTATTGGGCGAGCCGCTCGCGGGCGCTTTCCCCGCCTGTGAGAAGCAGAGCCACGGAGCCGTCAAAAAAGTGCCGCGCGTCCAGCTCGGTAAGCCCCCACGCGCTCATTTGCCGGTATGCGGCGGGCGAACGGGTAACGCCGCTGCCCCAATAGATCAGGTTTTGGAGGCTGCCGGGCGCATACTGCGCAAAGGGGTCAAAATCTTCGCAAAAATCGGTGAAGTAGAGCGTATCGCTGTGCTGGGACACGTAGGCGTTGACCGCATTGGATAACGCCGCATTCCGGTTCCCGGTCGGCTGAGCGTTTCGAGCGCTGAGGCCGCGGACGCCGTCCAAACTCAGGCACAGACCGGCGCCGAGCGCCAGCGCGGCGAGCATCCCCGCGCCCAACCGCTTGCCAACCTTGAGAAGCGGCCGGTCAAGGGAGGAGACCGCCAACGCATCGGCCAAAACAGGCAACAGAAGCGCGTAAAATGGCACGGCAGCCGCAAACGCCAGCCGGAGAGGGTAACGACCGAGCACACCGTAAAAATAGGCGATCAGCGCCAGCAGATAGCCAAAATGAACGGCCAACTGCGCCGCAAGCCATCGCCTGCGGTGGGCAAGGGCCGCGATGGCGGCAATCAGCGCGGCCAGCCCCCAGCCCAGCAGGTTCCACCGGTATACCGGGTAACGCTTGACAATGCTGGCCGTGGCGCGGGCGACCGATGCGACCCGACCGAGGAAACCGGTTTGGGTCGCGCTTTGCGCGAGCGATTGATTGAGCGCTTTCAGGTGCGCGGTATCCACGCGGCGATCCCAGAAATACCAGTTGCGCACCATGCCGCCCAACTCGACAGTCCAGCCGGCCGCCTTCAGCGCGGCCTCATACCGCGCCGACGAAATCGGCTGCGCCTGATAATCCAGCAGCTGGGTCGCCTGACTGTCAAAATCCTGAAAGGCTTGCCAGCCCGTTTGCCTGCCGTACAGCGCCCCATCCGCCGCATACCCCGCAACAACGAGCGCGGTCAGCCCCGCGCACGTCAGCGCGACCCACCGCCGCTGGGGCGCGCGGCGCAACAGGCATCCCGCCGCAAACAGAATCGCCATGGGGCAGAGCATCAGCGCAACATTGGGCCTCAGCCCCAGCGAAACCGTTGCAAACAGCGCCGCGAGCGCAGAACGGCTGATCTTTAGTTTGCGCCCGGCGTTTGCGGGAAGGGTAGACGCCAGCACCAGCGCCGCGGCAAACGCTACGCCGGATACGGCCGTAAACTGCAACTGCGCCGTATACTCCAGTAAAACCCCGAAAAACAGCGCGAGAAACGCGAGCAGACCATGATAGAACCGCGCGCCCTTATTAGCGCACAGCGACAGGCACCCGACAAGCAGCGCCATATCAGCCAGCGCGTTCACCGCAATCAGCAGAAGCGTGTGCCAGGGCAAAGCGCCAATCCATCCGTACAGCGCGGCGAGCAACCGCCCGTACCCATAGCTGGTGTAGACCGTGGCGGCGTCCGGCGCGCCCGTCAGGTAACCCGCCGCGATGGAAATGATGGTGCAATCGTCATTGGTGTCAAAGGTGATATCGCTGAACGCGAACACACCTGCCAGCAGCAGCAGCACCGTCAGGGCGGAAAAAATCCAACGGGATGTTTCATTCCGGTTCACAAGCCTGTCCACTTTGTTCATGGAACGCTCCTTTCACCAAGACAAGCCATTATACCATGCGCGCGCCGCCTCGGCAATCGTTGACATTCCGAAGCGGAACATTCCAGCGGTATTTCGGGGAGCAAACACAAAACCCAATCAAATGAAGGCTTTCGGAAAAACGAACTTTACAAACGACCGGTGGAAAGCTATAATCAAACGGAGCTTCTGGGAAAGAAGGTTACGAATTGAACGTTTCCGCCTGTGATCTGAAACGGCAGTACGAACAATATGCCGGCGAATATGAGGCGAAGGCCCTTGAGGTGCTGCGCGGCGGCTGGTATGTGCTGGGGCGGGAGGTATCGGCCTTTGAGGATGCGTTTGCAGCCTATGTGGGCGCGAAATACTGCGTGAGCCTCGCCAGCGGGCTGGACGCCCTCTGGATTGCCTTTCGCCTGTTGGGCGTGGGCGCGGGCGACGAGGTGCTGGTGAGCGCCAACGCGTACATCGCCTGCGTGATGGGCATCACCATCAACGGCGCGACGCCTGTGTTCGTGGAACCGGACGAGTTTGACAATATCGACGCGGCGCGTCTGGAAGCCGCGATATCCCCTAAAACGAAGGCGATCCTCGCGGTGCATTTGTATGGGCAGGCATGCGATATGCGCGCCGTTACGGCGGTGGCCGCGCGGCACGGGCTGCTGGTGGTGGAGGATTGCGCGCAGAGCCACGGCAGCACCTTTGAGGGAAGAATGTTGGGAACCTTTGGCGCGGTCGGCTGTTTCAGCTTTTACCCAACCAAAGGGCTGGGCGCGTTTGGCGATGGGGGCGCGATTGTCACGGACGATCCGGAACTGGCCAGGCGCTTCCGTACCTACCGCAACTACGGCAGCAACGTGCATTATCACAACGAGGTGGTAGGCACCAACAGCCGTCTGGACGAGTTGCAGGCAGGGCTGCTGAATGTCAAGCTTGGGCATCTGGATGCGATCAACCAAGAACGCCGAGCGCTGGCAAACGCTTACCTGAACGGTATCCGCAACCCGCTGGTGCGCCTGCCGGAAGTTCGCCCCGGCGCGGTGAGCACGTGGCACCAGTTTGTGGTGCATACGCAGGCGCGCGACGCGTTGGCGGATTATTTAAGGAATAACGGCGTAGGCACGGGGATTCACTACCCCATTCCGCCGCATTTGAGCGATGCGTATGCCTATCTGGGGCATAAGCGGGGCGCGTTCCCCATCGCGGAGCAGTACGCCGCCGAGGTGCTGAGCCTGCCGATGTTTAACGGCATGACCGGAGAAGAACAGGCGTATGTGATCGACCGGATCAACGCTTTCAAGGGGTGAACGCATGGCAAAGCTCAACATCCTGCCCTATGCGCCGGAGTGGGCGGAGCGCTGGGATCGCTTCGTGATGGAGGAATCGCAGAACGGCACGTTTTTACAGACCCGGCGGTTCCTGAGCTATCACCCGGCAGGCCGGTTTGAGGACGCGTCGCTGGTGGTTACGCTGGAAAACGGACAAATAGTGGCCGTTTTACCCGGCGCGCGCTGCGAGGCGGAAGGACAGCCCTGGTTTCGCTCCCATCCCGGCAGTACCTTTGGCGGCCCGATCCTTTCCCGGCAGCTGACGCAGGCGGATAAGGTGATTGAACTGCTGACCGCCGTGGAAGAAGCGCTGACCCGGACGTTTCGGGGCTGCGAGCTGAAAATCACGCCCGCCCTCTTTACGCCTCAGCCGACCGCGCTGCTCGAGTACGCGCTTTTTTATCTGGGTTACCGGCAGGATACCGAGCTTGCGGCCTATGTGCCGCTAATCGGGCAAACGGAGGCGAGCCTGCGGGCGCGTTACTCGCCCACCAAACGATACGAGTTGAAGCGCTGCGAAACCGCGGGCCTGACCGCCCGCCGCCTGCAAACGGAGGAGGAGATCGCCGCCTTTTATGAGGTGCTGACGCTCAACCTGCGCAAATTTAACGCCCAACCGGTGCATACCCTTGCGGAGTTGACGGATTTTCTGAAACAGCGCCTACGGGAGGAAACGCTCCTGCTGGGCGTGTATGATCCGGCGGGCGCGTTGGTCGCGGGGGCGTTGCTTTTCTATTTTGTGCGCACCAACACGCTGCACACACAGTACCTGGCAACGGATACCCGGATTGCCGGGTATGCTCCTTCCGCGTTCCTGTACCACAGCGTGCTCCGCGTCGCGCTGGAGGTGGAGGCGGACGCGTTGTCGTTTGGCACCTCCACGTTTGAGCACGGGCATGTGCTGAACAAAGGGCTGATCCAAAACAAGGAAGGCTTCGGGTGCCTTCACTCGCTCAACCGGATCTATTCGAAGCGCTTTGTGGACCGGTAACGCGGCGACAGACGCGCCCGCCCCCGCAAACCTGGGGGAGCGCGCAGTCACGGGAGGAATGAATATGGATTTGTATGGCGTCAGGATGCTGGAACTGCCCCAGCACGGCGACGACCGGGGCCATTTGGTGGTGGTGGAGGGCATGAGCGACGTACCTTTTGAGGTGAAGCGCGTTTTTTATATGTACGGCTCGGACGCCAACGTGGTTCGCGGCCAGCACGCCAACCGGCGCACGGAGTTTGTGCTGATTAACGTGGCCGGTCGCAGCAAGGTGAAGGTGCGGGACGGCCTTGGCAATGAGGCGACCTTTTCGCTCAACCGCCCGCACACGGGCATCTACCTGCCCCGCATGGTCTGGAAGGATATGTTTGACTTTTCGCCGGATTCCGTGCTGCTGGTGCTGGCCAGCGAGCATTACGACGCGGGGGAATACATCCGCTCCTACGATGAATTTGTGAAGGAAGTAGCCGGCCATGCCTAAATTATCCATCGTGATCCCGGTATATTACAACGCCGAAAACCTGCTGCCGCTGTATGAGGACCTGCGGGAGAAGCTCCTGAACCGGGAAGGGCCGGAATACGAGCTGGTATTTGTGGACGACGGCTCCGGCGACAACAGCTATGAGGTGCTTCGCGGCATTGCCGATCGGGATGCCCGTGTGCGACTGTACCGCCTTTCGCGCAATTTTGGCAGCGACGCGGCCGTGCTGTGCGGGCTGGTGCACGCAACCGGCGATTGCGCCGTGGTGAAGGCGGCGGATTTGCAGGAGCCTACGGAAATGCTATTGGAAATGTATGAAAAATGGGTCGCCGGCGACCAGATTGTGCTTGCGGTGCGCGAAGGGCGGGAGGAAAGCAAAATGCAGGAGCTGTTCGCCAACCTGTATTACGCCCTCACCCGCAAAGTGGCCCTGCCCAACATGCCCAAGACCGGTTTTGACGTTTTTTTGCTGGACCGTAAGGTGATCGACGTCATTGGCAGTATGAACGAATCCAACTCCGCGCTTTCCGGGCTGGTGCTGTGGAGCGGTTTCCGCACCGGAACGGTCACGTATGTGCGGCGCGCCCGCAAAATCGGCAAAAGCCGCTGGACCCTTAAAAAGAAGGTTCGGCTGGTCATGGATACGCTTTTCAGCTTTTCAACATTGCCCATTACGATGGTCAGCGCCCTTGGGGGCCTGTCGGTCGTTGGCTCGGTGCTGTGGGCCATTGACGCGCTGGTGTCAAAGCTGACGCACCAAACCAAGGTGGAAGGCTGGACCATGCTCTTTATTTTTAACCTGATGAGTTTTGGCGTTGTGATGCTTACGCTGGGCCTGCTGGGCGGTTACCTCTGGCGCACGTTTGACGCGTCCCGCAAGCGCCCGCCGTTTATTGTGGCGGAAACCTATTCGCCCCGCAAGGACGGAAAAAATGCGCAGCCGTAAAGGCTGTGAAAGGCTGAACCAACGGTGGCCGCGATAAAAAGGCACCCTTTTCAAAGCTGAAGCAACGTGTCGAAACCTGTGAGCTGTGCGCTGGGGAAACGGGAACGGTGAACGGGAACGACAACAGGAACGGCGAATGTAGAATGGGGCACAGAACCCAGCCGGATGGGATGTCCGGATTCGCAACCGCCGTAACCCTTGAATAGCCGACAATCGGAACAACAGACAAGCGGAACAGCGGATATGCGGATACAATGTTAAACTGAACAACGAAAAAGTAGAATCGCGGACAAGCCGAGAAACCGAAAAGCGAATAAACCGACAAACCGACCCGCAGGCGAATGCCCAGAGGGTCGGTTTGTCAATCAGTCCATATCAGAGGATGTTAGTTACCGGCTTACCGTTGATCCCGATTGCTGACCGCTGCGCCTACAAAATCCCGGAACAGGGGATGCGGGCGGTTGGGGCGGCTTTTTAGCTCCGGATGGAACTGCACGCCCACAAAGAACGGGTGGTTGGGCAATTCCACAATTTCCACAAGGTTCCGGTCGGGGTTACGGCCCGCGATCACCATGCCGCCGGCCATAAAGCGTTCCAGATACTCGTTGTTAAACTCGTAACGGTGACGGTGGCGCTCCCAGATATCGTTGGTGCCGTAAGCTTTTTCGCTTTTGGTGCCGGGGGCGATCAGGCAACGGTACTTGCCAAGGCGCATGGTGCCGCCAAGGTTTTTCAGGTCCTGATCGGCCATCAGGTCAATCACGGGGTAGGTGGTGTGCGGGTCCACCTCGCTGGTATGCGCGTCGCGCATTTCCAGCACGTGACGGGCAAACTCAATCACGGCCATTTGCATACCCAGGCAAAGCCCGAGGAACGGCAAGCCGTTTTCACGCGCGTACTGGATCGCCGTCATTTTGCCTTCCAGCCCACGGGAACCAAAGCCGCCCGGCACTACGAGGCCATTCGCGCCGGCCAGTTTTTCCTCCACGTTTTCCGGAGTAACGTCCTCTGCGGGAATCCAGTTGATTTTTACCTTAACGCCATGGAAAATGCCGCCGTGGGTCAGGGCTTCCACTACGCTCAGGTACGCGTCGGGCAATTCGACATATTTGCCGACCAGCGCGACGGTCACGCTGCTTTGGCTTTCCATCTGGCGGGTGACCATGGCTTTCCACTCGGTCAGGTCAGCCGTTTTATCCGGCAGCCCCAGAAGCTTGACAACCTGTTCGTCCAGCCCTTCGTTGTGTAAAAGCAGCGGCACCTCGTACAGGCTGCGCGCGTTCAGGTTTTGAAACACGCGCTCTACAGGCAGGTTGCAGAACATGCTGATTTTTGCGCGCAGGTCAAAGGGCAGCTCGTGGTCGGCGCGGCAAACCAGAATATCCGGCGCGATGCCGATGCCGCTCAACTCCTTGACGCTGTGTTGAGTCGGTTTGGTTTTCAACTCGCCGGCAGCGTTGAGGTAGGGCACAAGCGTAACATGCAGGTACAGGCAGTTTTCACGGCCGACTTCCGCGCGCATCTGGCGGATCGCTTCCAAAAACGGAAGGCTCTCGATATCGCCCACAGTGCCGCCGATTTCGGTAATCACCACATCCGGCGCGTTTTCCGTGCGGCTGACTGCGAGAATGTTGCGCTTAATCTCGTTGGTGATGTGCGGAATCACCTGAATGGTCGCGCCCAGATACTCGCCGCGGCGTTCGCGGTCAATCACGGTTTTGTACACCCGGCCGCTGGTTACGTTGCTGGCTTGGGTGAGGCTTTCGTCAATGAAGCGCTCGTAATGGCCAAGGTCGAGATCGGTTTCGGCTCCGTCGTCGGTAACGAACACCTCGCCGTGTTGGTAAGGGTTCATCGTGCCCGGGTCCACATTAAGGTAGGGGTCGAACTTTTGAATGGAAACTCTCAGCCCCCTGCATTTCAGCAAACGGCCTAACGATGCGGCCGTAATGCCCTTGCCCAAAGAGGAAACCACACCGCCCGTTACAAAAATGAATTTTGTATCCATATCCGAAGTTTCGCCTCCTTCGTGAAATCAAAGACTCCTCATTGTACCAGAACATGTGCTGGTTCGTCAATACAGAAACCCGGTTTTACACAAAGAATTTGCCCGACCCTGCCGGGACGGGTTCCATCGACCCGGGAGAAGGCGGGGCCGAAAGGCGAACGGTCGGCTGGCGGCACCGGCGCGGATGAGCCGTTGGCACAAGCTGCGAATGGGGTTGTGTTTTTCAACGGAAGGGGGAAAGGAAGGTGAGAATGGGGACGAACCTTCCCATTTTTAGCTCCCGGGCCTTACTGAGCGCCTTGCCAATGGGGGGTATCGGCACAACCCACATGGGGGAGCGCCGCGTTCGTTTCATAGCGATACAGGCGCTCCGATGTCAGGATGGTTTGGCGGAGGTATTCGCTTTGGAGCGAAACAGTCGGCCCGCCTGACCCATTGGGCTAGGCGGGCTGAACGGCTTGCTACTATACTTTTCAATGAAGCGCTAAGGAATGGAATGGCGTTCGTGCTTATTGAGGGGATGCGGCGGGGGTTTGCACGGCAAAAACCTTGGTAAACCGCTATTCCGCTCGCCTCATAGCCCTGCGGGCTGTTCGCTCGCTTGATGGGTTTACGATGCGGCGCTAGGCTTGGGGTTCGACCCCAAACCCCGGCAAGGGTTTCACCCCCTGCACTGCACTGCCCCAGGAAAAACGGACATTGCCAAGAAGCCTCCCAACGTAGGATAATCTATAACGAAGGGAGGTTTTTCT
>Ga0116170_10001336_pt1 | contig 24950 bp, 18 predicted proteins | sample AD_JPNHW1_MetaG_FD_89797 | JGI IMG/M metagenome (GOLD analysis project Ga0116170, IMG submission 89797) | Active sludge microbial communities of municipal wastewater-treating anaerobic digesters from Japan - AD_JPNHW1_MetaG | ecosystem: Engineered > Bioreactor > Anaerobic > Digestate | place... | reverse complement strand
CCTGCCTATATTCTACAGCAGGTCTATTTATTTTGTTGCACTAGCGTTTTGAACTCGTGGCGCGCCCTCTTTTCCGGACGTATTCCTGCCAGCCTCGAATTTCGGGGTTTCTTACTTCACGCGGTCTATGATCTGCGCATATTTGGCCGCGAACGCCTGTTCGGAAAAGCCGGACTGCACCAGCTGCCTGGCCCGTGTCCCGGTGTTTTCCCTGAGCGCCGGGTCCGCCCGGAGTTTCTCGACGAGCTCTACCCAGTCCCCCGGGGTGCGCGCTATAAAACCGGCGCCCTCAGGGATATCGCTGATATAGGCGTCCAGCGGGCCGGCCACCACCGGCAGCCCCAGGCCCATCATCAGCAGCGCCCTCCCGGAAGGTTTGGCGGCCACGAACGGCTCTTTTACGTCTACCGGCACTATCCCGATATCGCAGGCGGCGGTCTCTCTGAGCTGGGCCTCATAGCTCCACTGCACATGACGGCAGGGGATCTTCTGCCTGCCGATGAACTCATGGACCGTGCGCGGGTACGCGCCCAGGAAGCGCCCCTGGACATAATCCGAAACTATCAGCACCAGCTCGTAGCTCCCGCGGGCGGCGAGGATATCGAGGGCGTCCCCCATGGCCTTGAACCCGTGCAGGCTCATCACGTTGCCGAACCACGCCAGCCTGCAGGGCCCGGGGTTATCGTAGCGCGCATGCAGGCCCAGGATATCCGGAGTGACCGCGTCGGTCAGGCGGCTCACGTTCGGGTTATAGGCGAGGAACTTCTTTCGCTGAAATTCGCTGCCCGCCACCACGTGGCGGGACCTTTCCAGCATTTCCCTGAAGCGGGCGCGCCGCCCGCCCAGGTTGAATTTAAGCCTGTAATAAAGCCGCCCGACCGGGCTGTAATAGGAATACGGGAAGGTCAGCAGATCGTCGGTAACTTCGCCGATGACGGGGATGCCCCTGGCGCAAATGCGGCTGAAGATCCCGGCGTTCTCCGCCAGGATAGGCACGATGGCGAGGTCGTAGCTTTCTTCCTCCCGGTAGTACTCCGCGCTGTGCCCGTACCGGGGCAGATACTTTACAAGGAGGTCGCCGCGCCACCTCTGCAGCACATGTCCCGGGTCCCGGTAATAGGTAACGATTCCGATCTTCATTGAGCTCCGCCCGCCGCGCCGGGTGCCCGGCCTAGCCCCTTACGATCTCCACTTTCGGCAGCGGGAAAATAAAGCCGATGCCCTTGGCCAGAGCGGCTTTTTCCCTTTCGATGAACTCCTCTTTGAAATGCCAGGGCAGCACCAGGTAATAATCGGGGTTCATCGCCCGCGATTCCGCCTCGCTGACTATCGGGATATCCGTGCCCAGCGTGAACGCGCCGTATTTATCCGGGTTGCGCTCGGCGGCGCAGTCAATGATGTGGTTGTCGATGCCGCACCATTGCAGGATCGTGTTGCCCTTGGTGGACGCGCCGTAGATGTGGATCTTGTTGCCCTCTTTCTTCAGCCGCCTCAGCAGCGTCTGCAGCTCGTCCCGGTGCAGGTTGATCTTGTCCTGGAAGTTGCGGTAAGGCTTGTCGGTGTCCAGCTCCAGGTCGAACTCCTCCTGGTGGACGCGCTGGATGTTCCCGGCGTATTTCTCGTTCTTGTACTTGAAGTTGTTCACCTGGGTGGCGTAGCAGCGCAGGCTGCCGCCGTTGATATTGTTGTGCGCCACGTTGAAGATCTTCAGCCCGCTCTGCTTGAGGATATGCTCTATCACCGCCAGGCTGTAGTATTCAAGGTGCTCGTGGCAGATGGTGTCGTAGGACGTCATCTTAAGCATCGCGGGCATGTACGACATCTCGAAGATCCAGATGCCCTCGGGGCTGAGCACGTTCTTTATCCCCTTCGCAAAAGCGATCGGGTCCTCCAGGTCGTAGAACATGGCGATGGAGGTGACGATGTCGAACTTGTCGGCGCCGATGCGCGCGGTCAGCTCTTCGGACGGGAACACGTCCTGCACGATGGCCGCCGTGGTCTTCTCGATCTCCTGCGCCAGGTCGGAGGGGTCCACGCCGAACCGCATATAATCCTTGGGATAGTAGCCCAGCAGCGTACCGTCATTGCAGCCGATATCGAGCACCTTCGCCTCCGGCTTGCCGGCGATGGCGACCGCTTCCGTCACGATGCCCTTCAGATGCTCCCGCATGGTATTGTTGGTGCCGGAGCGGTACCAGTACGCGGAATACAGTATTTCCGGCGGGACGGAATGCTCCATCTGCAGCAGCCCGCAGGCTTTTTCGTCGCGCTTGGGGTCGCAGCGCACCAGCGACATGGTCACCTTGCGCTGGGAGGGCACTTCCTTGCCGGGCTTCACGAAAGAGCCCTGCAGGAACTGGTCGCCCAGGCTGATAACGGGCGTTAAAGCGCTGGAACCGCAGACACGACAGGTTTTACGGTGTATTAAATGCATTTATTTTTCCCTCCCGGGACTTCCGGTTGATCCAAAAACTTTCTTCAGCGCGGCGACATAGTAATACTTACTGTTTTTAAGCGCGAAAAACAAGTTGTTTCTGCCCGGATACCTTATCTTGTAGTTCATAGCGACCAGGAAGTTCAGCGCCACCCCGGGAACGGCGCAGATGGCCCGGGCCGCCAGCTGCCACCAGCGCGGGGCTTTTTGCGGCCTGATGAACCGGTCATAATCTTTCAGTTCGTAATTGCCTTCGGCCCGGAGGAAAACCAGCTTTTTCAGGTCACGCCAGGGCTCCCTGGCCGACACCCGCGCGCGGACCTCTTCCGGGAAAACCGTGAAAGACCAGATAAGCTTCGGCCATTTGAACAGCCAGATCTCGAAAGCCCGGACCGTCCACTGGGCGTTGCCGAGCCTTATCGAAATATGGGGCTCCGCCATTACCAGCACGGGGCCCGGCAGCGGCCGCTGGAAGATCACGCCCATATGGACGAACTCCAGGCCGTAATACGCGGCGCGCTCCCGCTCCAGCCACAAGCTGCGCCGGATCACCACGCAGCCGATAAAGGTCAGGCAGTCGGAGGTGTTGACGAAGAACTTGTCGAACTCCGCGGGCGGGTAAACGATATCCCGCGCAATTGGCATCTTCCTGTCCACCAGCAGCCGCGCCAGCGCCTCGTCTTTTACGCAGGCGTTCACGATGATGAGCGGGTAGCCTTTATCCAGCTGCGCCAGCACGGCCCGCACCGCGCCCGGATTTAAAATATCGTCGTCGGTGAAGAACCAGCAGTATTCCCCGGTGGCGTGGCTGACGGACAGGTCATAATCCTTGTCCACCCCGCCCTTTTCCAGCAGGCGCACGTACCTGATGCCGGCGCACTGCGCGGCGTAGCCGCCTACCACCCCGGCCGTATCGTCGGTAGAGGCCCCGTCGACGATAACCACCTCGACTTCCCCGGTCAGCTGCGGCAGGAGGCTGTCGAGAGTTTCGCCGATATAGCCGGCGCGGTTATAGGTGGCGATACAGATGGACAGCCGGGGTTTTGTCATGGCTTTATGAACTCCAGCAGCACCACGCCCTCGCCGGGCAGCTCGGAGATTTTTTTATAATATCTGTATTCGCGCGCCAGCATGTAAGACTCGCGCCAAAAGGGGTAAAACTCGCCCAGCCCGCGCTTCTGCCCGGCGTTCCTGAAGAACAGGCCGGGCTCGCGCTCGCCGTACACCGCCGTCTTTACCGGCTCGCCGGTGAGGCTGTAGATGACGGAGCGCAGGCGTTCCTCGTCGTAAAACCGCTGCCAGAACGTGTAGCCGTCCGCCTCCGGGCGCAGCACGCCATAATCGTTGCGGCTGATATACTGCTCCAGCGGTTCGGCCATGCAGGGCAGCGTGAGGACCAGCCTGCCGCCGGGGCGCAGCAGCGACCACATGGTCTCCAGGGCCCTCCTGTCGCCGGGGATATGCTCCAGCACCGAGAGGCAGGTGACCAGGTCGAAGGCGCCCGGCGCGAAGCCCGCCGTTTCTATGGTCTTTTCGGTCACGGCGCAGCGGCCGGCCAGACCCAGCGCGGCGGCCAGCGCGGCCGTTTGCCGGGCGTCGCTGCCGTCGGGGTTTATCAGCTCGGCGGCGGCTTTTTTATTGCGCAGCAGGAGCAGCAGCAGCACCAGGCGCGGCGAGGACACGTCCAGCCAGCGCGAAAAAGGCGCGGCCGTCAGGCTTTTCAGCACTTCGTGGAATTCGAAATAGCGCGTGGAATCCATCGGCGAGAACATCAGGAAATAGCAGGACCCCGCCGAAATGCGGCCGGCGAAGAACAGCCGGAGGGCGAGCAGGGCGCAGTTAAGCTGCACCGCAATTCCCGGAGCCCCCAGCAGCCACGCGGCGGCGAAATATACCGGCGTCAGCAATAGCCCGGCCGCCAGCCTCCATATTTTGCAGGCCGGCCCGCATACGGGCTGCCGCGGAACCTCGATGTATTGTTTTTTCATACTAGAGCGCGGGAGCTTCCGGCGCAGGCGGGCAGCCTTTGCCCCCGCCGCGCAAGCGCCTGAACCGCGATCAGATATTCGCAAGATCCGCGCATAAATTTACAAATCCTTGACCTTCAGCGCGATGGAGCGGAAGGCCGGGGCGTTCAGCCAGACCAGCAGGTTCGCGGCCGTCCAGCCGGCAAGGGCGGCCTGGTATTTTTTGCCGGCCCCGTACTTGTCATACAGGTAGAAAAAACCCAGCGACGCGAAAAGTATCATCAGCGGCGCCACGGAATGCCTGTACCTGGTGGTGGCGCAGACGAAAAAATAGATGGGCAGGTAAATACCGAAGTTGAAAAGGATGTAAGCCGGCCTGTTCCCCTCCCTGAGCGCGGCGTACATACCTATGACCAGGAACGGGAACATGAAAAACCACGTAAGGTCGTAGGCGGGCAGGAAAGGATAGAAGAATGTAACCAGCCTCAACATGCCGACCTTCAGCGTCTTGGCAAGACTCATCTGCTTGCGCGCCGCCAGCCCCTGCTTGACATTAAGGCGGTCCACTTCATACTCGGACATGTTTTCAGTATAGCCGGGAGTAGCCTGTTTTACGTGGGGAGAGTTCCCACCTATTACCATCCCGGTCTGCAAACAGACGGGCACGAAAGCGTGGTAAACCCGGTAGTTGCGTATCCACCAGGGCGCCATGGTAAGCGCGCAGGCCGCGGCGCCGGTCAGCGTTACCCGGATGAAAGTTCTCCGGTCGAACACGAGATACAGCCAGACCACGAACAGCGGCAGCGTAACGATGCCGACCGGACGGGTCAGCACCAGCAGGGCCAGCGCTATGCCGGCGGCTATCGCAGCCGACCGTTTTTCCCGGATACGCAGGAACAGGAACACCGTCAGCGTGAGGAGAAAGGTGAAGGTGGCTTCGGACATGTAGCGGGCCGGTTCAATGAGCAGGCCGAAATAGATGGCTGCGTAAAATCCCGCGGCCACGGCAACCCTGCGCGCAGCCAATTTCAGGCCGATGAGATACACCAGCACGGGGGTCAGCGAACTGAGCAGGCACTGCACTATCTTGACCGCGGCGTTGGATTCCCCGAAAACATAAAAGATGCCCGCCAGGAAGAACGGGTAACCCGGCGGCCTGAAGCCCTGGCTGCCGCCGCCGCCGATATAGCCCCTGCCGGCCGCCAGGTTCCTGGCGTATTCGAAAAAATCCGAGCCGTCGTCGTCCATCGGGAAAAAATCCAGGCCCACGAAATGAACGGCCCAGACCAGCCTTACGGCTAAAGCCAGCAGGTATATCCAGACCAGGGTCTTGTCAACGCTGTCAAAAGCGGCTTTTATCCTGTTCTTCGCGTTTTCCATAAATAGCGTTCCGATTTTACAAAACAACGGGCCGGCGGGCCGGCTCACTTCCCCGGCGAGCCCGGCCCTTCGGACCTGGTCTGCCGCAGGGCTTCGTACAGCGCCACGCCCGCCGAGGTGGACAGGTTCAGCGAGCGGACCCTGTCCGACCACATCGGGATGCGGTAGAGGCGGTCCGCGTACTTCTCATAGATCTGGTCCGGGAAGCCGGCGGTCTCCGCGCCAAAAACAAGGTTAGAATCCTCGCGGTACGGCGCCTGCCAGTAGCTGGTCCCGCCCCGCGTCGAAAAAAAGATCAGGGAAGGGTTCTCCGGCAGCGTTTTCAGGAAGGCCTCGAAATCGGCGTGGACGGAGTATTTCAGGAACTGCCAGTAGTCCAGGCCCGAACGGCGTATTTCTTTGGCGCTGAGCTCGAAACCCATTTTCCCGACGAATGCCAGTTCCGTGCCGGTGGCCACGCAGCTGCGCCCGATATTGCCGGCGTTCCACGGGATGTCTGGATTGATAAGCACTATTTTCATTTTCTTATAACTTCCGGGCACTTTCGCCGCCCCGGCCCCGGCGGCGGCCCGGGAGCAGAAACGCGGCCGGCTACACCGTGGCCTCCCTCTTCACCCGCCGGGCGCGCTTACGCAAGCGCCGGACTCGCGAGGGTTTGCGTTCCGGGCCGCCGCCGGTGCCCGGGGCCGCGAAACACCTCTTACCCCACCTTGTAATCGTCGGCGAACTGCCTGTGCCACAGCTCCAGCATCATCAGCGCCCACAGCTTGTAGCCGTGGTCGCGCCGCCCGCCCTGGTGCTCGTCCCAGAGCCGCATCAGCTCTTCGTTCTTAAAATATCCGCGGGCCAGGGCTTTCTGCGAGAGGCACAGCCCGGCCCAGTACTCTTTCAGTTCGCCGCGGAACCAGGGCCCCAGCGGCACGCCGAAACCCATCTTGCCCCGCCGGTAGATCTCCGGCGGCAGCATGTCCTTAAAGGTTTCCTTGAGTATCCACTTGGTGCCGCCCAGGCCTTTCAGCTTCAGGTTCCCCGGCAGGCGGAAGCCGAATTCCAGCACCTTGTGGTCCAGGAACGGCGACCGCGCCTCCAGGGAATTGGCCATGGAAGCGATGTCCATCTTGGTCATCAGGCATTCCGGCAGGTAGGACCGGGTGTCGGTATAGATCAGCCTGTTGACCAGGTCGTCCCAGCGGGTAGGTTCGAAGAGCTTTGAAAGGTACCGCTCGGCGTAATTTATATCCCGGCCCAGCAGGTTGCGGAATTTCTCGCTGTAAAGCCCGGAGGCCTCCTCCGGGTTGAAGAAAGCCATCGCCGACAGGTAGCGGCTTTCGATGTTCTCCTTCAGCGAGATCTTAAGGAATTTTTCGAGGCGCCAGAAAAAATCGAAAGGCGCGGTTTTCGGGAAACCCTTTATGCCCTTCAGCGCCGCCGCCTTCAGCCAGGCCGGCGCGCCGGAAATATAGCGCTCCGTCTTCATGCCGGCGTAGCGCAGGTAGCCGCCGAAAGCCTCGTCCCCGCCGTCGCCGTTGAGCGCCACCGTCACATGCCTGCGCGTTTCGCGCGACACGAAATAGGAAGGCAGGGCGCTGGGGTCGGCGTAAGGCTCGCCGTAATTGCGGGCCAGGGCTTCCAGGGTATCCGCCATCTTCGCTTCCACCACGAATTCGGTATGGCTGGTGCCGTACATTTTCGCCACCTGCCGCGCATAGTCCAGCTCGGAGTACTTTTCTTCTTTGAAGCCGATGGAAAATGTTTTGACGGGCTTTTCGCTGTGCCGCGCCATCAGCGCGGTCACTACGGAGGAATCTATGCCGCCCGACAAAAAAGCGCCCAGCGGCACCTCGGCCACCAGCCGCAGCCGCACGGCCTCGGAAAGCTCGGCGCACAGCCGCTCTTTAAGCTCCCCCGTATCGGCGGCGGAGAATTTCGGCTCGCCCACCGGCAGGTCCCAGTATTTTTTCACGCTGGCGGCCCCGTTTTCGAAGACCAGGACGGAAGCCGGCTCGAGCTTGTGTATCCCCTTGAACACGCTCATGGGGCTGGGGATATACTGCAGCGTCAGGTAGGCGTCTATGGCCGCGGGGTTTATTTCGCGCGGTATATCCTTAACCGCCAGCAGCGCGCGCAGCTCGGAGGCGAAGGCGAGCTTGTACGGGGTCCGCGCGTAGAACAGCGGCTTCTTGCCGACGCGGTCCCGGGCCAGCACCAGCCGCTTGCGGTTCATATCCCAGATCGCCACGGCGAACATCCCCCGGAGATACCTGGGGAAATCCACCCCCTTCTCCTCGTAAAGGTGGAGTATCGTCTCCGTGTCGGACCGGGTCTTGAATTTATGGCCCTTGGCCAGCAGCCCGGCGCGCAGCTCCTGGAAATTATAAATTTCCCCGTTGAAAACTATCCAGGCCGAGCCGTCCTCGTTGGAAATGGGCTGGTCCCCGGTGGAGAGGTCGATGATGGACAAGCGCCGCATGGCCAGGCCGAGGTTCCCCTGCGCGTAATAGCCCTCGGCGTCGGGACCGCGGTGGATGAGCAGGTCGTTGACGGCCTTCAGCTCCGCCCGCGCGACGGGCAGCTGTGAACCGTAATTATATATTCCGCAGATCCCGCACATAGGTCCTTATTCTTCGTAGATCTTCATTATCTCGTCGGCCACGCGGGCCATCGAATACTTTTCCACGGCCGTGGCCCGGGCCTTTTCGCCCAGCCTTAAGGCCAGGTTGCGGTCGGCGATGAAGCGGCGCAGGCATTGCTTTATCTCGCCCGGGTTCAGCGGGTCGAACAGGCAGCCGCTTTCCCCTTCCGTCACCGCGTCCCCGGCCCCGCCGCCGCGCGCGGCCATGACCGCCACGCCGCAGGCCATGGCTTCCAGCATGGAATTGGACATGCCCCCGGTGAGCGAAAACAGGACGAACACGTCCGCGGCCCGGTAGTAAGGCAGCAGGTCGTCCTTGGGGCCGGCCAGCGTCACGCTCTGCCCCACCTCGAGCTGCGCGACAGCTTCTTTCAGTTTTTTTTCTTCGGGCCCTTTGCCCACGATGACCAGGCGGATCCCGGGCTTGACCCGCTCTTCGGACAGGAGCTCCGCCCACAGCTCCACCAATTCACGCATTCTTTTTTGGGGCCCCAGGCGGCCGACCGCCAGGAACACCGTGTTCCCCTCAAGGCCCACCGCGGCCTTGGCGGCTATCTTTTCATGGTACAGCGGCGGCGTATAGCGGCCGGTATCCACCCCGTTGCGGAAAAGATGCGGCCGAAACCCCGTAAATCCGGAGCCACTTTTGAGCCATTCGAAAACTTCCCGGCTGAACACCAGGAATTCGGGGCCGGCAAGGGAAAAGAGCTTCAGTTTCAGCCGCCCGGAAAAAGTTTCCCGCGAAAGGGCGAATTCGTCCGGCCCCCGGCCGCGGCTCAGCGTAACCGCCACTTTTTTTCCCGAGAGCCGGCCCGCCAGCGCCGCGGCTGCCGCCGGGAAGGAAGCCTGGTGCACATGCGCCGCATCGTACTCCGCGCGGTGTTTCAGCATGTAGAAAATAACCCGCAGCATGAACCACAGCGAATCCGCCGTTCCGGAGCCCGCGGTATTAAAGCGCTCTATCTCCACCCCGTCCAGCGTTTCCCGCTCCGGCAGGCCGGCGACGCGGCGCGTCAGCACCGCCACTTTCACGCCCTTTTTTACCAGCGCTTTGGAAAGCTCGAAAGCCTGCTTCTCGGCCCCGCCCAGCACCGGGTAGAAAGCCTGGCTTATCATCAGCACGGATCTTATTTGTCTGCCCATAGTGGACCGGCCGTCAGGCCGCCGGCGCCGCGCCGTCCTTTTTTTCCCCGCCGCTGAACTGGGTCCAGATCTTGCCCACGGAATGGCCCATCTGGTAGGCGAACAGCAGACCGATGGTGGTTACCAGCACATAGCCGGCGATATGCGCGTACCCGGCATAGGCGAGGCCGGTCTCCCGGGGCACGCCCCAAGCCGCCACCACCCCGGCGATGGTCGCCTCAAAATTGCCGAAATAGCCCGGCATGCCCGGCACCGAGCAGGCCACGGCGGCGGTAAAGATCAGCACCACGCTTTTGGCCAAACCCACCACGCCGTTTATCCCGAAAGCCCTGGCTATCCAGTAAAAAGTAAGCGAATTCATCAGCCACTGCACCGCGGCCGCGGTCAGGATCAGCGCGCAGCCTTTTACGGAATGGAAAGCCTTCACGCCCAGGGCCAGGTGCCCCAGCCCCTTTTTAAGACGCGGGAACCGCCCGAAAAAACCGGCGAAGAAATGATGGGCGATTATCTCGTCGATGAAGATCAGCGCGCCGACGGCGGCGCACAGCCCGCCCACCACGGGCCACAAATACGCCCCCCCGCCTTCCAGCGGCCCCCCGGTAATTCCGCCCATGAAGACCGCCGCCGCCAGCAGCAGCAGCAGCACGATGGTATCCAGCGCCCGCTCCACCAGGATGGTGGCGAAGACCGTCATCACCGGGATCTGGAAAAGGGTCGCCCCGGAAGTGCCGCGCACTATCTCGCCCAGCCGCAGCGGCAGGACATTGTTCAGGGCCAGGCCGGCGGCCTCAAGGCGGAAGGCGTCCCAGACCCGCACGGGCCTCACGGGATCCAGCAGCAGTTTCCATTTAACTCCCCTCAGGAACAATTCCGCCACCACGGTAAAGGAGAAAGGTATGACATACCAGGAATTAGCGCCGCGGCAGATCGCCAGCGTCTCCCGGAAATTTATGTTCCTGAACGCCAGGTAGAACAGCCCCGCCCCTACCAGAACCCCCGCGATAATGGAAACTTTTGCTTTCATAAATTATACGCGCCGCCGGATATCACCGCGGGGCGCAAAAGCCGCCGGGCAAACCCTCGACCGGGCCGGGGGAAGCTTTGCCGGAAAATATTCAAGCCTTCCCTGTGCCGGCGCTGCCCGCGCCTCCGCGGGGGTTCCTCTGCCGGAGCCCCGTTCCGGGGCTCTTTAAGCCGCCCCGATGCTTTTCAGGAAAGCGTCCTCCGCGGCCGGCCGGCCCAGGAACTTCTCCACCTGGCCCGCCTCGTCGTAGCTGCGGCCGGGCGCCAGGATCAGCTCCCGGTACTTAGCGCCCGTCTCCGGGTTCATCACGCCGGAGGCCTCGAAGGCGCCGAACAGGTCCTGCGCTATGACCTCCGACCAGAGGTAGCTGTAATAGCCCGCCTCGTAGCCGCCCATCAGGTGCCCGAAATTAGCCTGCGGGTAATTCTCCGGGCTCAGCGCGATCAGCGAAATTTTCTTGCGCAGCTTTTCATAGACCTTCGTGGTAGCCACCTTGCCGCGGGCGGTATGGTAGCGCATATCCAGCACGCTCAAGAAGATCTGACGCAGGTACCCCAGTCCGGAATCCATATTCTTGGCCGCGATAAGTTTCTTTATCAGCTCTTCCGGCAGCTTTTCGGCGGGGTTCTTAAAATGCCCGGAAATGCGCCGCAGCACGGCGGGATCGTAGGCCCAGTTCTCCAGCATCTTGGAGGGCACTTCCACGAAATCCCGCGACACGCTGGTGCCGGAGAATTTGCCGTATTTGGCCCGGGTGAAGATATTGTGCGTGACATGGCCGAACTCGTGGAACAGCGTCACCACGTCGTCGAACTTGAGCAGCGCCTGGTTGCCGCCCGAGGGCGCCGGGAAATTGGCCACGATGGCGGCCGCCGGCAGCTCGTAGGAACCGTCCTCCAGCTCGCGCCCGTGGCGCAGGCCGAAGCAGGCCGCGTGCTTGTACTTGCCCTCGCGCGGGAACAGGTCGAAATAGAAATAGGCGGCCACGCCGCCGTCGGGGTTCTTCACCTCGTAGGCGCGCACGTCGGCGTGCCAGGAGGGCAGCGCGGCGGGCACGAAGCGGGCCCCGAACACTTCCCCGAACACTTCGAACATCCCTTTCACCACGGTTTCCAGAGGAAAATACTCCTTGATCTTTTCATGGTCGATGGAATACTTGCTTTTCTTGAGCAGGTTGTTATAGTAGCGCCATTCCCAGGAATGCAGATTTTTTTCCTCCCCGCCCTTGAGCTTGAGCAGGCCGCGCAGTTCCTTTCTTCCCTTCTTTTTCAGCTTCAGGCGGGTGCGCTCCATGAAAGTGAACACGTTTTCGCTGCTGACGGCCATGCGGTCGGCCAGCACGTAATCGGCAAAAGTGGCGTAGCCCAGCAGTCTGGCTATTTTGCGCCGCAGCGCTATGGCTGTTTCCATCAGCTCTATGTTCGCCGGCACGCAGCGCTGGTTGAACTTCATCTCCAGCCGCCGGCGCGCGTCGCCGTTCTCGGCATTGTCCATGAACGGCAAATAATCCGGGTAGTTCATGGTCACCAGGTATTTGCCGTCCACGGTCTTTTTCAGGCGCGCTTTAAAATCTTCGGGCAGGCCTTTCAGCTCCCCGTCGGTAACCTCCAGGGCGTCGCTTACCTCGCGCAGGTTCTGCGAGAACTTCAGCTCCAGGCCTATCAGCTCCTTCATCAGCTTCTTCACCCTGTTGCGGGCGCGCGGCTCCAGGCCCAGGCCGTTGCGCTTGAAATCCAGCAGCGTTTTTTCCAGCAGGCGGGCGTCCACCACGGCCAGTTTTTCACCTTTGGCGGCGTATTCGTTCAAAGCCTTGAAAACGTCCTCGCGCGTGAACAGGTCCACCGAATACTGGCTGATCTTCAGCTCCAGCTCCTGCGCGGCCGCCCGCAGCAGGGCATTGTCGGAAACGTAGGCCAGGGCTATGGGGATCTGCACGGCTTCGCCGAAGCCGCTGACCGCGTGCTCGAAGGCCTGCACCGTATTGCGGAAATTGCGCTGGGCGGACGGGACATTGACCAGGACCCTGAGCTTCTCCTCAAGATCTTTGATCACGCTGTCGGCAAGGGTTTTAACCTGTTCCGGGGTATAGGAAAATTCGGGAGCTTTTGACATGTCGCCTCCAGATAAATGCGAATATCCCTTATTGTATCAAAATATATATATCAGCCTGTCATGCGGGGCTTTAATTAATTTCCAAAAGGTCCCAGACCGGCCTGGGCCCTAAACCCGGTGTTTCGGGGCCTTTTGCCTCTACGGTCCCGCGCTTTTATCCGCTACACTATTCATGTAGCAAGCAAGAGCAAGGAGATCCGAATGACCAAGACGATAAAACTTATGTCCGCAATCCTCCCGGCGCTGTTCCTCGGCACCTCGGCCTTCGCGGCCCAGGACTTCAACCTTAACAGCCTCCGCGCCGCCGACATCAAAGCTTCCGGCGCCGACAAAGGCATCTTCGATTTCATTAAGCCGCCCAAACCACAGACGGGCGTCACCAAGGAATGGACCGTGATGGTGTTCATGAACGCCAAGAATAACCTCAGCGACGGCAAACTGCTGGGCATGGTCGGCAAATTCGCCGAAAAAGACATCAAGGAGATGAAGAAGATCGGCTCCACCGACAAGATCAACGTGGTGGTAGAGCACGGCATAAAGGGCAAAGGCGCCCGCCGGCTGTACATACAGAAGGACGGCGTCCTGAATTCCGGCGAGAAGGTTTACGGCGAATACCCCAACGCCGACATGGGCGATTACAAGCGCGTCATAGAATTCGTCAACTGGTCCAAGAAGACCTTCCCCGCCAAGCATTACATGCTGGTGCTCTGGAACCACGGCCTGGGCTGGATAGACCCCAACCAGTCCCACAGCAACGCCGGCACCGGCGCTTCCGACAAAGGCATCCTTTTCGACGACGAGACCAAGAACTACGTACGGACCCGCGAACTGGGCGAGATCCTCAAACAGTCCGGCTACGTGGACGTATTCGCGATGAACGCCTGCCTGATGCAGATGGCGGAAGTCGGCTACGAAGTTAAGGATTATACCGGCCTGATCCTGGCCTCCGAAGAGACCATGCTGGCGCAGGGCTTCGACTACGAGCGGCTGCTCACCTTCATGAACGCCAACCCGGCCTTCACCAACGAGCAGCTCAGCGATTTCATGACCGGCTGGTACCGCCAGTTCATGGCCGGCGGCATGCAGATCGGCCCGCTGACCGTGCCCTTCGGCAATATCGGCGCCACGCTGTCCACGGTGCGCCCCCAGGCCCTCAACGCCCTGCCCGGCTACCTGGACGCTTTCACCGGCGCGGTCATCGCCAACAATGAAACCGAGGCCGTAAAAAAAGCCATAGCATCGGCCGTCCGCTTCTCCAGCCTTTCTCCCGAGAACGACAAGAAAAAAGAAATAGCGCCTTACGTGGACCTTTACGACTTCGCCGCGATAGTGGGCGCCAACGCGGCGTCGCCGGCGGTGAAGCAGGCCGCCGAAAGCCTGATGGGCTACGTGAAGACCCAGGTGGTGATGCGCAGCGTGGGCCTCAATTCCGACGCCGTGAACGGTTACGATTACACCCGCGTCGGCGGCATCGCCATCAACATGACCATGAAGATAAAGAACATGCCCGCCGCGGTGGCCGACATCTACGAGACCAAATACCCGGACCTGTCCCTCTCCAAGGCTTCGCAGTGGGACGAATTCATGACCTGGACCGACGGAGTTTGGCGCAATTAAGCCGGCACAGCCGCGCGCTTACGCCGGCGAGCCGGCGCGGAAAAACACGAAGAGGGTTTCGAAACAGCGGGATTTTAAATCCGGGTTTTATATACGTCTTCGCAGATCGAAGTTGCCGCCTCAAGAGAGTAACCGTTGATAATGGTCCCCCTTGCCTGTCCGGCAAGGGCGGCGGAAAGTTCCGGGTCATTGAGAAGCTTGCTTATACCTTCAGCCAGCGCTTCGACATTGCCCGGTTCCACGGTCAAGCCGTTGAAGTTATTCCTTATAAGTTCGTCCGTCCCCCCGACCCTGGTCGCGACTATGGGTTTTGCCGCCGACATAGCTTCAAGAAGAATAATTGCAAGCCCCTCCGCCAGGGAAGGCAGAACAAAAATATCCGAAGCCTGCAGGTATACGGCGGTGTTCTCGACCGGTCCGACAAAAGTGACGCTGTCGTCCAGCCCCAATTCCGTCGAAAGCTTTTTCAGGTAGCCCTCCTGGCAGCCTCCGCCGGCTATTACCAGGTTAACGTCTTTGCCGGCGGAGCGGACCATCTTCCAGGCTTTCAGCAGGTTATCGGCGGCCTTCTGCGGCTCCAGCCTGGCGATAAAGATAACTATCTTTTTAAAAGGCAGCTTAAGAGCGGTTTTAAGCCGCTCTTTCTCCGCGCCGTCTACCGGCTTATATTCGTTCACGTCGACGCCGATGGGGATCTTTACGATCTTTTCGTCAGGGATCCCGATATCCAGAAGCTCCCTGACCATTTCATCGTTCAGCACCAGAAAAAGCCCGGTGAATCTCCTGATAAAGCGGAGCTTCAACCTGCCGACCAGCGTTTTACCGGACGTGCCGACGTCGCCGTATTCCCTGCTGGCGCCCAGCTGGAGCACAAATTTTTTGCGCAGCAATTTTGCCGCAATTATCCCGGTGACCGCGTGGGAAGAAGCGAGCTGGATGTGAATGATATCGAACCTTGCGCGGTTCTTTATTAAAAAGATAAAGCTTGAAAGGCAAAAGAACAGCGAAGAAATTATGCCGCTTCCATACGCGAAAGTTCTGTGGACGGGCAGCTTTCCGTATTCTTCATAGGGCCGCAGCCCCTTCAGCCTGGCCGTAACCACAAAAACATCATGTTCGCGGGCTATCAGCGCCTTGGAAAGCCTGAGCGTCTGCATTTCCATCCCGCCCTTCACGGGCGCGAATCTTGCGATGAGCATGCAGATCTTTAACTTCATCCGTGGATAGGCCTCTTTATGCCGGCAGGCGCCCGGCCGGGGTTCGCGCCTTTCACCGCCAGTACTGCGCCCGGTGGCGGGCATAATACTCGACCGTCTTTTTTACTCCGGCTTCAAAGCCCGCGGCCGGCCGCCAGCCCGTGAAAGAGCTGATCTTGCTGTTGTCGGAGACGTAATCCCCGGTCTCGACGTTGATGTAATTTTCAGGCCAGGGCACATATTCGATACGCCCCTTTTTGGCCGTCCGAATAATGGTTTCCACCATGCCGCCGAAGCTTATTCCGGCGCCGCTGCCCACATTGAACACTTCGCCCCGGCACTTCTCGGTTAACGACGCGGCAATAAAAGCGTCCGCGAGGTCTTCGACGTAAATATAATCGCGCAGCTGCCGGCCGTCCCCGAAAACCCTGAGCGGCTGGTCCTCCATGGCCTGCCGTATGAACCAGTTGACCATTGAATACATCGAATGCTTCATCTGGGACCGGGGACCGTAGGGATTGGCTATCCTGAAGCACACGCACGGCACGCGGTGGATCTGGTTGTAGAACAGGTACATGTTTTCGGCCGCCGCCTTGTTCAGGGCGTAAGGGGTGTGCGGCCGTATCGGATGCGTTTCGTCCACCGGCACCCGCTCCGTTTTGCCGAACTGCAGGCGGGACCCGGCGTGAAGCACCACCGCTTGCGGGTTGAAGATGCGCACGCATTCCAGCACGTTAAGATGCCCGATATAATTAATTTCAGCATCGAGGAACGGGTTCTGCATGCTTTCGTTGTGGCTGACCTGCCCGGCCAGGTTGAAAATGATGTCCTTGCCTTTAACAAGGGTTTTGACGGCCTCCTTATCCCTTATGTCGGCTATATTGACCCGGACCTTGTCCTTGATCGTCTCTATATTGAACAGATTGGCGCCGTAAGGTTCTATGCAGGCGTCCACAAGCGTGACTTCCGCCCCGGCCCCAGCCAGTTTGCAGGCGATAGTGCTGCCTATCATGCCGAGCCCGCCCGTGATCATGACTTTTTTCCCGGAAACGCTGTCCCTTAGATCTTTCATGTAGGTTCGTCCTTTCCGTGCCCCGGACCGGCGCTTAAGCCGGCCGTCCTGAGCGCCGCCTGAGAACCATCGCTCCCGCCCGCCGGCTAAAGACAGCCATCCGGACCGGCGGGGCTGTTAATTGTGTAGTAAGACGCCCCGCCCGCTTTTCCTGCCTCGTAAAAAATATGAAAAAGCTTCCTTGCGCAGTCAAAAATATATCACTTTTACGCGCTAAGCACAAACCCCGCGAACAATAGCGGCGGCTCCCGGAACCGCCGGCGGGCGATCGGACTTTCCTTATGAAAAAGCGCGGTACGGCCCGGCAGCCGCCTGCGCTGCCGGGAATTATTTCCCATGCGCCGTCAGCTTTTCGGCCTCTTCTTTCGCTCCACGCAGCGCCGTGCGGCTGTCGGTTTCGCCGGGCTGTTCCGGCACAAGCTTGTATTCTCCGCCTTCCGGCAGCTCCCATGGCCGCCCTTTTATGGCGCCTTTGGTCAGCGCCCTCAAGCCGTGGGCGGGCACATTGACGGAGAACTTTTTCCCGCCGGCGGCGAAAGTCTCGCCGCTGTAGATATCGGTATAGGTGCCGGCGGGCAGTTCAGCGCCCATCGCCGCCCCGTTATAGCCCTTATTAAGGAAGACGAAGACGGTTTCGCCGTTATAGTCGCGCCTGAAAGCGTATTGGTCTTTGGCGGCGGCGAGCCGCTTCTGCGCGCCTTTCTGCAGGGCCGGGCTGGCGCGCCGCACGGCGTTGAGCTTCCTGAGATGCAGGTAGACGGGGTTGGTCTTCGCGTTTTTTATGCCGGCCGGGCCCAGGAGCTTCCGGTTGTCGGGATCGTTGCCGCCAGCCATCTGCACCTCCGTGCCGTAGTAAATGCAGGGGATGCCGCGCGCGGTGAAATAGAAGTTCAGCGCGTCGAAATACTGCTCGGTGGTGGCGGCGCTGCCGTCCCAGCCGGGGCCGTTGAAGCGGGGCTTATCGTGGTTGTCGAGGAAGGTAACCAGGTAGGTGGCGTCCTTGTATTTCACGTCCTGCATCAGCACCTTGTCCGCCTGGGCATAATCCCCGCCTTTAAAGATCGTCTCGAACTGGCCCCAGGTGCCCATCGACGAGCCCGGCATATCCAGCACGCTCATGGCCGAGTTCATCGGGTCTCCGGGCGCCAGGTTGGTGAAGCTGGCCAGCCAGTCTATGTCGCCGTTGGTCCACGCCTCGCCGAACAGGAAAAAATCTTTTTTATTCCTGTGCAGTTCGGCGGTGAAAGTTTTCCAGAACTCCGGCCGCATCCAGGCCACGGTGTCTATCCTGAACGCGTCCACGCCCATGTTCTGATAGCCCTTGTAGATCTCGACCAGCCATTTGACGGTTTCGGGATTGCCGTCGTTGAAGTCCAGCAGGTCGGCTATGACCGGCCCGCTGCGGGTGAACCAGCTCTGTTTGTCATTGTCGTAATCGTACATTTTACCCTGGCCGAACACCTGCCCTTTCTGGCTGTACCATTTCACGGAAGGGTTAACGTAGCCGCCGTGGCCGTGGTTGGGCACCACGTCCTGGATAAGCTTCATTCCTTTGGCGTGCACCGCCTTTATAAGGTCCGCATAAGTCGCGCCGCCGGATTCCAGGTGCGGATCTATCTTCGAGAAATCCCAGCCCCAGTAGCCGTGATACCCGGTGGCGTCGTAGGAGCCGTCCAGGTTCTGGTACCGGCCGGGGGGCTGCATCCCCGGCGGGGTTATCCAGACGGCGGTGAAACCCATGTCCTTTATGTGGTCCAGGTTCTGCATCAGGCCCCTGAAGTCTCCGCCCTGGTAATATTTCAGGTTGCCCGGCTGGTACTCGTCGCCGTAAATATTGTTGTTGGAGGCGTCGCCATCGACGAACCTGTCGGTCATCACGAAGTAAATGGTCTCGTTCCTGAAATCCCACCGGTCCGCGGCCGGTGAAGGCGCGGCGGCTGCAAACAGGATCAAAAGCGCGGCTGCGGCAGATCTTGCGTTCTTCATATTTGTTCACCCCTGTTCCGCTATCTCAACCATTATCCCAATTTACCTTTAAGATTGCCACAGCCCCCAGAAGGCGGCGGCCCGGCCGCCTCACAACCTTGCCGCATTTTATGTAGAATAAATCGAATTTACATTCATTAAAGATCCGGCGGCGCGCGGCGGTTTTTTATAGCCGGCACGCCCCGCCCATTTTGAACAGAAGGATATAATGACCTTCACGGCCGCCCGGTTTGGCAGATTTTTCGCCGTTCTTATCCGTCTCGCCCGCGAGATGGCGGCTTCAAAACGTTTCAGGACGGCCTTGCCGGTGCTGCTCGCCGCGTACTTCACGCTGCTCTCTTACCGGTACCGCGCGGCCCCTCCCGCCACCGAGCTCGGCGCGTTCCTGCTGGCCGGGCTGCCGTATCCGCCGCTGCTCACGAACATGCCGCTATATCCCGCGGCCTTCTCTTTCTTCCAGTATATCGGCGTATCGGCCGCGGCCGTGCTGGCGGGCCTCCACCTTTGCCTTTACGCGCTGGTATTTGCCGCGGGCTGCCTGCTGGGCGGGTATTGGGCCGGCGCCCTGTCCCTTGCCGGCGCCGGCTCCCTCGAGACCGCGTTCCTGTTCAGCAATCCCGAGCAAGTGTTCTACAGCGTCTTTGTGCTTTTAGTCCAATGCCTGCTGCTGATAAGGCGCAGGGAAGGCGGGCAGTTCAGCAGCCTGCTGTGCGGCCTGGCCATAGGGGCCTCCCTGCTGGTGCGCACCCCGCTGTTCCTGTTCCCGCTGGTAGTCGTGTGCTTCGACTGGCGGCGCGCGGAAGATCCGGCTGTTTTTCTGCGGCGCGCGCTGCTTTTCCTGGGCGCCTGCTATATCCTGCTGCTGCCCAGGGTTTTCATGATCTACTCGCTCTCCGGCAAGGTCGAACTATTCGAAACGAGCAGGGCCGCCTCCAACATTATTACCGCCGCGGAAGGCAGCGTCTACACCATGGAGGGCAATGCCAGGAACCTGGCCGGCCTGCAGCCCGGCGACAGCGCCGCCTCTTTTTATCTGCGCAGGTTAAAAGAGGCCCCCCTGTTCCATGTTCTTACCGTTCTAAGGAGACTGTGGCATATTTTCCTGCTGCATCCGCTGCTGTTCGGCCTCACGCTGGCCGCTATAGCCGCGGGCCGCGCCGGCGGCAAGGCTTTTCTATTCATGCTGCCGGCTTATTTTATCGCCGTACATTCGCTGCTTTCCATTGAAGCGCGTTATTTCACCCCTTTGATCTACCTGCTGCCGCCCCTGGCGGCCGGAACATTTTTAGGAAAACCCGGCGCCTCCCAGGACCTGTACCGGCCGGCGCGCGCCGCCGCCGGCGCCGTCTTTTGCGTTATTTTCTGCGCGGCGCTGGGCCTTGCGGCGCTGCTGGCGGTTTATCCGCGGCGCGTCGCGCGCAATGCCCTGGACGGAGCCGCCCTTTCGCGCGCCGCCGCCCTCTTTCCCGATGAGCCGGCTTTTTATGCGCGCCGCTGCCGGGAGCTCTGGCGCAACGGCGACGACGCCGGCTTCTACTCCTGCCTGGGCGGCTACAACCGGAAATTCGGCGACAAGGTAACAACATGCATTTTAACCGCGCTCGCCTCCGCTTCCCCGGAGAAGATCCCCACGCCGGCCTGCGGCGGGGCGGGGACCTGCCCGGAATGCGCCGCGGCAAAAATGCTGCGCGAGCTGGAATTGGGCGACGAAACGGCGGCGGCGCGCTCTTTCCGGAACGCGCTGGCCGAGCACCAGAAGCTGCGCAACATGCTGCGCGGAGAACCGTATGCGAGAGACAAGGAAATAGCCGGCCGGCTGAAGCGCGATATCAGCGGCTTTGACAGGACCCTTTATGAACTCCTTGTTTTTTGGCCCCCGGCGGGCATGGCGAAAATATTCCCGCGGCTGGAGAAAATGATCCTTCCGTCCGGACAGCTTAAAGAACTCGGCGCGATGCTCAAAGCCGCGGACGGTCAGGGCAAAGCAGGGGAAATGAAGATCAGGGAATGGGCTGCCGGCGGTCTTTTTGGCCAGCCTTATCCCGCCCCGGGGCGCGGGAACTAAGAACACGGGCCGAAAGACCCCGGCCGGCCCCGCCATAGCTTGCCATATTTAGTAGAATAATAATATAAGGCCGGCTGAAACCCGGCAACGATTTGTCATTAGTCTTTTGAGGACATTATGGCTGAAAAAGAAAAGAAAATGCGCTTCGGCGTGGTGGGAGCCGGCAAGCTGGGCGGCTTCCATTCCAAAACACTTTCAAACCTGCCAGGAGTGGTGCTGGTAGGCATCTCCGACCCTGACCTGGTACGGGCGCAGAGCCTGGCCTGGGAATACAACTGCGTGGCCTACAAGAACCACGAGGAACTTTTCAGCCAGGTGGACGCGCTGATCATAGCCGCCCCCACCGAGTATCACGCCGAAATAGGCATAAAGGCGCTCGAAGCCGGCAAGCATATCCTGATGGAGAAGCCGATCACCAATTCCGAAGAAGGCGCCCGCAAGCTGCTGGAGCTGGCCGAAAAGAACAAGCTGGTGCTGCAGGTGGGCCATTCCGAGCGCTTCAATTCCGCCGTGGTGGAAACGCTCAAGCACGTGAAGAACCCCCGCTACGTCACCATAGAGCGCCTGGGCCCTTACGACCCGCGCGTGGCCGCCACGGGCGTCACGCTGGACCTGATGATCCACGACCTGGACATCATCCTCACCATGATAGACAGCGAAGTGGAGGATTTCGAGGCCATCGGCGCCAGCGTGCTGTCCAACCATGAGGACATCGCCAATGTGCGCCTGAAGTTCAAGAACGGCTGCGTGGCCGACATCACCGCCAGCCGCGCCACCATGGAAGCCAGCCGCCGCATGCGCATCTACCAGCAGGACGCCTACATCTCGGTGGACTATGTCAGCGCGCGCCTGAAGATCTACACGAAAAAGAACCCGGTAGTGCGCAGCCTGCAGGATATAGAAGTCACTTTTCCCAAGCTGGAAAGGAAACAGCCCATACAAGAGGAAATACTCCACTTCATAGACTGCATCAAGACTTCCAAGACCCCCGCGCCCAGCGGCGAGAAAGGCCTTAAAGCCGTGCGCCTGGCGCTGGACATCACGCACAAGATGCGCCGCTTCGAAGTCTCCAGCCCGAAAACCGAAGAGGGCAGCGAATCGCTGTCCCGCTCCCTGGCCGATATCGGCAAGGTGGCCAAGGTGCTGGTGGAAGAGCGCCTGAAGAGCTCCGGCATCGACAAATCCTGAACCATTTATGGCTAACACAGCACCTACAACCAAGAATATCCTGGTCATAGCGGGCGACCCCTCCGGGGACCTGCACGCGGCCAACCTGATAAAAGCCCTGCGCGCCAAGGACCCCGAGATCTCGGTCACCTCCATGGGCGGGGTGCGCATGCAGGAAGTTTCCACGCACTTCATCTACAACCTGGTGTCGGTGGGCGCTGTGGGCTTCGCCGAGCCTTTCAAGAATTTTTTCCTGTGGCTGAAGCTGATCAAGCTGGCGCGCCGCTACATGGAAGAGAAAAGGCCGGCCTGCGTAATCGCCGTGGATTTCTACGGCTTCAACTACCAGATGCTGGGCCTGGCCTCGCACCGCAAGATCCCCGCTTTCTACTATATCAGCCCGCAGGTCTGGGCCTCCCGCCCCGGGCGGGCCGCCAAGATAGCCAAGCTGACCAAAGAAATTTTCGTGATCTTCCCCTTCGAGGAAGCGCTGTACAAGAAAGCCGGCGGCAACGCCACCTTCGTGGGGCACCCGCTGCTGGACCTCATCCCGGAACCCGCTGACCGGCCCGTGCCGCCGCCCGACGGCGCCTGGAACATCGGCATCCTGCCGGGCTCGCGCAAGGCGGAGATATCCCGGCACCTGCCCATCTTCCTGAAGGCCTTCTACCGCATAAAAGAAGAGCATCCCAAGGCCAAAGCTTTCGTTTTCGCGGTGCCCGAATTCCCGGACGAGCGCCTGGTCCCGGAGCTGGAAGCCGTGGACAAATACTGGTCCAAAGACGTGGAGATAGTCCGCGAGTCGGATTACAAGCAGCGCGCGCAGCTGGACTTCGCCTTCACCTGCTCCGGCACCGCCACGCTGGAGAACGGCCTGCTGGGCGTCCCGATGGCGGTGGCCTACAAGATGCCGCGCTTCACCTGGGAAATAGCCAAGCGCGTGGCCAACGTGCAGTACGTGTCGCTGGTGAATATCCTGCTCAAGCGGCCCGCCGTCAAGGAGCTGCTGCAGGAAAAAGCCACCGCGGACCTGCTGGCCCAGGAAGCTTTCTCTTTCCTGAACAACCCGTCGCGCATCCGCGCGGTGCGCAAGGAGCTCACCGGCCTGCGCGCCCTGCTGGGCAACCGCGGCGCCGCCGAGCGCGCCGCCGAGCGCATCCTGCCTTATCTGAGCTGAACGATGGAACAAAAAGATCCCGCGGCCGGCAAGGCGCGCTTCAAAGTCCTGGCCGGCTCCCTGTTCGCCTACCTGGCCCCCTATAAGGCCGACATGGCCAAGGCCGCGGTCTCCATGCTGCTGCTGGCGGCCATCCGGGGCGGCGTGGTCTACATCATGGGTCCCGTGATCCAGGGCGTCTTCATGGACAAGGACCTGAGCATCCTGCGCTGGGTGGTGCTGGGCCTGCCTTTCCTCTTCCTGCTGCGCATGCTGGCGGAATACACCAACACCTACACCATGAGCTGGGTGGGCCAGAAAGTGGTACAGCAGATCCGCGAGGACCTGTTCACCCACATCCACCGCCTGTCCATAGAGTTCTACTGGCGCAAGCGCTCCTCCGACGTGATGAGCCGCGTCATCAACGACCTCAACAACGTGCAGAGCACCGTGCAGTTCATCCCGCTCTACGGCATCCGCGACGTGCTCACGGTGGTCTCCTGCATAGGCGTGCTGTTCTACATCAACTGGCGCTTCGCGCTGCTCTCGCTGGTGATCATCCCGTTCACCGGCGTGACGCTGGGCATCTTCGGCAAAAAAATGCGCCGGGCCAGCGCGGACAGCAACGTGATCGTGGGCGAGATCTCGCACAAGTTCCAGGAAAGCCTGCAGGGCATAACCGTGGTGAAGGCCTTCAATTACGAGGAGCAGGCCATAGCCAAGTTCCGCGTTTCCAACGACGCCTATTTTTCGAAGATGATGCGCTACCTGCGGGCCGCCACCATCAGCGGCCCCATCATGGAATTCATCGGCAGCATGGTGCTCATCGCCATCATCTACCTGGGCGGCCACGCCATCCTTAAAGGCACGATGACCACCGCGCACTTCTTCTCCTTCGTAGGCGGCTTCCTGACCGCCTATATGCCGCTCAAGAACATCGCCAACCTCAATTCGAAACTGCAGCAGGGCATGGCGGCCTGGGAGCGCATTTACCAGGTGCTGGAGGAAAAACCCACCGTCATCATAAAACCGACCACCAGGAACATCGAACACCTGGACGGCAAGATCGAATTCAAGGGTGTAAATTACAAATATCCGTCGCGCGACACCCAGGTGCTCAAGGACCTTTCCTTCACGATAAACCCGGGCGAGGTGGCCGCTTTCGTGGGCCCGTCCGGCTCCGGAAAGACCACCATCATCCACCTGCTGCTGCGCTTCTTCGACCCGGTAGGCGGCCGGGTGGAAGTTGACGGGCACGACATGCTGGACCTGGACACGGCCGACCTGCGCGCGCACATGGGCCTGGTTACGCAGGACACCATCCTCTTCGACGACACCGTGTACAAGAACGTCACCATCGGCCGGCAGGGCGCCTCCATGGAGGAAGTGGTGGAGGCGACCAAGGCCGCCGACGCCCACGCCTTCATCATGGCGATGCCGCAGGGCTACGACACCATCCTGGGCGAGCGCGGCGTAAAGCTTTCCGGCGGCCAGCGCCAGCGGCTGGCCATAGCGCGCGCCATCATCAAGTCGCCCAAGATCCTGCTGCTCGACGAGGCGACCTCGAACCTGGACACCGCCAGCGAGCAGTCAGTGCAGGCCGCCATAGAGCGCATCCTGGGCGGGCGCACCGTGGTGATGGTGGCCCACCGGCTGTCCACCGTGAAGAACGCGGACAAGATCTTCGTGCTGAAGAAAGGCGAGCTGGCCGAGACCGGCACGCACGAGCAGCTGCTGGCCCTGGGCGGTATTTATAAGGGCCTTTACGAAGCCCAGACTTAGCCGCGCGGAGGTCACCGCGGCGGCAGGGTCAGCAAAACCTTCACGGAGGCCGAGGCTTGCGTAAGCGCCGAGGCCGAGTGATGAGGCGCGCGCACACGGTGAGGCCCGGCTTTAGAGCGAGGCATAATTATGCCTCGCGTCCGGGCCGCAAGGGCGGAGGCAATTTTTACAGCGAAAAATTGCCGAGCCGGGGTCGCGGAAAACCGCTATGCGGTTT
>Ga0116170_10001335_pt1 | contig 24961 bp, 16 predicted proteins | sample AD_JPNHW1_MetaG_FD_89797 | JGI IMG/M metagenome (GOLD analysis project Ga0116170, IMG submission 89797) | Active sludge microbial communities of municipal wastewater-treating anaerobic digesters from Japan - AD_JPNHW1_MetaG | ecosystem: Engineered > Bioreactor > Anaerobic > Digestate | place... | reverse complement strand
GCTGTTACGCTGAATAGGGAAAGGAACGGGCCTGTTTGTAGGCCATTTCCCATTCTGGTGAGGGATAGTAACAAAAGAACCTCCCACAACCCTGACGTTGTACATAAGCTTAACGGAATCTCCTAGAACCTTCTTTAGAGCTGCCGCCAAAATATCTATAAGTCGGTCGCTCTCCAGCTGACGCATGTGTTCATCAGAAAGTACCTCAATTGTCAGAGTGGAGCCAATAAGACTTAGCGCCCTTACCGGTTTAAACCATTTTTCATATACTGCTTCTGGTGTGTTGTTTTTTATAAACTGCAAACACTCATTCCAAACTTGTATGTGCTTCGTGCTCTCCATCTGATAAAATTGATCTTTTTGCTTGAACAAAAGTGGTGAAAAAAAAGTTATAAAAAAATTTAAAAACTATTGTTTATTTGAGAAATATTTTAATAGGCTATAAATCAGATTAAAAAAAATGCATAATTTTCAATTGCCTATTAATCAATAGTTTATATGTAATTTGCTTGTTTCCTTTAAGATATGAGGGGATTTATTTTAGTCTCAATTTGTACTCATTCTAAAAGACAGTCACCCTTATGTATTTTTTAGGATTCTCTTTAATTTTTTTCACCAAATCGTCAACCTCTCTCATCAAACTATCCATGGAGTTGTGCAATTCATCATTGGTCATCAATTTTCCAAGCGTAGAATTGGGGTTTTGCATCTGTTTAAGCAATTTGTTTAATTGGTCAATACTCTCTTTAAGTTGCAGTTCTGACAATTGCTGAGAAGTCTTGTTCAAATTGACCAATGTCGTCGACAGATTTCCGTGAGGGTCATTTAGCGTATATGTCAAGCCATTAACGTTCTTAATGGCAGATGATAAGTCCGGGGTCATTGAATTAAGAGAGGCGGAAAGCTGTTCTGTATTAGACAGCGTGCTATTTAAATTTGCAAAAGAATTCTGCAGGTTATAACGGGCGTTAGAATCTAAGATAAGATTTATATTATCCAGCGTTTTGTTGAGATTTCCAATTAGCGCATATACCTGATCCCTAAGCGGTCCCATTGATTGGTAAAGAAGAGACATCATATCCGGAATGTTGCTTCCTTTAAGAGTGTCTCCGTCTTTTGCGTGGATACCGGCAGTTCCAAGTCCAATCCTCAGTGACTTTGACCCAAGAATATCGGAGCTGTAGGTTTCCGCCCTGGAATCTATAGGAATTGCATAATCATTTTTGATAGAAAGTTTTACAAGAAAGCTGTCTTTTTGAGGAGCAAAATTTATGCTCTCAACGGTTCCAACCTTAAGACCCCTTATATATACGGGGCCGGTGACAGACAATCCTTGCACATCGTCAAGATAGGTGTAGCACCTGAAGTTTTTCTTAAACAAATCATGATCTTTTAAAAAGTTGATAGTAAAGAACATAGCCGCTATCACCAATATGACAAAAAATCCTATTTTCTGACTGCTTGTAAATTTCATATTGCGAATATAGTTAATTTACAATCTTGCCGTTGCTTATTTTTATTACAAAAGCGCCTTTAAACGTTCTGCCAACTTCGCTCAAATTTCTTGCTGCCTCAGAGCGGGCGCCCCAGTTCCCCAAATAATATTTATAAGCTCCTCCTATCTTCACAAAATCAGCATCTTTCCTCCCTTTCAAATCGGGTGAGTTCTTGCCAAGTTCTCTGTTTACAGAGAGTATCTGAATGCAATAAAAGGTCTCACCGCTGTTCTTGTCCTCTACCTCTCTTGTTTTTGCGGTTTCTTGAGTATCGGCAGGATACAGCAATTCCTTGCGGCTGTTTTCAGTGGCATTATTCTCAGATATATTGCTTTTCACAACTGTATCTTTGTTGTTAAACCTCTCGCTCTCTCTGTTTGTATTCTCTTCATTCTCACGGATGTTACCTTCCTCTACATTGCCGTCTTCCTCTTTATGTTCACTGTTTTCCTTTATATCATCTTGTCCCGCATTAGCTTTGGCAAGCAGCGCATTTTCATCTGCAAATGCGTCAGGTGGCAGATTTTCCAGTTTTCCGCCCTCATAGAGAATTTTATATTTTGAGAATGCTCTAAGAAGGTTTGCGGCAATTTGTCTTTGTCCATCTTCTGAAGTAATTATCTCCAAATCAGTGTTATTTGAAATAAAGCCAATCTCAGTCAGGATTGCCGGCATGGCAGCTTTCCACAAAACATACAAGGCACCAGGTTTAACTCCGCGGTTGGTTCTTATTGGTCCGTTCTGATATTGCTCCTGAATGCATTGCGCAAGTTTAATGCTCTGCTCCAAGTGGGAATTCTGCAGCAGTGAAAAAATAATGTAAGACTCCGGAGAGTTTGGGTTAAAGCCGGAATACTTTGATGAATAATCACTTTCCAAGGTAATCACAGAGTTTTCCCTCTTAACCAGCTCAAAGTTTCCGCTCTTGTGAGTTCCCATAACAAATGTCTCTGTACCTATTCCGTTAGTGCCGGGTTCAGAGTTAACATGTATGGATATAAATAAATCTGCTTTATTTCTATTTGCTATTGCTGACCTTTCTTCAAGCGGAACAAAGAAATCTGAATTTCTTGTAAAGATTACATTTATAGACGGGTAGGCTACACTAAGCATTGCTCCAAATTTAAGAGCAACTGCAAGAGTAATATTTTTTTCTTTAAATTTTTTATCCTTGCTCATTGCTCCAGTGTCTCCTCCGCCGTGTCCCGCATCTATTACAACTGTCTTTATGTTAGGCGTTTGCAGCGACTGGGCAAATGATTGAAATGGCATAAGCGCAATCAATAATAAAAATGCGGCGCAGAATAATTTTTTGCGAGACCGCACATTACCAATTTTTTTTCTATTAAATGCTAATGGCATATTAGTTGTAAAAATATGTTAAATTTGCGCACTTGTCGGGTAGCATCCCGACAGATACAAAAGTACTAAAAATAAAGCCGTAGTGCAAAGAGATGCATTTTGATGTCTTTTAGAAAGTCACCCTACATAGAAACTTGCATTGTTATTGCATGCTGTTTGTTGAGCATGCAGGGCTTTGCCATGCTCCAAAATCACAAGGTTAAGAGGAACAAAAAGGCGCATTCAGAGCAGGTTGCTAATGCTAACAGCTTGTCTTCAAAAATATTAGATACAACTGCAAATACTGCTAAATTCAGAGATACTACAATACAGTTTGGAAAAGATTCTGTCGGGAGAAAAATCGTAAATGACTCTCTGGGAAGAGATTCTATTGCGGATTCCGCTCAGATAAGCATGCTTAAAGAGCCTGTGTTCTCTACGGCAAAGGACTCTATAGTGGAGGACTTTACAGTGGGAAGAAAAATGATTTATTATTACGGAGGCGTAACAGTAAATTATACAAATATTTCTATTTCCGCAGATTATATGGCATATAACATGGAGACTAAAACCGTGTTTGCCAAGGGATTGCCGGATAGTACGGGAGTGATTCAGGGGAGGCCTGTGATGAAAGAGGGAAGCAGTTCTTATGAGATGGAGAGCGTATATTACAATTTTAAGAGCAAGAAGGCCAAAATTAGAAATATGGTTACGCAAGAAGGCGAGGGATATGTGCACGGAGATTTCCTAAAGAAAATGCCGGATAATTCTATTAACATTTCCAAGGGAAGATATACCACTTGCGATGCGGATCCTCCTCATTTCTATTTGCAAATGACTGCTGCAAAGGTAATTAACAGCGGTGCCGTTAAGAAGACCGTGTTTGGTCCTGCCTATGTTGTGGTTGAAGATGTGCCAACGCCGTTTGCTCTTCCATTTGGATTTGTTCCAAGAATCAGCAAAAGAAGCGGAGGAATTTTAATTCCTACTTACGGGGAGGAGACGGCCAGAGGATTCTATTTGAGAGGTTTAGGATATTATTTTGTTTTTGGAGAACATTTGGATATTGCTGCAACGTGTGATATTTACACCAGAGGTTCATGGGCTTTGAATGCAAATATGAGATACAGCAAAAGATATAAATACGCCGGAACATTCAGCGGTGTTTATTCTGTTGATAAAACAGGTGAACAGGGTTCTCCGGATTATTTCAAGACAACTAACTTTGCGTTAAACTGGTCTCACTCAATGGATTCCAAGGCAAGGCCCGGAACAACTTTTAGAGCATCGGTTAATTTTTCCACCCCCTCAAACAGTACGTACAATTCAACTACAATTCAGAAGGCGCTGACAAATCAGATATCATCTTCAATTTCATATACAAAGGCATGGGCCGGAACGCCGTTCTCTTTATCTGTCAATGCATTGCATAGCCAGAACTCCAGAGACAGCTCTTATGCAGTAACGTTTCCTAACCTTACATTCACCGTTGCAAGAATTTATCCTTTCCGCAGAAAAGTTCAGGTGGGAAAGCAGAAATTTTATGAGACAATTTCCTTCAATTACTCCGCAAACCTTGATAACAAAATAAACTTTAAGAGTTCCGATGTGGGTGATTCTGACTTCTTTAAGAAGATGAAAAACGGATTGCGCCACAATATTTCAATAGGACTTCCAACATTTACTCTGTTCAAATACATTCAAGGTTCTCCCGGGGTATCATACGGGATGAACTGGTTCTTCTCAGACGCTAAAGAGTATTATGACCAGGAACAGCAGAAAGTGGTAACGGAATATTCCAATCCTTTCAGCACTTTTGGAGTTACACAGACCTATGCGTTTAGCCTTGGTTTCTCTACAAGATTGTATGGCTTGTTTCAATTTGGAAAGAATCATACATTGCAGGCTATCAGACACATGATAACTCCAACGTTAAGTTTTAGCTATCAGCCGGAAATGGGGACTGCATCTAACGGTTACACTAGGTTGAATTATATTGACAAGAGCGGAACAGCGCATTCAATCGTTTACAATAAATATTCAGGGCAGATTTATTCTCCTCCCGGAACTGGAAAAAGTGCAGGCATGACTTTTTCCTTTGGAAATAATATTGAGGCAAAGATTAAATCAAAAGCTGATACATCCGGAACTGGAACAAGAAAAGTCAAGCTGATAGACCAGCTGAATATCAGCGGTTCATACAATTTTCTTGCAGACTCTCTGAGGCTTTCAAATATAAGCGTTTCAGCTACCACCACTATTTTTGGAAAGATGGCTCTCTCCGGAAATATGTCATTTGATCCCTATGCAATCAATAGCCAGGGAGCTAAAATTAATAAGTTGAATATTGAGCAGGAGGGAGGATTTAAGCTTGCGCGTCTTGTTAATGCAAGTTTTTCCACTTCATATAGTTTCAGCGGAGAGGGAAAAAGCAAACTTGGTGCAGATTATCATCCGCAGAGCGGAATAGCGGGCTCTGTTTCTACCTCTGGAGATGGGGCTTATCAGAGGGTTTATTATCACCCTGTTACGGGGGAGTATATACCCGGCGGCTGGGTATACTATTATGACCCCTCCATGCCGTGGGCGATTAATTTAAACTATAGCTATTCATATAGCAAGACTTATCAGTACGCCAATAATCAGCTGCTTACAAAGAATAATCACGCAATGACACTGGGAGTAAGTTCTCAGTTAAAGCTTTATAAAGATTTGAGTGTCAGCTTAAATACAGGTTTTGATCTTACAAAGATGAAGATGACTACAACTCAGCTGAGCGGTTCATTTAGTCTGCATTGTTTCCAGATTTCAATCTCCTGGATTCCTAACGGAAAATGGGAGAGCTGGAGCTTTAGAATTGCCGCGAATGCCTCTGCGCTTGCTGATTTGCTTCAATATAAGAAGAATGCTTCCTACTGGGATAAATAACAATTCAGGGGCAGAGAGCATGCAAAAAAGAAATTTTGAAATCAGGAATTAAGTTGTATATTTGCCCCGCGTTCAGTGTTTCAGTGGATGCAGTTCGTTTTTAACAATCGGGAATTTCTAGTAATTAACTTCTGGATGCGAGTGGCATCCAAATATAAAAATCTTAATGTACGATATTATTGAATTGAAAGCCAAGAGCTTAGATGAGTTGCTGGCTATTGCTGAGAAGCTAAATATAGCAAAGGCAAAATCTTTTTCTCAAGAGGACCTTGTCTACAAAATTCTTGACGAGCAGGCCATTCAGGCCGTCGACAAGCCAATTGAGAAGCCAAAAAGAAAGCCGCGTGAGAGAATTGCAAAGAGTAAATCTGTTATTACCGTTCAGCCGCAAGGCACTGTTACTCAGAGAGAACCTGTAAGCTCTGCCAATGGCGGAAGACCGGCTCAGCCTGCACAGAAAAAAGCGGCACGCAAAAAGAATATTCCTGCATCTGCGGATGCAATGCAGTATCCTCAGCAAGTTAAGCCTCAGCAGCAGAAGCCCGTACAGCAGCAGTTGTTGCATCAGCAACCTGTGCAGCAGAAGCCCGTACAGCAGCAGCCGTTGCATCAGCAGCCCGCACAGCAACCGTTGCAGCAAAAACCGCAACAGCAAATAAATCAACCTATTCAGCATAGACCATCTCAGCCCGTTCAACAGAGGGTGCCGCAGCCGCAAAAAATTGCGCAGCAAGATATGACAGCCCAACAACCTGTCAAACAGCAGCTTCAGCAGCCCGTTATACAACAGCCGCTGCAAGATGATCAATCTCAGATTTTTGCTGAACAGCAGCAGCAGACTCCTGTTCAGCAAACTGTCGGGATAAATAATAATACAAACAACGGAGGTCAGAGCAGGCAGCATCAGCAAAGCCATCAACATGAGCGCCAGCAAAATCAGCAGCAAAATAATGCTCCCCAACAGCCTGCAATGGCAAAGTTTGATTTTGAGGGAGTTGTAAGAGCTAACGGAGTTTTGGAAATTATGCCTGACGGCTATGGCTTCTTGCGTTCACCGGATTATAATTATTTGAATTCACCGGATGATATTTATGTTTCGCAATCTCAAATCAAATTATTTGGACTTAAGACAGGCGATACTGTTTTTGGAGAGATTAAGCCGCCAAGAGAGGGTGATAAATATTTTCCTTTGGTTAAGATTGACCAAATTAACGGAAGAGATCCTGCTTTCATAAGAGATAGAGTACCATTTGATTTCTTGACACCGCTGTTTCCAAATGAAAAATTTGAGATTATAAAGAATGGACATAACAATCTCTCTTGCAGAATAATAGATATGTTTACTCCAATAGGAAAGGGGCAGAGAGGTTTGATAGTTGCGCAGCCTAAGACTGGTAAAACGGTCTTGCTTAAGGAGGTAGCCAATGCAATTGCAGATAATCACCCGGAAGTTTATTTAATCGTACTTCTAATTGACGAGCGTCCGGAGGAGGTTACGGACATGTCCAGAAGCGTTAAGGCTGAGGTTGTTGCTTCTACATTTGATGAACCTGCGGAGAGGCATGTAAAGGTTGCCAACATAGTATTGGAGAAGGCTAAGAGATTGGTAGAGTGCGGGCATGATGTTGTAATCTTGCTGGACTCTATAACACGTCTTGCGCGCGCTTATAATACTGTACAACCTGCCAGCGGCAAGGTACTTAGCGGCGGTGTGGATGCAAATGCGCTTCACAAACCAAAGAGATTTTTTGGCGCGGCGCGTAATGTTGAGAATGGAGGTTCTCTTACAATTATCGCGACAGCTTTGATTGACACAGGCTCCAAGATGGATGAAGTTATCTTTGAGGAATTCAAGGGGACCGGCAATATGGAACTTCAGCTGGACCGCAAACTTTCCAATAAGAGAGTATTCCCTGCAGTTGACGTCACATTGAGTTCAACCCGTCGTGATGATTTGCTGCTAGACCGTGAGACACTGCGCCGTACATGGATTCTGCGTAACCACCTGTCAGATATGACAAGCGTTGAGGCAATGGAATTTATGAAGAGCCGTCTAGAACGCACTCAAAGCAATGAGGAGTTCTTAATCTCTATGAATGGTGATGAATTGAGGTAAAGATTATAAAGAAATAAAAAAAGCCGGCTTGTAAAAGTCGGCTTTTTTTATTTGGATATCAGGTGATTACTTAACTGCTATTAAATCAACTTCTACCAGCGCACCCTTTGGAAGCGCTGCAACCTCAAATGCTACACGTGCGGGGTATGGCTGTATAAAGTATTGAGCATAAACCTCATTTAGAGATGCAAAGTTAGACATGTCAGAAAGATAAACGGTAACTTTTACTGCATCGGCAAGTGTGTACCCTTCCGATTCAAGCACATTCTTAAGGTTCTGTAATGATTGAGCAAGCTGCTCTTTGAAGCCGCCTTTTACAAAGTTTCCTGTTGCAGGGTCAATTGGAAGCTGACCGCTTGCATACAATGTATTGTCTGCTATAATTGCCTGGCTGTAAGTTCCTACAGCTGCCGGCGCTTTTGGTGATGCTACTACTTTTTTCATAATAATTGTGTTATATACGTTAATTAATTTATGCACTGTTATTGTCAGCCTTCGCTCTGGCTTACTTCTCGTTAATGATTTTCTAAAGAAAATCATTGCTCGTACGAAACGCACTCGCTCAGTTGCTGACAATTAACAGTGCAAGTGCTCTCTTTTAAACTGCCCAACACAGAAAGCCTATCAGCAATCCCGCCGCAGCATTAACAGCCTTAGCCTTAACCCATGCAGACTTGCTCCCGGCAAGCAGCGGCAAACTTACATGCCCTTCCTGTACTATAGAGTTGACAAGCAGGATGTAAAATGGGAGAGTGCCGTTTGCAAACAGCAGCACAAAAATCATGTGCGGCCCGCTCTCCGGAATAACTCCTACCAGCACCGCCATCAAAATTACAAGCGGCATATAGTTGCTCACAAGTGAATTCAAATCTACTTTCAGCATCAGCAACCCGCAGATTACCAATGCTCCAAAGCTCCATAGGAAAACGGGAAGCAGATGCTTTTTTATTAAATGGTGCCAGATATGTTCCTGTATAAAATGTTCTTTTGCAGTGGCAGTCAGAAAAATTACAATAATGCTCACCGCCGCAAAAAAATAATCCAGCCACTTCTCATTAAACAAGTTTAAAACAAATTTGTGTCCCGACAGATTTCCTGCTGAATATGCAGATGCAGTTGCTTCTGAGGTTGTTGCGCTGTCCTCAGTAAAAGCGCCGGTAAAAATTGCAGCAATAAAAATTGCAATTCCGGTCAGCAGCAACAATCTCTCTTTGCTTGGATGCCTCATAACTTTGTATGAATCAGCTTTAAAGATTGACGGAACACTTGAGTCCTCGCCCTTGTGAATTTCATACTCCTCATTGCAGACTTTATTGTGCGGCTTCTTAAACAGTACATAATCAACTAGAAATCCTATTCCGATTCCTATGACAAGCAACAGACCAAAAATCATTGACGCCTTCCCAGGAACTGTCGCAATCATTACAAAAGCCTCATCTCCGGCAGATGCGGCCATCATTGCGGTCAGCGCGCCAAGGCTGATAAGGTTGTGGGTAAAAAGAGAAACGGCTGCAAAACCTCCTACGCATCCGGGAATTACTCCAAGCAGCGCACCCAGCAAAATCTGCTTCGGCTTAGAACCCTTGAGCTTTGAGAACCATTTTCCGCGGCTCTCAATATTTAGATATTCAATCATTAACATCATAATGATTACAAGACCTGTAATCATTACCGCGTTGCGCAGCGCCTCAAGTATTATGTTAATGTATTCAATCAATTATTAATTTCTATTTGCACTTTTTTGCAAAACCGCTACTTTGAGTCTCCTCTTGATCCTTGTAGAGCGCCAGTAATTTTTCAGCGGCCAGGAAAGAATCAACTTTCCCTGCAAGAACCTTGCTTTCATACTTTTGCAATGCCTCAGCTATCGCCGGATTATCGTAGAATTTATTACGCAGCTCCTCATCTATGCTCTCATACATCCAATACTTTGCCTGCTCCCTGCGGTGGTATTCATAGTATCCGTTTTTCTTAACAAGCTTAAAATATTCCTCTATCTTTTTCAGAATTTCCGGCAGCCCTTTTTTGGTAACTGCGGATGAAGTAACTGCTGTTGGCACCCAACCGGAATCTGTAGGAGGGAACAGATGCAATGCGTTGGCATAAAGAGCTTTTGCCCCCTCTGCTTTCTCTGCGTTGCTCCCGTCAGCCTTTGTAATTGCAATCAAATCGCTCATCTCCATTATGCCTCTTTTGATTCCCTGTAAATCATCTCCGGCTCCCGACAGCATAAGCAGCAGAAAGAAATCGCTCATTGAGTGTACCATAGTCTCGCTCTGTCCAACACCAACAGTCTCAATGAAAACCACATCATATCCCGCCGCCTCACAAAGCACAATTGTCTCTCTGGTCTTGCGGGAAACTCCTCCAAGAGAACCTCCTGTAGGTGAAGGCCTTATGAAGGCCTTTGGATCATTGGCCAAAGTCTCCATTCTGGTCTTGTCTCCAAGAATACTTCCCTTGCTTCTTTCACTTGTAGGGTCAATGGTAAGCACTGCCAGCTTGTGTCCTCCGGATGTTATATAACCTCCAAAAGCCTCAATGAATGTACTCTTTCCTGCGCCAGGCACTCCCGTAATTCCAATCCTCATCGTCTTCATCTTGCTCTTGCGCACGTGCTCCTGACAGCCTACTATTATTTGTTTTGCAACCACTCTGTCTTCAGCCAATGAACTCTCTACCAGCGTAATAGCACGTCCAAGAATAGAGGTTTCGCCTGCAAAAATTCCCTTTAAATACTCCTGGGCAGTCAGATCTTTTTGTTTCCTTTTAAAGAAATTTTTCATATAAGGATTGACAGAAGGAAGTGGAGTAACTCCCTCATTTTCAAATAATGCGGTATCAGGTTTTTCACTCTTCTTTGGAGGCCAGCTGTCAGTTGTTCTTTTCATAATATTCTCTGTTGCTAGTTAACACCTTGCTATTTAACATCCCCCGCTAAAAATAAATTTATCAGCGGTCTTTCAGGTGAGTTAGTAATAAGAGTGATAATAAAGACCTCCTCATTTTTTTTCTTAAGAGGGGTTGCAATAGCCGTGATTGTAAACTTCTTGCCTGCAGGTATATACGCAGGACAATCAACTGTTATTGAAGCTCCGTTTGTCTCAACCTTATATATGCGCAGCGGTTTGTTGCTCTTGTTTTGCGCCTTAAAAATCGCTTTAATTTTCTTAAAAACTTTTGCAGTTCCAAAGTTAAAAGTACTGGACTCCGCAGACATCTCCGGTCCGTTTTCTACTTGCTCGCTTGTTAGTGACGAGTATGGTGTAACAATAACGCACTCTGCCAAAAATTTTGGCCTCAGCACTTTCCCATTGCAGATAAGATCTGCTGTATATCTTGTTGTTCCCCAGTGTGTTGCCGCTTTTGTGTTAATCTGGTATGTGATTTTGCCCACATCTCCGGGACCAAGAACGGCCGGGGAAACACTTATTGTCAAACCTTTGGACGGATGTGCAAACTTTATGGACACCTGTGATTTTCCAAGATTAACAATATTCTCGCTCTGCACTTTATACAGACCCTGCTCAATTTGTCCCGCGTCCTGTGCGTAAACTTTCATTCCAAGCGGGCCAAATTTTGCCGGGAATGATTCACCGAGGGGGCGGTCCTTTTCATACACAAATCCCGTAATTCTCAGAATTATAGGCTTTTCAGAAGCAGTTGTATAAACCGTCAAAGTTTTGTCAAAAGGATAAGGTCCCTGGTCATTCAAAAACGTCACTTTAATGACACCTTTATCTCCCGGTTTGATTGGCGCCTTGCTCCATGAAGGAGTAGTACATCCGCAAGAAGAGAGGATGTTGCTTATGGCCACCGGAGAAGAACTGACATTTGTAAAAACAAACTGACATTTCTGCGCACCTGAATCAATAGATATCTTTCCAAAGTTATGAACCACTTCATTAAATTTTAATGCAATGCTGTGTCCTGTTTGAGCATAGGCGCCAAGAGGCAAGGCTATGATGACAAGCAATGCTAATAGACTTGTAATGTGTAATTTAACTGTCGCGACAGATACTTTTCTTTCAAATAGTTTCATATTGTGCATAACTTTCATTGCGTACTCTACAAATATAATTATAAACTCCTATTAATTTGATTAAATTTGCTACGCTTTTGCAAAAAAGACTCCAATCTGCAAAACGGAAATATTAAAATTCAATAAGATATTATGAAGTTATTAAGAAAAATGCTCACAGTCGCACTCGCATTTGCGGTGGTGCTGACAACTGCGGGCGGCAATGCCTTTGCTCAGAAGAAAGCGACAAAGCCTGCTGGCGCAAAAGGTTATGAGATTGTTAAAAATGACCCCACCAACACAAGAATTTACACTTTGCCTAACGGCTTAACGGTGTATCTTTCAGTTACTAAGAAGGAACCAAGAATTCAAACTTACATTGCGGTAAGAACGGGAAGCAAGAATGACCCTCATGAAACTACCGGTCTTTCTCACTATCTGGAGCATATCATGTTTAAAGGTACAACTCATTTTGGAACAATCAATTATGCAAAAGAGAAGCCAATGCTGGACCAGATTGAGAAGGAGTTTGAGTATTATAGAACTTTAAAAGACCCTGAAGCACGCAAGGTTGAGTATCATAAGATTGATAGCATCTCTTTTGCGGCATCAAAGTTTTTTGTTGCAAACGAATATGACAAATTGATGGGCGCTCTTGGCTCTAAAAATTCCAACGCATTCACATCTTATGATATGACTGTATATCAAGAGGATATCCCTTCAAATCAGATTGAGGCATGGTCTAAAATCCAGAGCGACAGATTTGAGAATATGGTTATCCGCGGATTCCATACAGAGCTTGAGGCTGTTTACGAGGAAGATAATCTTGGCCTTTCGAATGACCAGGAGAGGGCATTTGATACGTTAATGTTTGCAACTTTCAGAAAACATCCTTACGGATTACAGACAACAATAGGAACGCAGGAAAATCTTAAGAATCCTTCAATTACAAATATTTGGAGACACTATCATAATTTCTATGTTCCAAACAACGTTGCTATCTGCATGGCAGGAGATTTTGATCCTGACCAGGCAATTGCCATTATCAGAAAGTATTTTGGCAACTGGAAGAGGAATGATAATCTTAAGTTGCTTAAGTTTAAAGATGAAGAGCCAATTGCAAAACACGTAGAGAAGACGGTTTATGGGCAAGAGTCTCCTCTTGTTTATATAGCTTGGAGATTCCCTTCTGCTTACAGAGACGGAAGAGCGATATCCAATATTGGAGATACCCTATACATGGTAAGCAATATCTTGAATAATCGTGGAAATGCGGGACTTATAGATCAAAATGTTAACAGACCGCAAAAAGTCCTTGGAGGATTTGCAGGCTCAGAGGGTTTAACCGATTATCAGCTATTCTTAATGGGGGGAGAACCTAAAGAGGCTCAGAGCCTTACAGAGGTTAAGAATATCCTTTTTGAGCAGATGGATAAAGTTAAGAAAGGTGATTTTGATGAGTCAATGCTGACTGCAATTGTGAATAACTATAAGCGTTCTCAGATGCAGAATCTGGATAATTACCAGCATAGGGCAGGAATGATGTACAGCAGCTTCATTGACAGAACTCCTTGGAGTTTCACTGTAAATGAGGGTGAGAGATTGAGCAAAATTACAAAGGCTGATATTGTAAAATTTGTCAATAAATACTTTGGAGATAATTATGTACAGGTTAACAAAGTTGTAGGGACGGAGAAAGGCATTCAGAAAATAGATAAGCCTGCCATTACGGCAATCAGCACAAACAGAGATACTTCCAGCCAGTTCTTGAGAGACATGGAGAAGATGATAAAGAGTGCTAAACCAATTGAACCTGTTTATGTAGATTTCAATAAGGAGATGTCAATAGGTAAGAATGCATCAGGACAAGATGTTTACTACAAGCATAATGATGATAATTCTTTGTTTGAATTGACTTATTTCTTTAAAACCGGAAGTAATGATAATAACAAGTTAAATTATGCGCTTTATTATTTTGACAACTTGGGAACAGATAAATTCTCTTCTGACCAGATAAAGTCAAAACTTTATAATCTTGCATGCTCATTATCATCTAATGTATCAGAACATACTACCGGAATTACAATTAGCGGGTTAAGTGAAAACATGAAGCAGGCATCAGATATTGCGGAGGATTTGTTTGCCAATGTAAAACCGGATGAGGAGCTGCTTTCAAAGATGAAAGAGAATTTAAAAAAGCAGCTGATCAATGCAAAGAGTGATAAAGACGCAAATGCGGACGCACTGGAAACTTATACTATTTACGGTGCGGAGAATCCTCAGACTTGTAGTTTGAAACCATCTGATATAGATAAGCTTACGGCAGAAGAGCTGATAGGAATAGTTAAAGATTTGTTTAAGCATCAGTTCTCCGTTGTTTACTATGGACCTCTTGCAAAAGAGAAAGCCATCGCTGAGCTAAATACAATGCATAAGAGCGGAGAGAACCTTGCAGAGTATGCGCCTTCCAGAAGTTTTGCAGTACCTGAGTCAAAACAGCCTACCATTTTTGTTGCTCCATATAAAGCAACTCAGATCAACATGTATGGCATCTGCAATTACGGAGAGAAATTCAAGCCTCAGGACAGGGCTCTTATCAAGATGTACGATACTTATTTTGGATCAGGAATGAGTTCAATAGTTTTCCAAGATTTGAGAGAGGCTAAAGGTCTTGCATATCATGCAGGCGCACGCCACATATTTCCTTATTTCAAAGATAAAGAACCTCTTTACTATGAGGCTTTGATTTACACTCAGAATGACAAGATGATGGATGCTCTTAAGGCGTACAGTGATATTCTTACAGATATGCCGGTTTCACAGAAATCTTTTGATGTTGCAAAAGAAAACTCTTTGCAGAATTTGGCAACAACAAGGTACAATGGCGCAAATGTTATCTGGTATTACATTTCACTTAATAGACAAGGGTTTGATTATGATATCAATAAGGATATCTATAATAATCTTAAAACTCTTAATCTGCAGTCAATTGTAGATTATCAGAAAAATAATGTTCAGAACCGCAAGTATAATATTGGAATCATCGGCAACACGGAGGAACTTGATTTTAAGGCTTTGGAAGGTCTTAATTACGGAAAAATTGTCAGACTGACAACGCAGGATATATTTGGATATTAGCAGCTCTTAGGGCATTTTGGCGGAGAAACCTGCCAAAATGAGAGGTGTGTAACAATTTGGGAAATGGGAACGATGTTTGTATATTTGCAAATTAGTTCCCGTCCCTTTTTAAGAGACAATATTTTAACAATTAATTTATAACTAATTATGGCTTACAAAATTTCAACTGATTGCGCAGCTTGCGGAACATGTAAAGATGAGTGCCCCGTAGGAGCTATTTCTGCCGGCGATATTTACAAGATTGATCCTAACCTATGCACGGAGTGCGGTACTTGCGCTAGTGCATGTCCTATGGGAGCAATTTCCAAGGAATAATTCAGTAAAGGATTATAGGAAAGAGGCTGGCGGGCGGGCTTTAGTGTCCGCGCCAGCCCTTTTTAATCTGTAAGCACAGTGCAATAGTAATAAGCAATAAGAATAATTATCACGACAGGTTTGTCTGTCGGGAGCTGGAAAAGAATATTAAAAGTCAATATAATGGGTTCATTTGTAAATGGTTTGAAGAAACTCTTTGGCTCAAAAGAGGAGAGGGATATGAAGGCGGTTGCGCCAATCCTTGATAAGGTGCTGGAGGAGTACAAGAGAGTTGATGCTTTGTCAGATGATGATTTAAGAGCTGAGAGTCAAAAGATTAAGAAAGTTATTCTGGACAGGATTGCTCCGGATGAGGGTAAGAAAAGAGAGCTGAGGAATAAGCTTGAGGATGTCACAATCTCTGCGGATGATAAGGAGAAGTGTGCAACTGAGGTGGACAAACTGGTAAAACAAATTGATGAAGAAATTGAAGGCGTTCTAAATGAAGTGCTTCCGGTTGCTTTTGCAATTATGAAGTCCACCGCGCGCAGGTTCAAAGAGAATAAAACCATTAAAGTTAAGGCAAATGATTTTGACCGTGAACTTAGCACTCATGCAGATTTTGTCACAATAGATGGTGATTATGCAATTTGGAAAAATCACTGGATGGCAGGCGGCAATGAGATTACGTGGGACATGGTACACTATGATGTTCAGCTGATTGGAGGTATTGTGCTGCATCAGGGAAAGATTGCGGAGATGGCAACCGGAGAAGGAAAAACTTTGGTTGCAACACTTCCCGTATTCCTTAATGCGTTGGTCGGCAAGGGAGTACATATGGTAACAGTAAATGATTACCTTGCAAAACGTGACTCCGAGTGGATGGGGCCTCTTTATGAATTTCACGGATTATCAGTAGATTGCATAGACAAACATGAGCCAAATTCAGAGGCTCGCAAGCGTGCATATAGGGCTGACGTTACATTTGGTACAAACAACGAGTTTGGTTTTGATTACCTGAGAGACAACATGGCAATCAATACGGAAGACCTTGTACAGCGCAAGCATCATTATGCAATTGTGGATGAGGTAGACTCAGTCTTGATTGATGATGCAAGAACACCATTGATTATTTCAGGTCCCGTTCCAAAAGGAGAAGACCAGCAATTTGCTGAGTACAAGCCTTATATAGAGAAGATTTACAACATTCAAAGAGGGGATGTTACCAAATATCTTCAGGAGGCAAAGAGATTAATTGCTGCCGGCAATAAAGATAACGCCGGCGGAATGGCCTTGCTGAGAGCTCATAAGGCGCTGCCTCGTTACAACCCTTTGATTAAATATTTAAGCGAGCCGGGCATAAAACAAATTATGCTGCAGACGGAGAACTTCTATATGCAAGACAACAATAAGCAGATGCATATAGTTACAGATCCTCTGTATATGGTTATAGATGAAAAAGATAAGACGGTGGAGCTTACGGATAAGGGCAATGATTACATTGCCGGGCTTGTGAGCGATACAAAATTTTTCATCCTGCCGGATGTGGGTACGGAAATCTCTGAGATTGAAAAGAACAATTCAACTCCGGAGGAGAAACAGACTAAGAAGGATGAGCTGCTTGCGGATTACGCCGTTAAATCAGAGCGCGTACATACTGTAACCCAGCTGCTTAAAGCATACACTCTGTTTGAGAAAGATGTTGAGTACATAAATGTAGATAATAAGATTAAGATTGTAGATGAGCAGACGGGACGTGTCCTGGAGGGAAGACGTTATTCGGATGGACTTCACCAAGCTATTGAGGCAAAGGAGAATGTAAAGGTTGAGGCTGCCACTCAGACGTTTGCTACAATTACACTTCAGAATTATTTTAGAATGTATCATAAACTGGCCGGAATGACAGGTACCGCATCTACAGAGGCGGGAGAGTTCTGGTCAATCTATAAACTGGATGTTGTTACAATTCCTACTAACAAACCTATTGTCAGAATAGACTCCAATGATTTGATATACAGGACAAAAAAAGAGAAATTCAATGCGGTTATTGATAGGATAGTTGAGCTGAGGAAGCAGGGGCGTCCCGCATTGGTCGGAACAACATCTGTGGAGATATCGGAGCTGCTTAGCAGAATGCTTAAGTTGCGCGGGATTCAGCACAGCGTATTGAATGCAAAGCAGCACGCACGTGAGGCTGAGATCGTTGCACATGCAGGTGAAGCCGGTACCGTTACAATTGCTACAAACATGGCGGGCCGTGGTACAGATATCAAGCTGGGACCTGGCGTAATAGAGGCCGGCGGTCTTGCAATTATAGGAACCGAGCGTCACGATAGCCGCCGAGTAGACAGGCAGTTGCGCGGACGTGCCGGAAGACAGGGAGACCCGGGGTCATCAGAGTTCTTTGTTTCTTTGGAGGATGATTTGATGAGACTGTTTGGAGCAGAGAGGATTGCAAAGATTGTGGACGGTCTTGGAATGCAGGAGGGAGAGGTTCTGCAACACTCAATGCTCTCTTCGTCAATTGAGAGGGCGCAGAGAAAAGTAGAGGAGAATAATTTTGGTATTCGTAAGAGACTGCTTGAGTATGACGATGTTATGAACTCCCAGAGAGAGGTTATTTACACCAGAAGAAAGAATGCGCTTTACGGAGAGAGAATAGAGATAGACATCAAGAATATGATTGCTGATTATGCAGATGTTCTTGCAGGCAAGAAGGATTCAATGGGTTATGAAGATTTCAAGCTGGAGATGATGAGAGATGTTTCAATGGTTCCCGATTTTAATGAGCAGTATTATGAGAATGCTTCAAGGGAAGATTTGGGAGATAAAATTGCTGAAGCAATTACTGAAATTATTCAGCGCCGAGGAGATGTTATTTCCACTCAGGCTCAGCCGATAGTTACTCAGGTGTATAAGACGCAATCTGCTACATATCAGAATATTGCAATTCCAATTTCAGACGGTCAGAAGATGCTTCAGCTGATAGTCAATCTCAAGAAGGCAAATGACAATATCAAGGAGATAGGAATTGCTTTGGAGAAATGTGTCACTCTTATTATGATTGATGAGCATTGGAAAGAGCATCTGAGAGAGATGGATGAATTAAAGCAGTCAGTTCAGAACGCAACTTATGAGCAGAAGGACCCTCTTTTGATCTACAAATTTGAGAGTTACAATTTGTTTCAGAGCATAATTGAGAAAATCAGCAGGGATGTGATTGCATTCTTAGTACGCGCACAAATACCTTTGCGTCAGAATGATGAGCTGAACGTGAGAGAGGATGCTGCTAAGAAGAGAACCGATTTGAGCCAGATGAAGATGAGTCATGATGACGTCTCCACAACTAGCGGGGAGCAGAAGAGCATCGCTCCAATTCATGTAGAAAAGAAGATTGGAAGAAATGACCTATGTCCTTGCGGCAGCGGCAAGAAGTACAAGAACTGTCACGGGAAAGGGATTGTGTAAAGATTATTATATATGAATTTTGATTTTGACATACTTGTAATAGGTTCAGGGCCTGGAGGTTATGTTGCTGCCGTAAAAGCTGCGCAATACGGATTTAAAACAGCCGTTGTAGAGCGTGCGGAGATTGGAGGCATTTGCCTTAACTGGGGGTGCATACCAACAAAGGCGCTGCTGAAATCTGCTGAGGCTTTTGAAATTTTAAAACATCCGGAGGCATACGGAATTGTTGCCGACGGCTTCAATGTAAGCTTTGATGTTCAGAAGATTGTGGAGCGTGAGCGCGGAGTTTCTGACAAGATGCGCCGCGGCGTTGAGTTCTTATTCAAGAAGTACAACGTTTCTGTTATTGCAGGTACTGCAAAATTTCTGGATGCTAATACAGTAACCGTGACTGTTGATGCTGCAAGTAATGAGAGCGGCTCTGTTGCAGCAGCTGAGAATACTATTACAGCAAAGTACATAATTGTTGCAACCGGCGCGCGCCCAAAAGCGCTGCCATTTGCACCATTTGACGGAGAAAAAATCATCTCCTATAAGGACGCCCTTGTACCTAAAACGCTGCCAAAATCTTTGGCCGTAATCGGTTCCGGAGCAATTGGAAGCGAACTTGCAAACTTCTATCTGTCAATGGGTACGCAAGTTTACTTGATTGAGTTCCTGGATAAGATTGTGCCGCTGGAGGATGATGATATTTCCGGACAGCTGAGCAGAAGTTTCCGTAAGAACGGAATGAAGGTTATGACCTCTGCAAAAGTTACCGGCGTTAAATTCAATAAGTTACAAGATGAGAGCGGAGCAGAGAGAGACAATTGTGAATTAACTGTCGAGACCAAAAAAGGTGTTGAGACTATAAATGTGGAAAGAGTTTTGTGCGCGGTTGGTGTTGCGCCAAACACTGATAATATGGGACTTGAAGAGATTGGAGTGAAGATGGAGAGAGGCAAGATTGCGGTGAATGAGTTTTATAATGCGTGTGGAGATGTTTATGCAATAGGGGACGTGATTGCAACTCCTGCATTGGCACATGTGGCTTCTGCTGAGGCCGTTGCATGCGTCGCGCATATTGCAGAACTTGAAGGTAAACCTGGAGCAAAATTTCATCCAATTGATTATAAGCATATTCCGGGGGCGACATATACGTCTCCTCAAATTGCTTCTGCCGGACTTACTGAACAAAAAGCAAAGGAGTTTGGGATTGAATACAAGGTTGGAAAATTTATGTTTACTGCATCCGGAAAAGCAACCGCTGCGGGCAAAACTGACGGCTTTGTGAAACTGATTTCTGATGCAAAATCAGATAAGCTTATTGGTGTTCATTTGATTGGTGCCGATGTCACTGAAATTATCGGAGGCATGGTACTTGCAATGAATCTTGGCGCAACTGCAGAGCAGGTTGCTAACACGGTGTTCCCGCATCCGACTATGAGTGAAGGAATTAAAGACGCTGCAGAGGCAATGGAACTATAAGTTGTGGATAATAAAATTTTATTATATGAAATCAGCTAGCGGACCATCAGTACCGGCGGTAAATGACGTAAACCGCATTGCAGAGGGAACAACCCTTCAGGGAAATATTGTTACGCATTCTGATATCAGAATAGATGGAAATCTGATTGGTGATGTTGTCACTTTGGGGAAGCTTGTTGTTGGAGAGAACGGCAATATGACCGGTAAGATAATCTGCAGAAATTCAGATATATATGGTAAGGCAACCGGAGATATCCTGGCTTCACATTCAGCCAGCTTCCGCAGCAAGGCGGTTTACAAAGGCAACCTGAAAACCATCCACATCGGCATAGAAATCGGCGCCAGCTTCACCGGCAATTGTTCTATTCTCAGCAAGGAAGAAGCGGGGAAAATTTTTGAAGGGTATTTTTAATTTTCCAGTTCCCGACAGATTTACTCCTTGCGTAAGGCTTCCAAACTTGATGGTTAATTTTGATGATGATTCTATCTCTTGATGATTTATTGTAAACTTTGATAATCAGTGTTTTAAAAAAGTTCTGTTCCCTATAAAACAGAACTTTTTTATATATCTGATTTACAATTCGCCTAGCAGTCCAGCGATTTCTGGACTTTAAATTCCGGATATTAATCTAAGCGGAGCGGCAGCAGTCTTGATTTTCTCGCATTGCTCTGTTGCTCTTGACTGCTGCCGCGTAGCCTGGTGCGTAGCACCAGGGCCTTTCCGCGCGACAGCGCGTCAAACCACGAGGCGGTGCGGTGCTTTGTGCCGCACCGCTCTGCAGCCAGCACAGCTGGCTGTTAAATACATTTTCTTTTAAAACTGTGACACAATACAATACATGGAAAATATCATTATATTTGTGTATAAAATATAGCGAAAGCTATTGTTGGAGATTTAGAAAACGACCAATTTTTTATGCCCTCTCCTGCGGTAGTCTCTCTGTGTTTTATTTCTTGTGTGGTAACCAAAATTAAACTAGAATCTCAATAAACAAACAATAGGTTATACCTTAAATTTTTGAACTATGAAAAATTATAATCTTGATGGATTAAAGGAAGGCTTTGTAAAAACTTACTTCCCTGATTATCCGGCAAATGCGACATTCTCACCTGATAACAGTGAGATCCTTGGCAAGTCTATTAATGCTGCAATAGCAAGAAACCCAACTTATTCTGCGCGCTTGGATTTTGAAAGCAAGACAGAAATCAAGGAATTTTGGAAACAGGAACTAAGGAAGGTTGCTAGTAAATATGTTACATCAAAGCAATCTATCGAGACATATATTGAAGATGTTAAGTCTGTTAAAAATGCTGTAAATAAACATTTTGCAAACAAAGACTGGTTGAATAATACTTTAAGCAAAGGAATAAGAATGTCCCATGCTCAAAAAAGTCTTTCTGTTTTTTTAAAATATTTATGGTGCATGAATAACAGAATGCCTGATCCACCATGTTGTCCTGTAGATTCTATAGTGTTGAGTAAATGCGGAATAACGGGTATACGCTGGACAAGAGTTGATTCTCCCGCTGACTTCAAACGCATTCTTGAAGGTGTAGCACGTACTGCAAAAGATTCTGGTTTTCCATCAATTGCTCAATGGGAATTATGTGCGTTCAATGACGCTAACAGAGGTGAATGATGTGCTGAAAATGATAATGAAACCTTAAGAAATTTAAAAAAAATTATGAATAATTTGGCGCCATGCAGAATTTTGTGTAAATGAAAAATAGCGTTCTTCATCATGATAAAATTCTGTTCTCAAATATAGCTATAAACTGATTGAAGATAATGCCCCAGTTCGTGTAGGGATGTATCCATTTTCGCTCCACTTCACTAATTGCCAGATAGACAGACTTTTTTACGGCATCATCATTGGGATATGAAAGCTTGTTCTTTGTATATTTTCTTATTTTGCCGTTAAGATTCTCTATGATATTTGTGGTATAGATAATCCTTCTTATTTCCGGGGGGAAACCGAAGAATGTGGACAGACTGTCCCAATTAGCACGCCAGCTGCGTATGGAGTATCGGTATTTAGCCCCCCACTTTTGCTCAAAATTGTCCAGTGCGGCTTCTGCCGCCTCTTTGGCAGGAGCGGTGTAAATCGCCTTCATGTCCCCGGTGAATGCCTTCAGGTCTTTCCATGCAACGTATTTACAGCTGTTCCTAATCTGGTGAACAACACATGTTTGTGTGGCTGCCTGTGGAAATACGTTATTTATGGTCTCCGTAAATCCGTTCAGATTGTCCGTACATGTTATAAGGATATCTTCCACACCACGCGCCTTCAAATCTGTCAGGACTGACATCCAGAATGAAGAGCTCTCCGACATGCCAAGCCATAAACCAAGAACCTGCTTGTGTCCCGTCTTATCCAATCCTACACATAAGTATACTGTCTTGTTGAGTACCTTCCCGCCGTCTCTGACCTTGAAAACGATGCCATCCATCCACACTATCAGATACTGACGCTCCAACGGCCTATTCTGCCATTCCTGAGCCATTTGCGTTACCTTGTTGGTTATGACGGATATAGCCGAACCTGACAGTGTTATATTATAGATATTCCATTGCGGGAATTGCCGCTGTTGTTCCCCTCTATGCTATGCTTCTCATAACCAAGATGCTCATCCATCTCTGCTTGAAGCAGTACTCATAAAGCCGTGAATGCAAATCATTTAAAAACCGGTCAACATCCTCCTGTCCATGGAGTGTCTTTAAAAAATCTTTTGTCAGAAGTCCTTCCGGGATTGTTTCTTCCTTCCTTTGCTTTTTCATTAATTGTGTCTTTTCCATTGTTTAATGCTTTAAAAATAATTTTTATTTTTTTATCACATTCACATTTACACAATTATCTGCATGGTGTCCTTGATTCTGCCTGATGAGGTTGAAAACATTGGTGACTACGCCTTTTCTGGATGTAAATCTATAACTGGTGTGATAGTATTGGGGAAAAAACTAAAAAAAGTTGGATATAAGGCATTCTCAGAAGTTCCAGCTGCAAAGGTATATTGTAAGGCGGCCGATCCGCCAAGTGCTCATAACCTTGGTATAGCAAATACAAATTATTTAGGCGTATCTACTGGAAGTATAAAAAGATATTCGGCTGCGGATTATTGGTCTAGTTTCAAGGTAATTGAAGAAGTTGATTTTAATGCGTTAGGATACTAAGATATTTTCATCGGTGTGATAAAACGCATGTTGCGCTTTTGCGCGGCATGCGTTTTTTAAATTCTTTTTTTGCTCTCCTTGTTCCTTTGCCGATTTTCTTTTCTGCTCTTGTTTCTTTCTATTGTTCACGATAGATTTCATGTTGCTACGCGGCTATAGACTTTTCATGACAAGGCAAAACCCTACTGCAGGTGCGTCTGGGGTCGCTTTTAAAACCTGCGTTAGAGGTGCGTAAAAAGGCTAAAATTACCCTATCTGACTATCAGTTAGTTGCGGCCGTTTTTATTTTCTCGTGTACTTTACACTTTATCACATGCTGTAAATCAGCAACTTACATTTTTGCCTTTATATGAATTGTAGAGGCACCCCGTTTAAAGTGCTTCTGAGTCAGGTCGTGGGGGGCAATGCATGCAAAATGCATGAAATCGGTAGATATGGAGGGCGTGGCTGGCAGGGTGCGGTAAATTATGGTATGGTGTGGCAGCTTGGAAAAAAGGAATTGAGTTAAGCATGCGCCGCCATGGATTATCAATAGGAAAAAGTGTTGATTGGGGGCGGCGCATGCGGTTACCAGCGCACAAAGTGCGCTAGTAATCTGTGGTTTATGCGGCTTACGCCGCGAAGGTGCACGCTCCCTACGGTCGCGGGCAAAAATCTGCTTTGCAAAATTTTGCCTTGTGAACCTTCCAAACAAAAAAATAATGAGCGTTTTCCGCCCGTTATTTTTTTACTTTTTTTGATCTTCCTTAGAATCGTTTCTTAATAAGGTAGTTGTTGCGGCCGGAGGAATTGCGGCTGACAAGCTCGGCAATGAAGCCGGCAAGGAACAATTGGATACCAACGATAGCGGTTACCAGCGCCAGATAGAACAGCGGCTGGTCCGTGACAGCTCTGAATTTGAGACCGTTGCTCTGGGCTATAAGTTTGGCGATAATTAGCCAAAGGGTGATGACCGCGCCGGCCAGGAACATCAAAGTTCCAAGGACTCCAAACAAATGCATCGGCTTCTTTCCAAACTTCTGCAAAAACCACAAGCTCAGCAAATCCAAGTAACCATTTATAAATCTGTTCAGTCCAAACTTGCTCTTTCCGTATTTGCGCTTGTTGTGATGAACAACTTTCTCCCCAATGTTTGCAAACCCTGCATTCTTAGCCAGATACGGAATGTAGCGGTGCATCTCTCCATAAACCTCAATATTCTTAACTACCTCATTTCTATAGGCTTTAAGGCCGCAGTTCATGTCATGCAGCTGAATACCTGTCACCCAGCGGGCTGTAGCATTATAGATTTTAGAAGGGATATTCTTTGTGAACTTATTATCGTATCTCTTTTTTTTCCAGCCACTTACAAGATCATAGCCATCATCTTTAATCATCTTGTACAGCTCCGGAAGCTCGTGCGGATCATCTTGCAAATCGGCATCCATCGTAATTACAACGTCTCCAACTGCCTGAGCAAAACCATTATACAGCGCCGCGGACTTTCCGTAATTTCTGCGGAAGCAAATCCCGTGGATATT
>Ga0116170_10001334_pt1 | contig 24963 bp, 16 predicted proteins | sample AD_JPNHW1_MetaG_FD_89797 | JGI IMG/M metagenome (GOLD analysis project Ga0116170, IMG submission 89797) | Active sludge microbial communities of municipal wastewater-treating anaerobic digesters from Japan - AD_JPNHW1_MetaG | ecosystem: Engineered > Bioreactor > Anaerobic > Digestate | place... | reverse complement strand
GGAGATATCGGCGGATATCGAGTGCTGCGATGTCTACGGCTCGGCAAATACAGGACTTGACACCGTCGGCCTTGCGGTCCATTTGCCCCGACCGCAGGTCGGTGACGTGGTCGTGTCGTCCGGACAGGGCGCCTATTCGCGACAGCTCGTGGGCACGTTCAACGAGCGACCAACTCCTGGAGCCATGGTGCTGCACTAGGGGCAGCAGCTAGCCAAAGCGCAGGAACTTCCGGCCCCGCGCGGCTTCTTCGGCCGCCTCCCACTGGCCAGATAGCATCTTCAGAAGTCGCCCATCATCCCGCCCATCGATCGGTTGTTCGCCGCGAAGCAAGTGATCCACATCCGCGTAGAGCAGATCCGAGTCCGTAAGGTCCACGATGCCATCGGCTGACTTCCTCTGGAGCCCGGCGAAGCGGGAGCGCAGAAGCGAGCAGCCCGGGAAGCACACCCGGCCAGTCAGGCTGACGTTCTCCAGTACCAGGCCATCAAGGTTGAGGTTCGCAAACACGGCATCCCCGAGCGCAGCCGACCGATCGGTGGTTGAGCGTATCGTGAGGCCCTGGCAGCTCGACAGGTCGCGGGTGACCCTCTGCCCCTGGACCCGAAGGCCGTGGATCCGTGAATTCAGAACTACAGCCCCCGCCAAGGTCGTTCGATCGAAGGTCATCACCGCCTTGTCGCCAACAGTGCTCGCGTCAACATCCCGCAGGAGCATTCCGTTGCAGGAAGAGTCTGTCACGACGAGCCCCCCGCCCTCGAACGCGACAGACTCGAACTCGACAGCGGCAAGGTCGCACCCATGGCTGAAGGTCAGCCAGGCTTTGATGCGCAGAGGCTCCCCAAGGCAACCGGATTCTCGATCGGCGGGCAAGCCTGCCAACGTCCCGCCTGAGAGCTTGCATCTGACGAATTCAATGGGACCATCGATAACGACAGCCTCGAACGTGAAGTTCTCCAGATCGGTGTCCTCGAAACGACAGTCGCCGAAGGAGCCCGCCTCATGGCCGCCTCGCACGATGAAGGTCGGCGCTTTCGGCTCCGGATGAAAATTGGTGCCGTGGACCCAAAGACCGTGGACATCGCAGAATTGGAACAGGACGCCGGGCATGTGGCATCCAGCAAACTCCGCGCGCCACGAGCCGTTGCCCGTGCTGGGAAGTCTCACGTCTTCGAAATACAGGCTTGCTGCGGCGCAATCCCTGACAACCAGGCTGCTGCTCGTGAAGTCGAGCCCGTTGAACTCGAGAGCGGTTAAGTCACAACCGTTCTCGAATGTGAGAGAGCCGCGCAGCGTACGCGCCTTCGAAACGGACCCACGGGCGGAGCGAATGGTGCCGCCTGACAGCTTGCAAGCGTCCAGGCCAATGGGGCCCTCGACTGTGCAGTTCTCAAGACTGAAATTCTCCATGTCAAGGTCCTTGAAACGAACATCATCGAGGACCATGGGAAGGTTCGGTCCGTCCTTCATGACGACGGTGCGAGCGACGTTGAGTGTCGAGCTTTCATCGACCGCAAGCTGGCCCGAACCCGCGAGCATTGCGTGTCTGAGCTCGCAGCCGATGAAGACCGCCCCCGTGAGATCGATGCCGTCGAAGTGTACGGCTACCTCATCGTGCGGGCGCCTGTCGAAGGAGAGATCCTTGAACACGGCACCTCGAGCGGTCGTGTCCTTGAACCGCAGGGAATTTCGTCCGAAGTGCATGAAACTTAGCTCCGCACCCTTCATGTCGCAACGCGTGAACGATATGTCCTCGGGAGTGAGCGCGACGACCTCAGTGGGCTGGCCGTCATCGCCGATCTCCTCTTCGGCTCCCAGCGTCGCGCCATCGAGCGAGCAATCCTCAAACGTTGTTGTGCCCACAAACACGCAGTTAACGAGGTTGATATTGCGCATCGCGAGCAACGACTTCAATGATCCCGAGAAGTGGCAGTCGCTGAGATGACATCCGCGGATGTCCGCAAACCGCAGGGAGCCACCTTTCACTGTGACTCCGTCAAGCGTGCAGTCGTTTGCGATAGCGATGCTGTCGAGGATGCAGTGGTCGAAGTGAGTACCCACGAATCTGCAGGCGCGGAAGATCGCCCCTACGAGTTCACTGTCCACAAAGGAAGTCGATACATCGAACGAACAGTCGGTAAACGCAGTGCGAGAGAGGTCGCAGTGCTCCAGACGCAGCCCAGAGAAATCGACGCCACGGATCGCGCAACCCCGCCACTTCGTCCGGGACAGAGTCGGGCACGCCGCGTCACTGGGTATCCGAAGGCTCTTAGCTAGCTGGACGCGGGCCATGGCGTCGCTGTCGCGGCCCCAGGGAAACACGACGTCGTCCATCGCGCAGAGCGCCCCTATGTTCGCCTCAGGGGTGCGGCGGAACTCATCGGCCCAAGACTGGAACGGCTTGCCGAACTGATCGTGCACCAGTTCGTAGCTGGCGTCCCGCTCGGTCCCGCGAATCTTGAGCACATTCCCTAACTCTGTCAGGCGGTGCAAGGCGACCCTGAAGGTGTTCTTGAGTACCTCAGACACACGATCTAGCTTCCAGCTTTCGCACCAGGCACTTCCGGAGAGGTCACCGGTGGCCTTTGGCAGATCAAACGCGATGTGCTCGAGTTCGCCGAAGGTCATCGGCCGCTTGAAACCTGATGGTGTGACAAGCCAGGCGGCCATCCGCGCAACCATCGGCTGGACAAGGGCCTCGACGTAGTCCGCTGCAGAGATCCTCTCGGGCAGAGCACTCTGGCCCTCCTCTACCAGTTCGGCGCGCAGCGTGCGGGCGATCCACCGCTTTGGCGCCTCCTGCGCAAGTCTCGCCCGGACCATCTCGGAAAGCCCGGTCTCCTCGTCCTGATCTGCATAGGGCTTCAACCACTGTGCTAGCTCTTGACTCGAGAGAATAGGGCTGCAGGCCATGTCGGCGCAGTAGGCCGCGACCGCTGCCATGTCCAGAGTTCCAGGGCGAGGAATCCCCGCAAACAAGGATTTGAGAACCACCTGGAGCCCCAGCAGGTTGACGTCCTGTCGGCCACTCCCCAAATCGGCGGAGTCGGTAAAGGCCTCGACGAGCGATCCCAGCGCTGAGTCCTCGATGCGGACTCCAAGATCGGAGCCGACCTGCTCGACGATTGACCGGACCGCAGAGGGGTTCAGGGGTTGAATATTCTGCATCCGCTTGTCGCCGAGCGTTCCTCGTTCAACCAAGGGTCGGAGCAAGTGGCTCGAGTCCTCGCGCATCGATATCATCTGCCCGATTTTCGCCCCCTGAAGCTTGTAGGTGGACTCCACAGCCAGGACAGCCTGACGTCCTAGGGTTGGGTCGTTGAGGATCTCTTCAAACTGATCAAGGATCACAATCGCGGAGCCGAAATTCTCGATCATGCTGGAAAAGAGCTGGACGAGGAGATTGGACGTTTCAGTTTCGTCAACGCGTCTCCGACACACTTCGGGCAGCATCTCTAAGGGTTTCGAGGAGCTGTGCTCCATAGGGGCAACGAAACCCTCGTCTCTTGCGAGCTTTTCAATAGCAGCGATGGCTAGGCGCAACGACTGCAACTCTCGCGCGGCAGCCTCTCGGCTCATCTGCTGCTCGTCCTCTGAGGCGGCGAGCTCCTCGTACCACGGCAGCGCCGACCTCAAGTTGCGATGCGCCTCAACGATTACGAGTTTCGCGAAATCGCCGGTCTTCTCGGGACCGACTCGTCCCAACCATTGGTTGAGCAGAAGGGGGAAACCAGACATTCCAGCAGCTTCGCCAGCGGCAATTGCGTCGATCCTCAGAAACCGGAGCCGAGGAATCAGCCCAGCCTGCAGCAACGAGGTCTTTCCGCACGAACTCGCGGCCGTGAGGACAGATAGGCGCTGACGCGTGGCAAAGTCTACTGCCCGGTCGAGTTCCCGTTCGCGCCCGAAAAACCAGTGTGCGAATGCTTCGGTGTAGGGCCGAGGTCCTGGAAAGGGAATGATGACTTCCTGGTTTGACTCTAGAGCGTCACTCATAGGTTGCACCTACTCGCTCTCTCCATTATCAGACCAGCTATGTCTCTACTATCTCGACTCAGCGATATGTTCAGCCGCCGCAGGGCCGAGCCGCCAGCCAAGCCGGGGTCTCCGACCGCTACCGGCCCCCAAGTCCCATCTGATTCGTCCTCTGAGTCAATCGGCCTGTCGTCAATTGCCCTAACCATGAAGAATCTGGCCCGTTCGCTCCAGGTGACAGCATCCTGGCCGAAGAAGAAGAGGACACATGAGCGAACGCGTTCAACAAGTCCACCTGCTTCCTTCGGCAAGAGCATGAACAGTCGTTTGAGAAGATCGGCCTCATCGACCACGACCCGGTGGTGCAGAGGAAGTGCGGGTTCCGAATCGATGTAGCCAGAACAGAACTGCGATGTAGTACCGAGTTCGTGCAGAGGAGACCCGAAAAGCTTGACTATCAGTGGCCCGTCGTTTGGCTCAGCATCTTCATTCACGTCGGCCACTAGCTTCCAGCCTGTCGCCTCACGCGCATCGCGAGACGAGCCAGAGGTGAACTCTCCCAGCAACCAGGTCTCCCCGTATCTCCTCGAATCCGGTGATGGTGTTCTGCCTGGTGGTGGTGTTTTTACTGGCCGGAGCGGCACCAAGGCCGGCACCATTACGCGATACTCCCTGTACTCCTTTTCGATTGCGCGCTCCATTTCGAGGTCGAGGGACATGCTGAGAATGATCTGTCGACACTTGAGACTACTTGGCAGCACTGCGTGGCGCTTCCTACCTCCCTGGGACTGCGACGCACGTTGGTTGCGATCGTTGACATCGCTCTGCCGGACAAGTCGAGCGAGAGCCTGGTGAAGGGCGCCCGGCACTCTTGGAGAACCGTCAGGGGCGAAGCTGCAGAACTCGTATAGGTCTTTCAGCGTCTTCAGGTCTTGCTCAACTTCTTTGTCGACGCGATTGACCAGGCCGGATTCAAACGGGTCCGCCGTTACGTTTGGAAGGTCTTCGATCTTGTTGTCCAGGGCCAGCAGGAAGGCAACTTCTTGGCGTGTACGATACGCGCGCGTTCCAGCGCGGAGGCAATGGCGCCGCAAGGCCTCGACCCAAAGCACGTATGATAGATGAAGGCCAGGATCCGTGTGGTGGCAGGGCGCCACTAGCGGCATGGCCTCCCCAAGTGGCCATGTCCACCCACACCTGCTTTCGTGGTATTCGATGAAGTCGCGGTGCTTGCCTGCGAAGTCCGGATCGCTCGCAACCTGCCAGAAATCCTCCCTCAGAGTGGCGTAGATCCGCGCAGCGAGCAGGAGAAGCTTCTCGTAGATCCACTCTAGCCTCAACTGAGGGGCCTCGGCTTCCTTCCAGGCGCTAGAGTTCCAGAGCTGCATACAGTCATTGAGGCAGTTGCGCAGTGCAACGTCGAGGCCTTTTTCGGTTGCGTGCTTCGCGCCAGCGGGCTTGTCAGCGAAATCGAGACCCAACGGGCGCGGGTTGATCTTCAGCCCTTCTGCCCACACGACCGTAAGGACATATCCTAGAAAGGTCACATCCTTCTGAAGACCAGTAATTCCCTGCGACAGCATTTCGAGAGGCACACACCCGCGCCGGGGGTTGCGAAGGTTCTTCAAATAGCTGGCGAGACTCCCGAACTCTTGCTCCTTAATCTTGTCCGCGAGTGCCTCGGAGACGAGGTGAGTCTGGAGGTCGATCTTGTGAAGCTCGGCGGCCTGCATCGACCGGCCACCCTGCTGACCGAAGAACCTAACGAGTTCATCGCGCTCCAGGGGTGCGTCGGCCCAAGTGGGAGATGTGGATACCCCGAAGCCTAGGATGGGAACGAGTACTCCTCGCTTCACCGCCTTGTCCAAGTGCTTGTCGAAGTCAGTGCTTTCCACTAGCCCCCCTGTGCGACGGCACTGTCGCTGAGAACCTCGTCGACTGCGTTCTGAAATATGCCCTCATATTGTTCTTTCGACAGCCTCCAAACCCCAGTTCCGTCCGGGAGTAGTTCCAGCCGCGAAATCAATACCCTTCTGAGCTTGAGAGCGCGGCAATCCGATGTGAAACTGACCCGCACTTCCCCGTCGAAGACCCGGACCGTGTACAAATCCGGATGGCTCATGACTGGACGAGGAGTATCCGGCTTCCAGGTGGTGGTGCCTGATTCGCCCCCTTTGGCCTCCTCCTTAGTCTCCGAGGAGGGGGGCTGACGTCTCCCTGGCGCATTTTCAAGTTCAAGCCTAAGTTGCTGTGCCATTGCCGCGATATCCGCCTCAATGGGCTCGCCAAAGGTCATTGATCCCCTGTACTCACCCAATAGATCGAGAGCCTCCCGTGCCTTCTCATCGGCAAGGTCCTCTGGCTTTACTTCCTCCACGAAGAACGGAACCACTTTCATCCCACGATCGACACACTGCTTGTCCGCCAGCATCACCTCGTGTCGACAGTGAGGCTGGCCAACGTACTCCTTGGACACGATAGCGAGGAGTAGGCACGCATGCTTCACCTCTCTCTGATAGGTAACGAACCAGCGCTCACCCAAGGAACGAGTTTGGTGCATAGCCCAGACCACGAATCCAGCTCTGGAGAATCCCTCCTCGACTTTGAGGGCAATTGCGTAGTCGCGCTTCCCTCTGTTGGTATAGCTCACGAATGCCCGCAGTTCTAGCGCAGTCATCAGCGTGGCCTCTTCACAGGCAATGCGGCACCTGGGGATTCGGGAGGCAAAGCAGGGCTGTCCGTCTCGCCCGCCAGGGTGCTCACAACTTGCACCGGTTTGCCCATCTCCCGAGCCATCCTGACCACGTCAGCAGTTCCTCCGATTCCACGACCGGCGCTACCGTCCCAAACCGCTAGCAGGACGTCGGACAACTCCAACATCCGTCGGCTGGCCTCGCAGTAGCACCCGGGCGCGGGGAGGACTTCGGGTGGGTCGACAACACATGTAGCCGCACTGAGAAGAGCGTCGAAGTGGCCCAGCGCCTGCGTTGAAAACGCGCCTCGGTAGACTTCGAGCGGCAGAGGCAGAATCACCGTGAGCGTCAACCCGAGACCGACCGCCTCCTCCGCCACGATCGTGTCTGCCCCCTCGGCAAGCAAGCTGATAGCCGTGCCACCAGTTGGCCCCCCCAGATCGCCGAGCACCGATGACAGCGCCGAGCGAATGCGGCGGCGCAGGTGATCACAGGGCAGAAGGCTTCGGTGGCCGGTCACGCCGATGGCCGCGCGAGCAGCCTCACAATCCCCAGTCCACGGGTCCCCCAAGGTCAATCCCCACTCATCGTGCAACACCAGCCCTAAGTATACGCCGGGAAGCCCCTTGCCTGCCGGAGATCGCAGAGCATTCACGTCGTAGCTTCCACTATCACCTACAATGCCTCCAGGAAACTGGGGGACCTATGTCTGAGGCGCCGCACCGCGGAGGACCCAAGCTGCCCAACATGCCGAAGCGATTGTTGCTGCGATATGAATGGTGGATTCTCGGTACCGTGGCCATGACCGGAATCGCCCTCTCGTTTTGGGGGCTCTGGGACATCGCATCCTCCTCTGAGAAAGGACACCTTCCCGGCACCCTCGCTAGCGCTCTGTACCAGAGTCTTCAGGGATTCTGGTTTAACTCAAGTCCGGGCGGCACTGAGCCTTTGCCCTGGCCGCTGCATGTGGGTCGGCTCCTTACCCTCGTGGCAGCAGCCTCTGTGGGTGGCGGACTCATTCTGGAACTGCTCCGCAACGAGATCCGCAGGAGTCGTGCGCGGCACATGAAAGGTCACGTGATCATCTGCGGCCTCGGAACCCTGGGAACGGCGGCTGCCGACTCTGTTCTGAACGGCAATCGTCAGCTCACGATCGTCGAGAGCGCGCCCTCCTCGGCCACCGAGAGCTTTGCGCGCCGAGGGGCCGGAATTGTCATTGGGGACGCGACCGATCCGTTTACCCTGATGGAGGCGGGTGCCGACAGAGCGCGGTACCTCATCGCATGTTGCGGAAATGATGACCGGAACGCCTCGGTAGCCGAGGCCGCTCGGTCGGTGGTCGCGGGCATCCCACGCCGCAAGGGATTTCTCTCGCGCCGCTCGCCTGCACCGTTGTGCGTCCGCATTCATATCAGCGACCCCGACCTCCTGCGACAACTTCGCCCTTGCATCCTAGAACTCTCGGCTCCGGGAATCGACGTCGACTTCTTCAGCGTCGCCGAGATCGCTGCGAGTCGAATCGTGAGAATGACCTTCAGCGAAATGCTTGCGGAAAAGACAACCGACCTCGATGCGGTTGTCATCGGAAGGAGCGTGCTTGCAGAGCAGCTCATTCTGCACCTCGCCCGAGCCGCGGCGAGGAGTCAAAGGTGCGCGGATTGTCCTGTCGTCGGTCTCGCCTGCGTTGATGCCAGCGTCTTCATCAACCGAATCGCGGCGCGCCATTCCAAGCTACTGAAGAACATTGACTTGCATCCAATCGCACTTCCCACGTCGAATGATGAAACCACGGTCGAGGAAGCACTGGTCCCTGGCGGCTCTCCCCGCTTTCGTATCGCATTCGTCTGCAACGACGACGACGGATCGACGGTCACGACGACTCTCGCTCTGACAGCCGCAGCCCGGGTGCGCCCAAAGGGGTTCCGAGTCATATCATGCATTTACGGTCAGTCGGGCATCGCGTCGCTCATTGAGCATTCCTCAGGCCGAAGACTGACGGTTTTCGACGCCGCAGACGCAGTCCGCGACCCCATGCTGATCACGCTGGACACGATCGAGGTCCTGGCGAAGATGAGACACGCAAACTACTTTGTGGCTGAGTCAACGAAACCGGAATTCGGGCGCTCGCCGAACTGTGTGGAGTGGGACAAACTTGACCCCGAGCACAAGGAGGACAATCGCAGCCAAGTTCGGAGCTTCGTTGAGCGTCTCGCCGAGGCCGGACTCCACCTCGTTCCTCTCACGGATCAGGCCGAGGATATGCCCACTATCGACCCCGCCATGGTGGAGTGCCTCGCTATCAAGGAACACCAGCGTTGGGTGGGGTTCAAGGAGGCTCGGGGATGGAAGCTGTGCAAGCCTGGTGAGCGAAACCCCGAGCAGAAGCTCCATGATTGCCTCGTGGATTGGTTCGCGCTGCCCGACGACGAAAAGGAAAAGGACCGACAGACCATCCGGCAAATGGCAACACTCCTGGAAGAAGTGGGAATGGCCGTCGTGCGCACTGGCTCTCTGGAACCGAAGTAGAACGGCCAATTGCTGCGAAAAGCGTTCGCAACAGGACGTTGGAAGCGGATGGCCGCTCTTGCGCGGGTGAGGTTGGGTTCGGCAGAACAGAGGGAAACGTGATGGGAACAATCCTGTCCCGCGATGAAACCAGGCACTACTTCGCCTGGCGCATCGACCGTTTCGTCACGCTCGGCGCCCTCGCAGGAGAGCACCGGCAGTACGAGCAGGAGTTCGTGCAGCGGAGCGTCGAGCTTGTGAGCTGCCTGGTCAACGGGCGCAGTGAGGAGATGACCTTTGATCTCCGCACGATCTGCCGTCCGGACGAGCAGGTACCGGCCCGGGGCACGATCACCATGGCGCTGCTCGGCCGGGTAGACGGGGTGAGCGTTGGACGCGCAGAAGAGGTGGCGCGGGCGATCGGGACGTTGCTCATCGCTGAGTTCGACGAGTTCGACTTTGCTGCGGCGAGCGAAAAGGAGGTCGGGCAGCTCCTCGACCCGTTCCCGATCAAGCACGTCACCGGCATCTCGAGACGCTGCGCCTGGCAGTTCCTTGACAGCCTCGGCCGGTCGTCTGCCAGGGCGCCCATCGGGTTCGTCGGCGAGAGTGACGAGGTGCGAGCCGCGGCTGCCCTGGGCCCGGCGCCGGGTGTGCTGCACATCTACCCTTTCAAGCCGGCCTTCTCCCGCGCGGACCGGCTGTTCACGGCGCTGCTGCGCCAGCGCGTGCCGGTGCTGATCTCGTGCCGACTGCGGCCGACCGCCCTTCTACGCGACGAGGAGGCAATCCTCGAGGAGCAGATCGCGACCTGTGAGAGCTACTCCCAGGTATCAGTGGGCAGCGGCGATCCGTCGGCGGTGCGGCCAACGCTGCAGCAGCGCGCCCGGGTGCACCTCGTCCACCTCCTCCGGACACTCCAGGCACTCAAGGACGACGCGGCGGTGATGGTGACCGAGATCGCCTCGTCCGAGCCGATCGAGGGGCCGCTCGCGAATCTCGTCGCCCACCATCTCACCGAGGCGTCCGGGGCACCGCTTGTCGAGGAAAGGGCCGAGTCCTTCCTCGCCGGTGGTTACGAGCTGGTGGCGGCAGCGGACGGGAAGCTCGCCGCGCGGGCCATTCGTGCGCTCGAGGTGGAGCCGTGGGGACGCCCGGATGTGGCAGCCTCGACCCGGCGGCTCCTGTTCCTCTTCGACCCGACCGAAGCGGCGGCGGCGTTCCGCCTGCCTGCGGCCGGGGACGACGCCCCACCCGGAGTTGCGCCGCGACGCTGGTGGCTGCGTCCGGCCCCGCCGAACCTGCCGGCGACCGGCGCCCTGCTCGGCGTGAGCCGCGCCGGCGGCCCGCCCCAGGAGGTGCGTGTCGGGGGTGCGGACCGGCTCCGGCATGTCTACGTCGTGGGGCAGACCGGTACGGGCAAGACGACCCTGTTGAAGTCGATGCTGCTCGACGACATCGCTTCAGGCGAGGGGGTGTGCCTCATCGACCCCCACGGCGACCTCTTCACGGAGATCCTCGACCGCATCCCGGCCGCCCGCGCCGGGGACGTCGTGGTGCTCGACCCCTCGGACATGGAGGCGCCGGTCGGAATCAACCTGCTGGAGTGGCGCGAGCCGGGGCAGCGGCGCCTGATCGCCCAGGAGATGGTGGGCATCATCAGTCGCCTGATCGCCGACGACTACGGGACCCAGGCCGGCATGATGACCGGCCCGGTGTTCTTTCAGCACCTTCGCATGGGGCTGCTGCTCGTGATGTCGGACCCCGCCTGCCCAGGGACGCTAATGGATGTGTATCGCGTGTTCGGCTCGAACCTGGGGTGGAAGTCCTGGATGCCGCTCAAGGTCGAGGATCCTGATCTGAAGCTCTGGGTCGACGAGGTGATGACCAGCACGCGCTACGCCAACGCAACCTCGGATGGCCCCACCATGGGAGCGTACGTCAACTCGAAGCTCGAGGGCTTCGTGTTCGACCCGCGCGTCAAGGGGATCTTCGGGCAGCGCCACACCACCGTCGACTTCCGCGCCCTCATGGACGAGCGCAAGATCCTTCTCGTCAACCTCGCCAAGGGCCTCCTGACCGAGGCCACCTCGCGGTTTCTCGGCATGATCGTGCTTGGCAAGCTGATGAGCGCGGCGATGTCGCGCGTCACAGTCGCGGAGCGGAATCGCCCGCCATTTCACATCTACGTCGACGAGTTCCAGTCCATGGCGACCGAGAGCTTCATCAGCATGCTCTCGGAGGGGCGCAAGTTCGGGGTCGGCCTGGTGCTGGCCAACCAGTTCGTCTCGCAGGTGAAGGAGGAGCGGATCACCGGCGCGGTGTTCGGCAACGTCGGCACGATCGTCGCGTTCCGCGCCGGCGCACCCGATGCCGAGAAGCTCGAGAACTACTTCTCGCCGACCTTCACCAGGGCGAGCCTGACGACGCTCCCAAACCACAACGCGGTGATCGCGACACTGGTGCACGGAGAGAGTGTGCCGCCGTTTTCCCTCGAGACGGTGCTCAACCAGACGCCGGCAGACCGCCGCCGCGCCGCGTCGATTCGCGCCGCGTCCCGGTCCCGTTGGGGTCGACCCCGCGCCCAGGTGGAGCGGGAGCTGTCGGGCGCCGACAGGGTCGAGGAACCCAAGTCCCCATTTGCAGCGGAATAGCAACTGAGTTCCGACCATGCTGGGTCCGCGAGGTTGTTGACGGCAAAGTGTTGCCCCGGGCCGTGAAGACGGCCGGGACCAAGGCATCAGTCCCACCTTCCGCACATCGCGGGCGTGATAACTCGTGAATTAGCGGTAGGAAGGGTGCGGGCAGCTGAAGACCTCGCGGGGTACAGTGTTGGCGCCGCGGAGCTCGCTCCGCTCGCCCCGCCGTTCCCACAGCCCCGACGACGACCTCACTCGATCATCGCCGATATCTTATGGGTGGCTCGCCCCGAGAGGGGAGCAGGATAGGGGTAGCCGCGCGCTGGGTCTGTCGGAAGGTGTGTTCCTCGACCTGACGGACCTGGATCGTGAGGTAACGACCGACTGTGGGCCCCGACCAATGCCCGCGATGCGCAGAAGGCGATACGAGGCTAATGCTGGGTTGCATCCGCGTCCGGCTACGGCTTCCGTTGATCAAGCCAGATCAGAACTAGCCCTACGACGACGGGAAGCAGGAGAGTCGACACTGACGCTCTTATCAGCGCATCCAGGCTCAGAGGCCAGTCTCTTATGAGATGGGTGTCCGCGATAGCCGAGCGACAAATCTCGAACTCACCGGCAACGTTGGAATCGTACCCCTTTGACAGTTTACCGAGCGCGTCCGATGCTCTGGAGCCAAATGCCTGAAACAGGGATTGCTTGATTCGACGTATGGTCCCATGAATCAGGAACACCGGGGTCAAGAAGGCCATTAGCCCGAAGAGGGCATAGCTGAGGATCAGAAGGACTCTGTTGTCACGTAACAGGACCTGTTCGCTTGGGACCCCGACGAACAGCAGGGGTACAAAGAGCCATCCAGACGAGAACATTACGTTGGTCCATAGCGCGAAGTCGCCAACAAAGGACAGACCCATCACGCGGTCTTCGTGGTACATCGCAGGTTTGATTTTGGTATGAGAAATCAGGTGAACCAGGCGAACCGACTTGTAGGCAAGACAACACCCCAGAGCGGTGTAGAACGACAAGAACAGTATCCCAATCAGGAACACCCACAAGAACGGATCCATGTCGCTACGGATACCGAAGCCCCTCGCGAAGTTGCGCGAGCTTAGAAAAGCATAGACTATCCCGCCCATCCACACCGCGACGAACAGCCGCGAACCTTGAGATTCGAGCGCCGAGGAGTAGACCCTCTGCTGGATCCTACGCCTCTGAGTTGGATCGGCGACGTGCTGTGTGCACCTCTTGTTCAGGATTGGAAGTGTGTATCGTTCGTAATACCAAAGCAGTGCGGGACCAACCAGTGCCCACAGGGTTGCTGCGATCAATGCAGCTATCTCGCCTCGGCCGTGCGTGACTTCCTTCCTCCTAAGAGCGAAGAACACTGCGAGGCAGATGACCACGGGAACATAGTGTACCAATCCGCCCCAAAACCACCTTGCGGGTTTCCGTACCGGAAGCATGTCAATGGTCTTGGCCACAGGCGAAAGGTAGCCGCGTACGAAGACCCCCCGACCGGCCAAACCAAGCAGGAATCTCAGCAGACTCCCCATGGTCATCTCCCAACGGGCGTGGCTAGTTCATCCCTCGTGCCCATCCACGATGTGCAGACTCTTCAGAACGCGGCGCAGCAGCTTCCGCAGCGCCTTGAGGGTCTGGAGTGCGAACAACCCATACAGGGCGTTGTATTCATGCTTGCCAGCCAAGATGTCCAGGTAGCCTCGCTGCAAGGTTCCTGCATCCGCGAAGGCCCAAGAGAAGGGCCGCCGAAGGACTCGAGGAAAGATGAGGTATCGCCAGAAGGCCGCTTCTCTAATCGATCGGGTGGTCTGGGCATACCCAGGCAGGTAAGAGTCAAGGGCCTTCGTAGGAGCGTGCTGCTGAAGAGCGGTGGCCGCAGCACAAGCCGCAGTGTAGCCAGTTTGCATTGCGTGTGCGATACCCTCGCCAGTAATCGGGTCAACGACCCCCGCCGCATCGCCTGAAAGAAGCACGTTCCCTCTACCGGGCGACTTCCGATAGTCACCGAAGGGGATGAACTGGCCTCTAACCTTGAGGGACGAGATGTCGACGCCCTTCAGTGCAAGGTATTTCCGGAGGCTCTCTCTCAAGTCAGGATTGAGCCTGTGTATGCCTCCAATTCCAATCGTGAAGGTCGAGACCTTTGGGAACACCCAACCATAACCCCATTTCGCAACCCCGAAGTCGATCTCCACGGTGTCCGACTGGGTCGGCAGCATGTAGCGGGGTACCTCAACCTCTAGGCCGAAGCCGATGTTCTCCTTCCTGAAGGAAAAGCCGAACAGATTGCGCGCGACGACGCTATTCACACCGTCTGAGCCAATCAAGACCTCATATCGGAACTGCTCCCCATTCGACAGAGTGACGGCGTTTCGCTCAATATCTACCGAGGAGACAGGGTTACCGAGCAAGAGTGAAGCTCCCGCCTCTTGAGCGAGGGAGAGCAGATATGTGTCAAACTCCCTGCGCATGACGAAGTGCAGATGGCAGTAGCCATTCTGGGTAGCGAGGAGCCTGTTATTGGAGAAGAACGAGACCTGGTCTGAGGAGAAGATCAGGCGATTGTCCAGTGGTCTTCCGAAGACGCGTTGGAAAACAGCCTCGGCGCGAGGCGTGACGAGGCCACCGCAGAGTTTCTCGCGGGGGAAGGTACTTCTGTCGATGATGCAGACGGTCAGTCCTAGTCTAGCTGCAGTGTATGCGGCAGCGGATCCCGCCGGACCCCCTCCTACTACCACGATATCAAAGGTGCCCAAGTTCGGGGCCTGGCTAGCCATCGCCATCACATTTCCCTCGGACGGTATCATCGTTCAGACGGTCAACCGATGCAATGGTAGCAGCCCCTTCCACTTGGATCGCCTTACCCCACCATGCCGGGCCCTGGCGCACCGGCGTTACCGTCGGTGATGGCACAAAGGAGCCGTCCTGGCGAACGCGATTGCACGTCCGCATCCAGGATCCCCAGGAGCCGCTCGCCATCCAGCGCCGCGATCTCATAGGCCCGGCAGCGTAGCTCGGCGCGTTCCTCGGAGGGTTGGGTGGAAAACAACACCGGCTGCACATGGGTCTCGCCGAACCCGGTAGCGAGCGCCCGGAGTCGGCCGAGGTGGCGAAGGATGCGGGTGACCACCTCGTCGATCTCCACCGACCAGACCCCGGCAGACCGCCGCCGCGCCGGGTCGATTCGCGCCGCGTCCCGGTCCCGCTGGGGTCGGCCGCGAGCCCAGGTCGAGCGGGAGCTGTCGGGCGCCGACAGGGTCGAAGAACCCGGGTCCCCATTTGCGACGGAATAGCAACTGAGCCCCGACCATGCTGGGTCCGCGAGGTTGTTGACGGCAGGGTGTTGCCCCGGGCGGTGAAGACTGCCGGGACCAGGCGTCGTTGTTTGCCGACCATGTGCCGATGTCTTGGTGAGGCGGCATTGTCTGCACAACCAGTTCAGCAACAGGAGTGTCCCCAGCAGACAATCGAGTAGCAGGGAGATTCATACAACGATTGCCACAGCAGCAGCGAGTGTGCCGCTTCTCCGATTGCCTTCCTAGCTGGCGACTCCTTCAATCGGGAAAACCCTGAATCCGCTCGCATCGTTGGGAGGCTCCATGCCGAGCCACCACTGCACAGCAGTGGTGGTCTCCGTGGTGAGTTCGGCTGGGGTAACCTCGCAGTAGAACATGTCGGCACCGAGTTGTGGAACGTGGAACGAGACCCCTTCGATGTGTTCCGGTGCCTCAACGGCTAGCCCGGCGTGGCCCGTCTCGGGGCCGGTGCTCATGAGCACCAGCGCTACGCGATGTCCGAGGCGGTGCAGGATCGCACCGCAGAGGATCGCGTGGTCCTCACAGTCGCCGCGCTTGTCCACGAGGCTCTCGACAGGGAACTTCGGATACTCGTGCCCGTATTCGGCTTGGTCGTCGGCGAATCGGAGCGAGAGCGTGAACGCCATCGTGAGGTGGATCTCGGTAAGTTGGTCGAGACCGTGCTCCACGACGATGGCCCGCAGGCGGGCTGCGGCGGTCGTGACGACTTGGTCGTCCAGCTCCGCGTTGGCGAACTTCACAAAGTCGGCATCCGCCTCGACCGTGTGTGGCTGCGCCTTGAAGTGCTCGTAGGTGGCTCGCTCCAGGCGAAGGCGCGAGCAGAGCGAGTGCTCCCGGCCGCTCTTGCGGAACGGCTCTTCGTTGAACAGCCAGGAATAGACCCGGTAGAAGAAGCTCTCGTCTTCGGCATCGTCGGGGTGCTGGCCGCCATCCGGGTCGGGATCCGGTAGCGGTGCCGGCGGCTGCGGCAGGGGTCGTGGCTGCGGCGCCGGCACGACCGGCGTCTCGCGCGCGCCGGTCATCCCAGCCAGGACGAGCAACGCCGCTCCGATCAGCGGCAGGGTCAAACACCTAAGCGCCAAGCAGCTACTGAGCCAAACCAGCGTGAGGAGAATTGCAGCCGGCGTCAGGGCATCGCCCCCATGTGGGCGGAGGAACTCATCCTCACGACCGGACTGAGCCCGTGTCCAGGCGATGAGCTTGCCCGCGAGCCATGCCGTGAGCACGTACCCGATGGTGAAGCACGCCACGATGAACATGAGGCGAACTGGTGTGTGAAGGAGGTCCTCGTCAAGCTTGGCGGATGGCCAGAGGATTGTTGCCATGGATGCGACGGTCTCGCGCAACGGTCGCACAAGAACAACGGCGATCCAGACCAGCGACGCCACAAGCCGGCCGTTCACGAAGCGATCCTTCTCACGACATCGAGCCCACGCAGCCGCGCGCAACACGCAAGGGGCACGACGGTCGTTTCGACGACCTTGGCGGTCTGCGCCGAGGCGCGCGCAGCAGTCTTCCCGCCGTCGGCGCCCAGGTCGGATGGCAGCACGAAGAGTGCGACCTCCGAGCCCGCGCCCTGGGGCGCATCCGTGCACGCGACGGACCGGTCCCAGAGCGTCTCGATCGCCTCCGTCACCGCGCCCTGACCGCGCAGGCGAGCACGCAGCTGCCAGAGCTGGCCATAGTCGGGTTTGCGGCAGCCTTTGTCCGCCGCGATGCGTTCGGTACACCAGGCGAGCAGGCGATCGCGCCACGCCGTTCGGTCGAGCCCGTCATCGTGCAAGCCGGCGAACAGGGCAGCACCGCACGCCTCAGCAACCCACTCGCCGCCATCGACATCCAGGAGGTCACGTGTTGCCTGATACTCATCTCGCCGCACGAGGACGGGTGCAAGCGCCGAGGATTCTGCGAGAGCGCTTGCCAGGGCGCCGTCGAGGTCGAGGTGGGCCGCACCCAAGAGTACGGTCGCCTGTTCGAGATCCTTGTGGCTCTGCTCCGTAGCTTTGCGCAGCAGCGTCGTGAGGTCAGCGAGGTAGCCAAGCGCGTTGTGCGACAGGAGAGTCTCCTGCCGTCCGAGTGCGATGTCGAGCGCGCGGTCGCGCGCGGCGAGCACGGTCCGGTGCGCCGCCAGCACCTTGCGAATCACCGCGCCGCCACCGAGGGCCAAGCCTACCACGATCAGAGTCCCAGTAAAGATCGCGGCGCGACCCGGCGGATACAGCGCGGCCAGGATCGCGCTGCCGGCGACCAACGCGGGCACGACCAACAACGCCATCCGTATGGCCAACACGAGCGCGTTCGGGCGGGCGGCGATGGCGGCATCGAGCTGGCTGAGTGCTTCTTCGAGGTCGGCCGATGAGTCCGTCATCGCGGACCGCCGCACTTTGATCCTTCGTTCCAGAGTCTCAAGCATCCTGCCGCACCATGCCGGTCCAAACGCCAGGCGACCCAGGAGATCGCGAAAGCCAGCCGCAAACTCAGCGTCAATCTCTCTGGCGATCCGCCCGGCGGCGTGGGCGAGCTGCTGCCGCCAGACGGCGGCGCGGCTCATGTCGAAGCCTCGTGACGCGCGCCGGATGTGTTCCGACCAGCCAAGCTCGGCGCCCCTGTGCAGCTCAAGTGCCAAGGCGGACCGATCGAGTCGGACCGCGAGTGTTCCATCCTCGGCCCAGAGGGGTCGGGCGGGGATCGGTTCCGGGCGCAGCTCCTCAACGAGGCGTGGGTCGAACAGCCGCAAACCCAGTGTTGCTGGCGACCATCGCTCCAGGAATTCCTTGAGAGCCGGGGGCTCCGGTGCCGTGCCGTCACTGACGGGTTTCGCGGCCAACTGGGTGTCCAGAATTGCTAGCGCCACGTGCTCGCCCAGACGCCGCAACGAGTCCCCCACCAAGCCGTAGTAGCCGGAAAACCCGAAGGCGCTGACCGTTCCTCGCAGGGGTCGGAGGCTGGGTGCTAGCGTTGGCAGCAGACTCAGGAGAAGCGTGCCGGCGACGCAGGAAGCGAGGTCATCCTCGCTGATCATGAGTCCGGAGGCTAACTGCGGTACGACGAGCTGGCACGCCCACGGAAGCTCCGGCAGCGGCCACTCCTGCAGCGCGCGCCTCGGGCTGTCGCAGTGCAGGACGAGGCGCACAGGGTCGCCGGGGTTGTTCCTGCACACCGTGTCGATCTGGCCCTGCAGCGCGGCAACAGCAGGGAAGGCGCCGATGATGACGTGCTGCACGCCGACGTGGCCGGACTCCCGGCCCTCGACCTGCCATCCCTGGTGCTCAATCGCTTCGACCGTTCTGACGAGGGTCAGATCGGCACGGATGGATCGCAGCACCACCGCCAACTTCTCCGGGTCGGACTCGGCACAACGGATGGCGCTTCCGGCACCTGTTGGAAGCAGGTCCAGGAGGCTCTGAAGACGGGTCACGACCGCTTTTCCCAAAGGGCCGCATCCGGCCACGATGGTGAGGGTCAGCCGGGCGGAGTCGCCCGAGAAATCGAGGGCCACGGCTTAGTGTCCAACCGCGGCGAGCCGCTCTCTGATGCCCGCCGCTTCGCGTGCGAAAACGTTCTCGCCATTCGAGAGCTGGTCCAGAGTCCCACCTACGTACTGGTCCAGTTGTGTGCTGAACACCTGGTTTCCCACGGCCTCCTGGAACTTCCTGACCGCCTCCTCGAGGAAAGCAATCCACTTCGGATGATCCGTGAGCGCTGCGGTCGCCGGTTCTCGCTGGACGCCGAGCAGGCGGTCCTTTGGGAGTTTGGCCCGCGAGTCACCCAGAAAGTGCAGTTCGCCCATTGTTGCGGGCACTGATGCGGCACTGATCAAGGTGACGGTTGGCGCCTGAGTTGAGTACAAGACGTTGATCACGTCCTCGGTCCTGTCGAGTGCAAAGTAATAGCTGTCACCCCGGGTCGCGATGAAGCCGAGGGCGACACCCAGAGCGAACGCCGTGATCGGTCCTGCATCGACTGGGAAGAGGTCCGGGATGTTGAGGAAAGCCGAGTGCGTTGCCATCATGAAGTCCTTGTTTGCCGACATCGAGTCGTACTTCTGTCGCCACTCGGCCGCCTCACGGAGGTAGAACGCCCGCGCTCCGAACGTCCGGCGCCCGAGGGTGATCTCGTACGGCAGGTCGGTAGGGATGGTCTCGTACTTGTCCCTGGCGCCCGCCGGGGCGAACCGCCGGACCCAATCCTCGACTACCGGCGGCGGAACAAGAGCGCCGTCCTTATCGCGCACGTGCGCCACGCTGACCGCCAGGAACTCTGGGAACTCCATGTTGGCCTCGACAGGCGAGCCGCCCCAGAACGGCTGACACAATTGGAAGGCCAACGTCAGCTTGGCGTCGAGCGCGCCATCCGCCTCCTTCGGGTTGGAAGCCACGAAGCCATCGACGGTGGTCGCATGAAGATCGGGCGCGAACGCGGCATACAGGGGCTGGCCCAGTCCTTCGCCCAGTGCAGCCAACCGTTGCACAGGAGGAACGTCAAGCATCCACCGGTACATTGCCTCGCGTCCGCCGAGCTTCTCGGCGATCAGCGCTAGGGCCTTGTCGGGCGCGATTCGCCGAGAGACGTAATAGCCTAGCTCGAACCCGGGTCTTGTCACCTCCTGCTCGACAGCGAATCGGCTTGACGGCCTCGCGACGTTGGTCTCGAGCCGACCATATCGGGCCTTAGCCTCGCGCTGCAGTGCAACCAACCCTTCAGCCAACGCCGCCCAACGGTCTGTCTCGGCTCTCACGAGATGGGAGAGCTTGTCGAGGAGGTCGATCGCTAGCGGCTTCGCGGCGGCGCCAAGCTCCTGCGCGACCATGTCGTTGAAGAGGTTGAGGAGCGTCGTTCTCAAGGTGTTGCCCTTGCTGGTCGTCCAAGAAACGAGCTTGTTCAGATGCGCGAGCTGGTCGCTTCGCTGGTTAAAGTCCTCCATGAACCGCCGCCGGTCCTGGGTGGTCCAGCGGTTGAGCTCGCCTTCCAATTCGGACCGCATGTGAAGGAGGACCCGGTGAAGTTCCTCAAGGAGGCGCCGCGCCGACGATGCGTTGTGCCCAACGGCAAGCGACAAGGCAAAAGCCTGCACGGCCTCGGCCAAGCGGTCCTTGGGAGGCTCGATGTTGCGTCCGAGGCGACGCTCGACGTTCGCGGCGACAAGGCTCTTGACCCGGAGTAGGTCGGCGGAGGTGAACTCCTGCCACTTCTGTCCAATCTTGGCCGAGAATTCACGATGGTCGAGGTTCCTCCCCCAGCTCGCGGGCAGTCCAAGATTGGTTGCCGCCAGCACCTCGTTCCGCGTGCCGTCCAAGAGCAGGCTATCCAGAATCTGGTCGCTCGATCCCCGCTCGTCCAGCTCCTGTTGGCGCAGGAATGCCGTGATCGCCTGCTCGAGTTCGGTTAGCGATGGTACGACGCCCAGGAGCTGGTCGTTGAGGACCTCGACCAATTCCCGGAATGTGCAGTAGGCGCTCACCCGCCCAGCCGGGAAGACGAGCGAAGAGGTGGCAACAGTGCCGAAAATCCGCGAGCGATGCGTCTTCGGGCACAGCATGTCGTCGTGCAGCACCGGGTTGTTGCAGTCGAATGACGCGCGGTGCGCGCCGAAGGGCGAGCCCACGTCTTGGAAGATCGAGCGCGCCATGAGATCGAAGAGATCGTCGAGGCCCGACAGTTGGCCGAGTTCGTTGTTGTCATCCACCAGATAGACGACTTGAAACAGCCTGTCGGATGGCTTCAACGAGATGTCGGCCTCGCCGCCATACCTGTAGTGGATCGTGGCGTCGCGCTCCGGCGCATCCGAGTCTAGGACGAATTGCAGCTCCTTGAGGGCGGCGTAGGCGTTGGCCCTGGTGCGAGCCGGCTGAAACTGACCCTGTTTGACGGCCTTGTCAAAGGACGCGTTGGGCAGTGCGAAGACGCCAACCAACTTGGGGTCGCGTGCCCGGCACACGTCCCGCGCCAGCAACGCCGCGTCAAGCAAACATCCCGATCCCGTTCCCCCGTTGAGCGACCCGACGATGTAGATGACGACGTTCTTTCCGATGGCTGCACCGCTGTCGGCCACGGCAAGACTGACGCGTTTGGCAATCTGCTCAAGCTCGTCGAAGGCACTCTGCAAGGCTGCCCGCACCGTGGCGTAGTCGAGCGCAAACGCAAGTGCGCCGAGGGAGCGGATCTGGCCCGCGCCCATGCCGTTAGCGAGGTTTCGGACGTGTTTCTCTCTAAGCATCTCGGGAGGGAAGCGCTCCGAGATGCTCTCGTGCATCTCTGGGTAGTCCAGCAACGTCTGGACCTTGTCCACTCCGACCAGACACTGTTCGGGCTGCTCGATCCTCGGAAAGCCCGGCTTTTGGCTGAAGGTGGCGCGGTCGGTGTCGATGAACAGGAAGCGATGCAGGCTGTCGCGGCCCGGCAGCCGATCCTGAACCAGCCGTTTCACCCGCAGGAGCACTTCCGCGCCCGTGCCGCCCAGCCCGATGAGGAGCGTCGGATAGTACGTCCTGCCGGCACTTGGTGTTGTAGTCGCGCCGGAGGGCTCCCCAGGTTTGGCCGCGTCGAGGTCGGTGAAGAGTGGCTTCTCCATGCTCGTTTCCTTTCGTCTCCGCTGCAATCAGGCACGGTTGCGCGCGTGCCGCCGTGCCACCTCGCCGCGGTAGCAGAATACCCAGCCGCCGAGCTCGAAGCTGTCGGCGTCGTAGAGCGGAAGCTCGAGTTCTGTGCGCCCGTCGTGGAGGAGTCGCTCACTGGCCGCTGGCTTCGCAACCACGTGTCGCGTGCCCTCGACGCTCTTGACGCAAAGGGTTCCGAGTCGCCGATCGACGCCTCGGAGGATGACCTGTTCGCTACCGATTGCCGCCTCTGAGCCGAAGGTTGAAAGGTCCGAAAACCGCGAGACGTCTTGCGGACGGTCCTGCGGCCATGCTTCGAGCTGGCCAAAAAGCCTTCGGGACAGCAACCACCGACGCATGAGGGCGACCGCAACCAGGACTGCGATGAGAGCGAACATGCCGCCGAGCCAGTATGGCCACGAAGGCGTTACCAGGGCGACACCGATGCTTATCGGGACCTCGCATGGAAGCGCACGGTAGGCAAGCGCGCTCTCGGCAAGAGCAATAGTCAGGCGCCCACTGTAGGTCCCGTCTGGGATCTTTTTGCGGGTTTCGGCGTTGACTTGGACTGTGGCATTGCCACCTCCTACCCCCACGACAACCACATCCGTCGTCAACTCTCCCGGCGTGTCGGTCATCCCAACTGTGGCGTGGAGGTCTTTGGCCGTGAGGTCTGAAGGAAGGGGGACGGTCACTATTCCCGATGCCTGCTGACTGAGCGCCGTAATCCTGAGATGGACTGAGCTGGGCGTCGGGGCAAGTACGACCTGACTTGGTGGCGGTGGGGGTTGGAGCTTCCGCGGCAGGCTCGCAAGACCCACGCCACGAGGGTCGTGGATCGTTTGTCCTCTCGGGAACACGGCGATCGCGTTCGAGAGCTCACGGTCGATCTCGGGGCCAAGTTGGATCTGGAAGACGTACCAGGGCTTCCCTGCATAGGGTCGCGTCAACTGTTCAAGCGTCGGGCCAATACCTCGCATCGCTGGCGGCGGGTCGTTGAGGCCGTCAGTCAGGATAGCTACGACCTGGTTGTGGCCAGGGAAAGCCGCCTCGAGGCGTTCGGCCTCTTTCAGACCCTGTTCCAGGGCACGCGCTGTATAGGTCCAGTTGCCGTCGGCTCGCAGCGAATCGACCAGTTCGAAGACGCGCACGTGCTCCGTTTCTGTGACGAGGGTGACCGTTGGCTGAGGGCGCGCCTCCGAGTCGAACGGAATCAGGGTGACCGTGTCGCCTGTCGCCAAGTCCTTGACCAGTTCTTTGCAGGTCGTCTTTACCTGGCCAAAGATGTTCGAGCCACTAGCCAACCCCCGCATTGTCTTCGAGGTGTCCAGAATGAGGACTAGGTCAGTTTGGCCCTGCGCCGGGGCCGTCACGGCCTTGGCCTTCCCGACGACACCCGGGCCGAATCCGACGGCGCCAATAACCAAGAGAACTGTGACGGCCCGCCAACGCATCACATCAGGTGAGGCAATTCGCAAGTAACTTCCGAGCAGGCCAGCGTCGTTCACGAATCCCCCTCTCAGCTTGGTGCCTCCGCCAATCGGTACCGGGACCCAACTGCTCTAGCCTATACGAAAAGGGGCAACTTCGCATTCTCCGCACCTCTGTCGTGCCCACTTAGTCCTCCTGGGGCAGATGGGGGCCGACGCGGGACGACGCGGGAGTGGCGGAGGTGTGGTTGAGGTTCTCTGGCAACCGAAGCTGATCCGAGCCAGCGGGCAAGGTGGCGCGCCCGGTTGCATGAGTTTCCCGACAGCGTGTAACTTGCCGAAACTGAAACACCTGCAGCCCGTCGACCAGATCGCCCGGCCATCCTGTGTATGTTCGCTCGAATTCGTGTCCGCTTTCCATCGGCCTCCGCATCGGATGGGGGTTCGGTCCAGCAATCTTGACTATGCTGTCTGAAAAGCGTTTCCATTTAGAGACTCCTTGGCGCCGCCCATCATGCCCTGCGTGGTGATATCCTGGCCACAGTGAATAGGGAAAATCCTGTCCTTTCCTTGGCTGTGAAGAGTGGGGGATGCGCACCAGCGCTATTGCTTTCGCCACCTCGGGGAAGCTCTGAGGGTTCGAGCCAGGGTCGGATCCGGACTCGAAAAGTCTGACTGTCCGGGATCAGAGGGGGCTCAGGGAAACGCGGATCATGGTCGGGGCTAATCAGGCACGAACCTCCGGAAGGCCGAAAAAGCCAAGCCTTGATCTGCAATTGAGCACGCCATGACTCTATCCCGAGCATCGACCTATTCAGAAGTCAGGACCGGAAAGGAATCAGCGTAGTGCCTGCTTCAGGAGTTCGCCGGAAGCCCATCCTGGAAAGTGGGTGGGTCACACTTGGTCTAGGGCTATTGGCACTTGGCCTCTTCATAGCGTTTCATTTCTATTCTGAGGTGGCCGATCGGAATCCGCAGCAACTGAAGGACCCAGTAGGGTTCGTGGATCTCCGAACCCTACCGCCAGGATGGAATGTCGAGTGGGCCGAGGACGCTGCCTCTGAACGGCGAGTAACAATGACATCTCCCCGGCGGAACGCCGTCCTTCAGGTGCTCGTATTCCAGGGTGATCTCGACAAGACGAAGTTCGATAACGTTGAGAAACTGCTCTTCGACGTTTGGCCTTCGCCGGTAGAGGTTGTCACAGTCCAGGACTACGGTGGTAGGTCCGTTCGCCGCGCCTCGTACATCAGGCAGAGGCCCGCGAAGCCGCGGCAGTTCGCAACCATTGATGTGGTGTGGCATGAGGCGAAGCAGGACTTCGCGTATGTCGTAATCGCGCAGACGCAGCAACGGGATGACCCTGATGTGACCGTGGCTCGATCACACCTCCAGTTCTATCCGCCGCATCAGACGATCTTCGGAAGGGCTAGGCGGGTCATTCGACCGCTGCTCGACAGGGGCGACTTGATGCTCGCGGTGGCCACTTGGCTTGCCGCAATTGGGTTTGGGCTGGCGTATGCGTGGACGAAGCTAGATCGCATTTGGAAACCGGTCAAGTACCTCGCCGTAGTCGTGGTGTTTGGGGCCAGTTTTGCCGCGAAGACCTGGTTCAATCTGGGTTGGATTGCAGTTCTTGTTGTGCCACCTGCATTGACGGCATTGATAGGTATCATTGCAGCCGTTGCTAGTGGGCGAATGACACTGAGTTCGGACTAACTGCTCGTTGCTGATCACAAGATCGCAAGAAACAGGATTTCGAGAGGTGACGGGTAGACCGAGGAGGTTG
>Ga0116170_10001330_pt1 | contig 25009 bp, 23 predicted proteins | sample AD_JPNHW1_MetaG_FD_89797 | JGI IMG/M metagenome (GOLD analysis project Ga0116170, IMG submission 89797) | Active sludge microbial communities of municipal wastewater-treating anaerobic digesters from Japan - AD_JPNHW1_MetaG | ecosystem: Engineered > Bioreactor > Anaerobic > Digestate | place... | reverse complement strand
TTGTTGTTTCCGGAGAAAAGATCTCATCGAGTCGGCGCAATCGCATGGCCATGGATCTGCTGAGCGATGATCTCAACGTTGCAGGGCAGTACCTGGATTTGAGAGCCCTTCCTGGTGGCATTGTGGATACCAATCCCGGATTTGCTATCAATCCCGGCAGCAAGCGATTCCCATTTACGGGTACGGATATTCCGGCGGCTGATGCCGTCTCGGATGAGCTCGTCTTTTTCTTTGATGATCCCCTTCCAGCCGAAGGTACGTTTGTTGGCAACGTTTCTGGCCTTCGCAGCACCTTGGTGAGCGGTGAGGACTATAATCCTGGATGTACCATTTTGTTTAAAGATGCCCCGGCTGTCAAAAAAGGGATGCGGCTCGTTGCCCGTCAAAATTATGAGGTCCAGAACGTTGCGGCTGACGGTAATCCTTCGGGGAATAGTGTTGGGATCACGACAGAAAACGCATTCATGTTTGAGCATTCAGGAACCACCCCCGTGCTGGTGTACAAACCCCGGCAGTACGTTCGCTATCGGATCGAGAGCCAGTACTTGGACCCGGAAAAGCCCACGGTCGGGATTCCGTGTCTGATTCGCGCCCAGGGACCCTATCCAGATGCTGGGGCTTTGACTCCAGATACCACGACCATTGTGGCGGAAAATGTCTCTGGCTTTACGGTATCCCTAAGTGTTGATGGCGGGACGACCTGGAGGACAGGCGCTTCCTGGGCAGATATCACCAAGGATCTGGATTCCGATCTCGCAACGCATGGGCCTCCAGGATTTAAAAAAGTCGGCAGCAGTCCTCAGTGGTTCCGTTACGTGCCCGTGATGCTGCGTGTCGATGTGACCACCCGGACGATCAAGCCGCGGGCCGAATATTCCGCTGCCGGGAATACGCTGGAATACAAGAAACAGGTCCAGTCGTTGATTCTCCTGCCACGCCATTTCGGACTCAATTTCTGAATCGGGTACCCCATGCAAAACAGTGAACATGATCCTTTCAATCCCCAGACTGGGGCCATCACCATCCTGGTTGCTCTGTTCTTGCTGGTGCTGCTCACCATCTGCGCCGTATCGATGTCCCATAATGCATTGAGAGAGGTCATCATCTCTGGGACGGTGAAACAGGGCACGGAAGCTCGCAATGCGGCAGACAATGGTATCGAGTGGTCCTGCTATTGGCTCAACGCGTCGGGACAGAATGGCATAACCACAGCGGACCCGACGGAACCGGCGGCAGCGGACTTTGTGGCGGAAAAAATGGTGTTGAGCCACGATCCGACACTTATGGGCAAGTATTTTTCGTTGCCCACCAAGGGAGATATGGCCAACACCGAGACTACTGACGGTGCGACACGCTCGTTCAAGTTGGACCTGATGCTGATGGGTAAACAGCGTCTTGAATTGATTGGCGGGGCTCCAAGCACGGGACCTGGGGATCGGAGTCAGGCGATAAATGACCAGATGCTTCCGGATATTTGGTCGGTTCGTTCCACGGGCACGCTGACAACTGGAGATGTCACCTTCCAGCACATGCGCGAGGGTTGGATCACGGCTCCGCCCCAGTAATTATTGACAACAGACAATATCGAAATGCAAATCCGCTCCCGCACGAGGTGCATCATGCGTTGCTGCTTCAGTCGTATCCTGAATCATCTGGGCCCGATTGTGCTTACCCTGCTTGTCGCTGTGCCCCTTTCGGCCCAGTTGAACCCAGCCTGGCAGACCACAAATTCGCCGGATTTTTCGGATCTCTTCCAGAAGTCCACTGACGCCAGAATCAAGCCAGAGATTGCGACGATCTTTGACTTCTCGGGGTCCATGCAGTCCCTGATGTACCACCCGCGTTTCTACAATGAGGACAAATTTGATTACGGAGACAAATCCGGATTCACATTCACTCTGACCGGCGCCAAAAATTCGAGGAACGTGAGCGTCACAGTTGGAGATGGTTGGTACGTGGGTGGGTCTCTGGTTCGTCCCGATGGTTCCCTTGTCACCGAGTCCAATGTCGACAGTACCGTTTACCCTACAAGCGCTGTTCTCGGCGGTGACAAGAATCTGAATAAGGCTACAGATCAGTCCCAAGATGTCCGTAACTGGGTTCGGGCCGCATCACATGTTCGGTTTGCAAAAACAGTAACCGCTAACGGTTCCAATGTTTTCAGGACCATTGATATTCCAATCCCCTGGAAGGTGATCGATCCGGCTTCCAAAGCCTACCCGCTCGGTTCTCTCACCGTAAAGGATGAATACATTGATGCTGACGGGAATTCTTTCGGAAGCAAACAGGATATCGAAATTGATACTCGATACCGGATAGAGACTAAGTTCCCAAATATTGGGGTCCGGAACGAGAACATCATCTTGTCTGGAGACAGTAATAAAATCGTAACTACGACCAAGCTGATGATCCGTCTGAACAAGGACTATATCCGCTGGCTTTTTACTGGCACTTATCAGAACTCCGACTCTACTAAGCCAGACTATACGGAAGACACTTCTCTGGTGGGCAAGTGTATTGTCTTTGATGCGGCTGATACATTAATAGCCGGAGGTCAGACCTCCGTTGCGCAGGGGCAAGGTTTCGGGACCTTTGGAACTGAAACCATGAATTTCTGGGATGTCTATGCTCAGAGAACCGTTGCCAAATCGGTGAGCCTCAACGCCATTCCGGCCCGGGATCGGGTGCAGGCCGTGAAGGAGGCTGCCATCCGGACCTGGATCAATTATCAGACTCGGGTTTTCTGGGCGTACCGTTTCCTGGACGGAAGCGGCACGGAGTCCACCGCTGGTACCGCAGGCACTTACGCCACAACTATTAACAATGATTCCCGGACCACGATCAGTTCTACGGGGGTTCCGATAGACTATAAGGTCGGAGGAGATACCGGATGGACCCTGCTCAACGGGAATTCTCCGGCGGGCATGAAGCGCCTGGCGGCCCTTTTTCCCTACACTGAGACGCCCCTGTGTTATGCCGTCGCCCGGACGCTGGCCCAGTTCACCGATCCCAACACCATTTTCAAGGATGTCGAAACTGGGGATGATGCCCCCCTGCAGTGCCAGAAACGCTTCCTGATCGTATTCACGGATGGTGTTCCTACCAAGGATAACAAGAGCGAAGAAAAGAGTCTTACCCCGTACCTCCAATCTGGCACTTCTGGAACTGCCAACGCTGGCAATAAGGCGCTTCTTGCCAGCAAAGACAATATAAATCCCGGCAATGATTGGTGGAATATTTTTACTTATGCGGGCGCCGCTGCCCATCTTGGAGATACCAGTAGGCCAACCGATATCCTACCCGAGAATACGATGACAGTAGCTTCGTATTCTGCCAGTGGCTCTCCCAGTTCCTACCTACCCTTTACCGTGAACAGCCGCCCATCGGGTGCGTCGTCTACCGTCACCATTCCTGCTCCCTTCCGTTGTGTGAATACGATGACGATCGGCGTGAGCCTAGGCGGGCGATATATCGACGCCGGCTCTGCCAAACAACGCCTCTTCCTGACGGCAGTGTTCGGAGATACCGAACTCACTTCCTGGGATTACAGCAAACTGAAACCCTTCTATCTCAAGGATCCTTCGAAACCGTTTGATTTGTTATCGAATCCGAGGGGATCAGATTCCATCAATTTCTTCGATGCAGCGACGCCCGACGATATCGTCAAGGGACTTGGCGCCGCCTTTGCGAGCACCTTGGCCAAAGACCAGACGGGCGCCACTGCCACCCCTGTGATTCCCTGGATCGGCAGCGGCATGGGCAACCAGATTTATCTGGCCTCTTTCAAGGTGCCCGAGAATGGGGGGCCGGTCTGGAAGGGGGATCTTCGTATGTTCCCCACCAAGGATGTGCAAAAGCTTGATCCAACCACTGGATCTCTTACCCAGACTCAGATTCTGGATAGAAATGGCGTCGAGGTCACTGATTTGGCCACGGCCGACCAGCCGGGATGGTCTGTTCTGCAGGCACCGAGGTTCAATGCGTGGAAGGATCGCAAAATCTATACGCGCCTCGAATCTGTTTCGGGCACAGCCAATCCAGGCACTTTTTCAATCTCCACGGGCATTACCAAGACGGACCTGGATGATCCCGCCAAACCCGAATACAAGCTGAGAGCCCTGCTCCCGGGATCAGATACCGATACCAAGCTGAAGAATCTGCAGTGGATGATGGGTGCGGATATCTTCGCCGATGCTACGGGTGCCACGACGCGCGGCAACATCCTGGGGGATGTTATTGATAGCACTCCCGCCTTTCTGGAGTACGCTTCTCCCTCGTCCAGTTCCATGCCCTCCATTCTCAGCGGTGCCTGGACGGATGGGACGAAGAAGGGCAAGCATTTCAGGGTCATCTACGTCGGCACAAACCAAGGGGTCATCCACGCCTTTGGTGAGGTGACCTGGGACAACAACCTTGGCACCGCGACTGCTCCGAATATTGTCAAAGCAGGTGTGGTCGAGGAACTTTGGGCCTTCATCCCTACTGATATCATCAAATACTGCGATTACTATCAGTCACCCGGCAATCCCCATCGCGCAGGTGTCAATGGAACGCCCTGTCTCTACTTCTTGGATCTTCCGGAGGCCAGCGCGAGCAACGGGGATGGCATGATGTCAGGTGCCAGCGGAACCCTAGAGCGGGCCACCTTGATCATGGGCTTGGGCAAGGGTGGGCGCAGTTACTATGCCCTTGATGTCCGGGATCCCTTTTCACCCAAGCTTGGCGATGGCAAGGGGTGGGCTCTGGTCCCAGACGAGGCGACGAGCTATGTCTTCGACGGTACTGCGGATAATTCTGTCATCTCTACGATGGGCTGGTCGACCTGTCAGCCCACCACGGGCCGTATCCTCGTCGATTCGGGGGCCGCTCAGAAACTGAAGGATGTCGCGTTCCTGGGTGGGGGCTTCAGCGTTCCCGAAATCGAGAAGAATTATCCAACTCCGAATTCGAACACACCTTTGGGACGGTCCGTGATCGCCCTGGATGTGGAGACCGGCCATGTCGTGAAATACTGGAAGTTGGATGCTTCCCCGGATCCTGTGACGAAACTCCCCAAGAACGGCCCTGTGGGTGCTGGCGTGATGCCGATGGAAGTCATCCCCTACTCGGGTTTGGCCCAGCGGGCCTACTTTACGGACTTTTTCGGTGGCCTGTGGGCACTCGGAAGTCGTGACATGAGCTCGGCGACGGGTATGTCTATGTTTCGAGTGGATTCTAGCAATATCGGGAAATGGGCCGCATCGCCCCGTCCGGTCTATCACCAGGACCGCCCGAATGGCATCCTGAGCACGATGCCGGCGCCTTTCCTTGTCTCCGACCTAAGGATGACGAGGGCAAACGACCCGAAGGTGACACCCCTCGCTGTCGGGGTCGCGCTGGTTAGCGGCGACCGCAACAACCCGATGGATGCGTATGCCACCGGGTCCGATAAACCCAACCAGCACCGCCTGACCGTGGTGTTCGATCGCCAGGATAGCGCTGATCTTTTGGGCGTTGATTCGACGGGCATCCTGGATGCCAACCTTAAGAAGATAGAAGCCGGAATGGACTCCGCTGTGGTCACTCCCGGCCTTTCCTTCTACCTCAATACCTATTACGGCTACTTCCTGGACCTTCCCAGCCGGGCCTCCGGCGATGCTTTCGTGTCCAAGGGCATCACCACGCCCACCGTATTGCTCGGGAAGTTGTACTACAGCTACTTCAAGCCCACGGGGTATCAGGATAACAACGCGTGCAATCCAGGAGTTGGAACCACCACCACGGTGCGGGTCTGTGACGTGATGCGACCGAATATCGGGACCAATTCAGATACGGGTTGTATCTCTGGCGAAGTTTTTACATGGAAGGGCGTGGCAAGCGGGTTCTCCCCCAAGAGTGTCCTTACCGTTCTGCAGGGAGGCATGCTCGCCCCGGCAGATCCCAGTAAAAAGGACGAATTGAAGATTAAGTCCTTTGATGGGCAACCGGCTCAGGCGCTTGCCAGTCCCAAGGTCTGGAGGACGGTCCATTAGGCCCTGATCTCCCATCCCGGCCCCGTTCACGAGGAGCGCGGGCGCCTTCTCAACACGACATTTGCATGGCTTCGTTCAGGCAACCCACTCTCGCTCCATGTGCGCACCCAGGGAGGTACCATGATTCCCATTCTCTCATCCACTCATAATCAACCGCCTCATGGATTCGGCCGAGGCCAACTGCGACAGACGGTTTCAAGGCTGTTTGGTGCTTTCCTTGTCTGTCTTGCGGGGATGATGGTTTCCTGCGGGGGAGGGAGCAATGCGAACGGCGGTAGTCTGCCTTCCCCTCTGCCTTCCCCTCTACCTTCCTCTGAAAAAGTAGTGGTTTATGGAACTGTAAAGAATTTCCAGTCGAACCGGGCCATCGTTGGCGCACAGGTGACGGATGGGTCAGCGACAGCCACGACGGACGCCACTGGCTCCTTCTCCTTGTCGGTCCTTCCCGGGGAAAGAAAGCAGTTCACGGTGACGGCTGCTGGTTTTGGCGAAACGCAGATAATCGCAAATCTTCTGACAAACCGGAACAACTATGTGAACGCATGCTTGCTGCCATCGACGATTATCAGCGTTTCTGACCTTGATTCGGAAACAACCCTCGAGGTGCCTGGTACCAGTGCGCAGGTTGTCCTTCCCGAAAATGCGCTGGTGACGAATTCTGGCGCGCTGCCAACCTTTCCCGTTACGGCCAGTCTGACCCCCATTGATCCCTCCTCCCGGCCCGAATTGATGCCTGGGGATTACACGACGAACGTGGGGACCACGATTGAAAGTTTTGGAGCGATGGATGTCACCTTTACGGATAATTCTGGCTCCAAGCTGAACCTAGCCGCGGGCAAGACGGCCACCATTCGAATTCCGGCCGCTTCACTCTATTGTATGGGCAATGGTCCTACCTTGGTGCCCGCGTGGTACTACGACACATTGCTGGGTCGCTGGGTCGAAGAAGGTACGATGACCTTGGGAGGGGTGGCTCCGAACAATTACTACGAAGGCACGGTATCCCATTTCACGACTTGGAATGCAGATGATACGACGGCTACGGCGTATATCACCGGAAAGGTTGTTAGAAAAGACGGCACCATCGTTCCGAATGCAAGCGTGAAGGTAACAGGCAGTGACTACGTTGGTTTTTCAAGCGTTACCTCTGGACCAGACGGGACATTCTCTATTCCTGTTAAAGCGTCGGGTATCTCGATTGTGACGGCAAGCGCCTACACCACCTATGGGACCCAGTTGTTCAGCCCGGCTCCGGGAGTCGTCGTGACGGCGGGTGCCGCCGGAACGTACACAGCCCTGCCAACAACCACGCCTGCCGTGCCTGTTGCGAATAGCATCGTGGTGGATATGTATTTGAACCTGAGCGGAACGCTTCGGGATTTCTCGCCCTCCGCACCTTATAACTTCCCCGTTCAGATTGCTGACAACGGCACATTTGATTCAGATACGATCTGGACCAAAGATACTGCCTGGACCATTTCCGGTGGAGTGGCCAACTGTGCCGCCCACACTGGAACTTCCAATCTGACTCAGGCGCTCAAACTCTTGGCTGGGCAGTCCTATACCGTGGCGTACACCATTAAGCGTACAAGCACCAAGGGCACGATTACACCCATATTGGGTGGAAAACCCGGAACTGCTGTAAGCGCTACTGGTAGCGTAAAGATCGTCTGCGGAACCACAGATTCAAATATTGTATTCCAAGCCAATGCCAGCTTTGTCGGTACGATTGATGATGTTACGGTGACGATTGGGGATGGTCATCCTCCTGCGGTTACCTGTGATCCAAATACGCCTTTCCCCATCTATAAGACGAGCCTCACCGGCAATGTTGTTGCTCGCACCGGCCAGGATCCCTACTTGGCCCAATTTGATGGACCTTGGTGGAATCCAGACTTTGAGTCGAGCAACGACTATCTTGGCCAGATGAACAACCTTGTACTAAACGATTTAGGATCGGATAATAAGCCTGTATTCAACACGACCAAAGTTTGGTCTGCCTCAGTCAAGAGTGGTATCCACAGTGAAGCCAGTTTTAATGCTTGGTGGAATGATTTCCCATCTCCCCATGGCCCTAATGATAAAGATCCCTACCAAACTGAATACACGATTCCTCTCTCCGAGAAACTGCCTTCAACGGATCCACCAACATACGTGTACGATAACAAAGCCCAGTTCCCAATTGATCAAAGACTGCAGGGGAACTATATCCATAATAATCCGGGATCGACTTCCTCTGCTCGAGGCACTGCCGCTACCTGTCCTGATGATACACCCGCTAATAGCATAAAACACAATTTTCACTATTCGTACGAACTTCATACGATGTTTGCTTATAAGCCGGGACAATTCTTCGAATTCATCGGTGATGATGACGTGTGGGTTTTTATTAATAAAAAGCTCGTCATCGACTTGGGTGGTGCTCACAGCGAGCTGGGAAAGAACATCACGCTTGATGCCAATGCGAAGGATAGTTCCGGGGCATTATTAAACCTTGTAGAGGGTGAATACTATCAGTTTGATTTCTTCTATCTGGAGCGCCATACAACGCAATCCCACATGAAGATCACTACTTCGATGTCCTTCGTGCAAGCTCCGAACTAATCGCATCACATTACCAAGAGCCCCCCTGTCTCTTCTGAATTCGGGAAGACAGGGGGTTCTGTTGTATGGATTCACCGCTTTCATGCTGGAATGAAATATTTGTGTCCCTCTGGCAAGGGAGCTTCCCGGGCGTTTTTCGTGAAAACTGGAAGGGTATGGAACTTCGTCCCAAAAAATCATTCGGGCAGAACTTTCTGGTGCAGCGCAGCGCCATTGAGGGGATCGTGCAGGCGGCGCGGCTTTCGAAGGCGCCTTGTCTGCTGGAGATTGGCCCCGGTCCCGGCGTGTTGACGGAAGGCTTGCTGGCGGACGGGCGGCCGCTTTGGGCCGTGGATCTGGATCCGGAAGCCATCGAGGTGCTGCGGGAGCGTTTCGCGCAGGTGTCGCATTTCCATTTGATCCATGGCGACGCGGTGAAGGTGGCGCTGCCAGAGGGCGGCCCCTGGGCCATCGCGGGTAATCTGCCCTACAACGCTGCGACGCCGATCCTGACGCGCCTGCTGATCCAGCCTATCGCGTGGGATCGGATGGTGCTGATGTTCCAGTTGGAGGTGGGCCAGAAGCTGCTGGGGAAGCCCGGTGAAAAGGCCTATGGGCCGCTGTCGGTCCTGGCCCAGTTGTCCTCTCGCATCACCCGGCTGATGAAGCTGGGTCCAGGCGCCTTCCGGCCCGCGCCCAAGGTGGATTCCGTTGTGTTGTTGTTCGAGCCGCGGGAGGGTGCCCTGCCTCACGAGCTTCGAACGCCCCTGCTGGCGCTGCTGCACCGCAGCTTCGCCCATCGGCGCAAGACCCTGGCCAATAATTGGCAGCCCGCACTGGAGCCAGCTTCCACGGCGAAGATCCTCGAAGCTTTTGGCCTCGCGCCCACGGTGCGGGCCGAGGCGATCCCCGTGGAGGTGTGGCCGCGCCTTCTGGAGCGTATCCTTCAAGATGCTCCCGAATTGTTGAGGCAACATGCAGAACCTTGAACCCACCTTCACCGCCTGGCAGGAACCACCCGCACCGGGAGAATTGCGGCTGGTGCCCATCGGGGGCCTGGGCGAATTCGGGATGAACGTGCTGGTCGTGCATACGGCCAAAAGCCTGTTCCTGGTCGATTGCGGTCAGCTTTTTCCTTCCGATGATCAGCCGGGCATCGACGCCATCATCCCCGACTTCGCCTATCTGGAACCCTTCGCGGATCAGGTGGATGCGGTGCTTTTGACCCACGGCCACGAGGATCATCTGGGGGCGCTGCCCTATTTCCTGGAACGCTGGCCCGTGCCCGTCTATGGGACGGCGTTCACGCTGGGGGTGCTGGAAGGCAAGCTCAAGGAATTCGAGATCCGCGGAAAGAACCTGCTGCATCGCGTCTCGGATTTTGATCGGCTGCCCATCGGATGTGGCGAGATCGAGGCCGAATGGGTGCCGGTCACGCATAGCATTCCCGACGCCAGCGCCATCGTGCTGCACACGCCCCAGGGCGTGGTGGTCCATACGGGCGACTACAAGCTGGATCCCACGCCCGTGGACGGCCGGATCACAGGGCTGAAGCGCCTCAAGGCGCTGGGAGACGCGGGCGTGGCGGCGCTGCTTTCGGATTCGACCAACGTGCTTCAGGCCGGGCCGACGCCCTCGGAATCCCTGTGCCGGGATGGCTTGCGCGATGCGTTCCGGGCGACCCGTGGCAAGCTCTTCGTGGCCACATTCAGCTCGAATATCCACCGCATCCAGATCCTGCTGGATCTGGCCTTCGAGGAGGGCCGCAAGGTCTGCCTGCTGGGCCGGTCCATGGAGCGCAACGTCGCCATCGCGCGCGAGTTGAAGAAGCTGCAACTGCCCGACGATCTCTTCATCGACCCCAAGGAAGTGCCGCTCTTCAAGCCGAAAGAGGTCCTGGTCATCTGCACGGGCACCCAGGGCGAGGATATGAGCGGCCTTTCGCGCGTGCTGCGCGGCGAGGTGAAGGGGCTGAAGGTCGCCGAGCGAGATCGGTTGATCCTCAGCTCCCGCGCCATTCCCGGCAACGAAGTTGCCATCTCGCGTCTGCTGGATCTGGCGGCGCGGCTGGGGGCGGAGACCTTGACCGAAGGTCTGGGTCGTATCCACGCCACCGGCCATGGCTATCGCGAGGATTCCGCGACGATGATCCAGACCGTGCGCCCGCGCCTGATGGTGCCCGTGCATGGCACCTATCGGAACCTGCAGGTGCACGGGCGTCTGGCGGATTCGCTGGGCTGGCCCAAGGACCGCGTGCTGCTGCTGGATGGCGGGCAGTGTCTGCAGATCTTCGAGAATGGTCCGGCGCGCATTGCGGGCAGTGTGCCCGTTGGCAAGTGCTTTGTGCACGAGGGCGTCAGCCATATGGTCGATGCGCGGGTGATCCACGATCGACTCATCCTGCAGGAGGATGGCATCGTGGTGGCGACGCTGCTGGTGGATCCGGCGACGGGCGAGCTGGCCGCGGATCCGAACATCCTCTCCCGTGGGTTCGTGGTGCTTTCCGATGACGAGGACTATGGCACCCTGCTGAGGAACGTAGCCCGGAAGACTTTCGAAGAGGCGCCTCTGGAAGTGCGGAAGAACCGCGAAGCCCTGGTGGAGTTGCTGCGCCAAGCGCTGCGCCGGACCATCCGCAAGACCACGGAGACGCGCCCCATGGTTGTGCCGATGATTCTCGATGCGTCAGGTCCCGATTTCCAGGGGCCGGATGGCGCTTGAGGCTATTTCGTGCCCTTGTGATGCTCGCGCACCGTGTCGCGCAGAATCTGCTCCAACTCCCGGTGAAGCTGATCCATCAGCAGGATGAGTCGCGCCTGCTGGGCGGGGCTCAGGTTGGCGCGCAGGTCTTCCTCAAAGCGGCGGCGGGATTGGCCCAGCTGGTTCCATAGTGGCAAGTAGGCGTCGAGCAGCGGCTTGATGCGTCGGTTCTTTTCGTCTTCCGGCGCGGTGCCCCTCAGGATCTCTTCCATCTGGTTCTTCAAGGGGTCCGATCTGCGGGCGGTGTTCATGAAATCGCAGTCGTACTGCCGCCACCGCTCGGCCATGGCTCTGGCCTGGTATTCCGGCAGGCCCATGGTCTGCTGGATGCGCGTCATGCGTATCTGGAACAGCCGCGTCGCCAGCGGGCCATCCTGGATGGGGGGGGGCGGCGTGCGCTTGTGGGCCCGGCGAGGTAGAGGGGCCGCTGCCTGGGCCCAGAGCCCAGTCACGAGGGGGATCATCAGGAATGCGTTGCGCATGATTCGAACCCTCCTTACCTCGACCCGTCGGAGGTCTCGACCGGCTGCTCGGTGGGCTTGGCCGTCTTCTCCGCCAAGCGTTTTGCCAGTGCGGCAGCTTCTTCTTGGCTGAGGTTGGAAAGCTGGGATGTCACCTCATCGCCTGGGTGGAAGGGCGTCTCGGGAATGCTTTCCCGCACGCTCGCAGGCATGGGTGGGGGTGTCGGCCTTTCGATTGCAGCCTCCACCACTGGCGTGCGGTTCACGCGCCCGGCCATGAAGCCGCCGATGCCAACGGCCAGCGCCAGTCCGGCCGCGGCGGCCCAGAAGGCCGGATGCATGCGCTGGGCTAGGCGATTGCGGGCTGGCAACTTGCGCTGGATGCGTCCCGGCAGGCGCTCGAAATAGGCGGCGGGGGCCAAGGCGTGGGGCGCGTCCTCTTGCGCCAGCCACTGGATGCGGGTTTCAGCGCAGACAAGGCATGTCTTCAGATGGCGCTCCACCTCTTCTGGCAGGTCCAGGGGGTCGGCCTGGATCGCTTCCAGAGCCAGACGGCAGGCGTCGGGGACGGGAAGGTCGCGCTCGTTCATGGTTTCACCTGGATATAGCGGGCTAGGTTCTGGATGGCATGAAAGATGTGGGATTTCACGCTGCCGACGGAAGTACCCATCTCCTGGGCGATTTGTTCGTACTTCCAATCGTGTTGAAGCTTCAGCATCATCGCCTGTTTCTGGCGCTTGGGCAGTTTCGGCAGGGCCTCGCGCAGCAGGCGGCGGGATTCCTGATCCAGCAGCGCGGTCATCTGGTTGTCCTCGATGCGCAGGGCCGCGTGCTCCTGGCCATCTTCGTCCGTGTCCAGGGAGTCATGGGGATTGCGGTTGCGCTCCAGGCAGTTCAGCGCCTGGCGGGTGGTGATGGTGATCAGCCAGGTGCGGAAGGAGGCCTCGAAGCGAAATCCCGGCAGGGCGCGGAAGGCGCGGATGAATGTTTCCTGGACCACGTCATCCGCATCGGGATGGTTTTTCACGATGGAAAACGCCTTGCCGTAGACATCGCGCTGAAAGAGCTCGACCAGGCGGGTAAAGGCCGTTTGATCACCCATTTGAGCGGCTTCGACCCAGGTGCGTACCTCGGGGGTATGGTATGGGGAAGTGCTCGCCTCAGGCTGCATGCAAGTCTCGTGTTGCGCGAGGGCTATCATGGAGGGGGTTCCTGGAAAGGGCAAGGGCAGTCTTCTGCTCTCAATCTGTAGACCCGCCCGGTGCCCTCCGGGTTGAATAGATCCCTGGAGGTTCGCCTTGAAGAAGTCCCACCACATCGAAACCCTGATCTCCGAATCCGATATTCAACGCCGCACGCGAGAGATCGGCGCAGCGCTCTCGAAGGAGCTGGCAGGCAAGGATCTGGTCGTGGTGGGCCTCTTGAATGGCAGCTTCATCTTCATGGCGGATCTGGTCAGGGCGCTGGATCTGGATGTGGAAGTCTCGTTCATGCGCGTGGCCAGCTACGGCGGCCAGACCGTGACCACGGGCGAGGTGAAGATCCTGCACGATCTGGACTGCACCATTCAGGGCCGCGATGTTTTGATCATCGAGGACATCATCGACACCGGACTGACGCTGTACAAGGTGCGCAACGTGCTCAAGGATCGCCAGCCTGCGAGCATCCGCATCGTTACACTGCTGGATAAGCCCAGCCGTCGCCGCGTGGAAGTGCCGGTCGATTACGTGGGATTCACGATCGAAGACCATTTCGTCGTGGGCTGTGGATTGGACGCCGCGGGTCGGTACCGCAACCTTCCCTACATCGGCGTTGTGACGCCCGGCGAAGCCTAGGCGGACCGTGAACGGACGCGCTGTCATCCTCTCCGCCCTCCTGCCGGCACTGGCCGGATGTGGCTACCACCGCCTGGACCGTCGGCCCAGGGCCGCAGCCTGGACCGTGAAGGGCGAATCCGTCCGCATCGCTTCCTTTTCGAATCACACGCGCCGATTGGGGATGGAGGAAACCTTCCGCAAGGCCCTGGAAAACCGCATCGTCGCCGCCTCGCCCTGGAAGCTGGTGGGGCAGAGCGAGCAATCCCGATGGGTGCTTCAGGTCAGCCTGGAAAACTACGAAGTGCGACCGCTGGGCCTTTCCCTGGGCAATGGTTCCGCCAAGGGCTCTGCAGGCTCCGCCAGCCGCGTCGAGGTGCGCGTGTCCGCCTCCGTGCAGCTTCAGGATGGACGCACGGGAGCGATCATCATCGCCCGCCGGGCGCTGACGTTCTCCAATCAGTACCGCGTGGATCAGAACTTCGCCAGCTTCGATAACCGCGAGCTTCAGGTGCTGGAATCCCTGGCGGATGATTTCGCCGAGAGCTTCCTCACGCAGCTTCTGGAAGGCAGCGACTGATGAGCGTGCCAGCCGCTTTCGCGAAATCGGAATACGCCTTGCTCCACGGCGAGGATGGCGAAGGCCGCCTGCGGGCCATCGAAGCCTGGAAAGCGGTCCATGTGGATCCCGAGTGGGCGGATTTCTCGCTCTCGGTTTGCGCCGAAGGCTGTCCCTGGCCCGAGGTTCAGAACGCCCTCTCCGAGTGTGCCCCCCTGGGCGCCACGCGCGTGGTGATTGTGCCCCAGGCCGAGAATCTGCTGGAACGCCCCAAGGAACTGCCCGCCTCCATCAAGGCCCTGCTGGCGAATCCCATTTCCGATACGCGTCTGCTGCTGGTGTCGCGCAGCGCTCTGTCCGCTGGGCCCGGCCGCATCCTGGGCTCCAAGCCCTTCAGCGATTGGAACACCCAGGGCCGCGTGCTGAAGGTGGGCGCCCTGGACGAGCGCGACGCCGTCGCCTACGTCGAACGCGAGGCCTCTGCCTTGGGATTGCGGCTGGATTCGGGTGTGAGCGCGCGCATCGCCTCGCGCATGGGCGGGCATCCGGGCATTCTGCGTCGCACCCTGGAGGTGCTGGATCTGCTGGCGGACGATCGCCGGGTGGGCGCCGCGATGGTGGACCAGGCCACGTTCCGCTTGGGCGAACAGAGCGCCTTCGCCTGGTCTCAGGCCTGTCAGAAAGGTCAGCTCGCCAAAGCGCTGGAGGCGCTGCGCGTGGCGCTGGAGGATGAGCCCAGCGGCGCGCCCCTGATGCTGCTGGGGCAGGCGCGCCGGGAGGTTGACCGCCTGTGCCGCATGGTGGAAGCCCGGGCCCAAGGCTTGAACGGAGGCGAGCTGTTGGCCGCGCTGGGGCTGAGCCCTAAGCAGAGCTTCCTACTGGATGGCTATGCGCGGGCCATGGATCGCCTGAAGTCGGAAGGTGTTCACCGCCTGCTGAGACAGGTGAACCAGACGGATCTGGATCTGAAGGGCATGGCCCTTTCTGGCGGCCGCACGCCCCTGCTGCTGCTGACGACCTCGCTCTGTCGCGCCTTCGGGGGATAATCCATCCATGCACGCGTGTCTGACCTCCCTGGAAACCGTTGAAGCCCACTCCGTCCTGCCACTCGGCTGGCGGGCCGATCTCAAGGCGCTGGATCTGGTCCCAGCGGTGCTGGAGTTGCTGCGGCGCACCACCTCGCGCCTGCCGCAGGATGTGATCGATGCCATGGAGGCCCAGCGCGCGGCGGAAATCCCGGGTTCCCGTGCGGCGAACACGCTTGGCACCATGCTCGAGAACATCACCCTGGCGGATGCACGGATCGCGCCGCTCTGCCAGGACACGGGCACCGTCATCCTCTGGGTGCGGCACCCTTTCGGGATCTCCCAGCGCCAGCTCAAGGCGCAGATCCGCGCCGCCGTGGCCGAGGCCACCAGGCGCTCGTGGCTGCGCCCCAATTGCGTCGGCGCGCTTTCAGGGCAGAATCCCGGGACCAACCTCGATCCCTATGGCGAGGGCCACCCCGTCGTCCACCTGGAGGAATGGTCCTCCGATCACATCGAGATCGCCATCATGCTCAAGGGCGGCGGGTGCGAAAACGTGGGTGCCCAGTACCGCCTGCCCGACGCGGATCTCGGCGCGGGGCGCAACCTTGCGGGCGTGCGCGCCTGCGTGCTGGACGCGGTGATGAAAGCCCAGGGTCAGGGCTGCGCGCCGGGCATCCTGGGCGTGGCGATCGGCGGCGATCGCGTGGTGAGCTACGAGCGCAGCAAGGAGCTGCTGTTGCGCAAGCTCACGGAAGCCAATCCCCGGGTGGATCTCGATGCCTTCGAACGGCAGCTGGTCTCCGAGATCAACTCCCTGGGCATCGGCCCCATGGGCTACGGCGGCCGAACCACGGTGCTCGGGGTCTTCGTGGATGAGCTTTGGCGTCATCCGGCCAGCTTCTACGTCAGCATCAGCTACATGTGCTGGTCCAGCCGACGCATGACATTGACAGTCGATGTCGATGGCCATGCGAGCTTTGCCTAGGAACCCCCATGAAGCGCCTTGTGACCCCCGTTCCCGAAACCGAAATCCGCGCCCTGCGCGTGGGCGACGAGGTGCTGCTCTCGGGCCGCGTGGTGCTGTCCCGCGATATGGGGCACGCCTTCATGGTCGCCCAGAAACCCGAATGGCTTCGTCCGATCCTGGAAGGGGCCTTCATCTATCACTGCGGCCCGGTGGTGAAACAGAACGATGAGGGTGGATGGTCCTTCGTCTCCTGCGGCCCCACGACCAGCATCCGCGAAGAGTCCTACCAGGCCGAGGTGCTGGAGACCTACGGCGTGCGCGGTGTCATCGGCAAGGGCGGCATGGGGCCGAAGACCAGCGCGGGGTTGCAGAAGACCGGCGCGTGCTACTTCCACGCCACGGGCGGCGCGGGGGCTCTGCTGGCCGAGCGCGTCAAGCGGGTGGTGGATGTGAAGATGCTCGCGGAGTTCGGCAGCCCCGAGGCCTTCTGGATCGTGGACGTCGAGGACTTTCCCCTGGTCGTCACCATGGATAGCGTGGGCGGCAGCCTGCACGCGCAGGTGCTGGAGGAGAGCCGCGCCAGGCTCGCTTCGCTGCTGGGACACGGATGAAGTCGAACTTCGCGGTCTTTCGGCGCGAGCTGATCCAGACGCTGGGCGGCTTTCTCGATCCCGAGGAAGCCGAGGCCGAGGCGCGGTGCTGGTTCGAGGAGGGCCTTGGCCTGGATCGCGCCTGGCTGGCCGCGCATCGGGATGATGTGGTTTCCGATGAGATCATCAGCCGCGTTGCCGCCTGGATGGAGCGCCGCCGAACGGGCGAGCCCTGGGCCTACATCCTGGGCTGGAAGGAATTCCGGGGCCTGCGTTTCCAGGTGAACCCGGCGGTCCTGATTCCGCGGCCCGAGACGGAACTGGTGCTGGAGGCCGCGCTGGCCTGCGGCCGGGAATGGGGTGTGGCCCGGGCCTGCGATATCGGCACCGGATCGGGCATCCTGGGCATCTGTCTGGCGCTGGAGACCGACTGGGACATCCTGGCGACGGATCTCTCCAGGGAAGCCTTGGTGGTGGCCCAAGGCAACGCCGGGGCGTTGAGCGCGAAGCTCGCCTTCGCCGGAGGGGATCTGCTGGCGCCCGTTCCGGACCCCCTGGGCCTGGTGGTGTCGAATCCCCCCTATGTGGATCCTGCCGATCGCGCGGAGTTGCAGCGGGAGCTGACCTTCGAACCCCAATCCGCGCTCTTCGCCCCGGAACAGGGGTTGGCGCTTTCGACGGAACTGCTGCGTCAGGCCCGAGTCCGGCAAGCGGCGGGATGCGTAATCGAGATCGGATCCGGCCAGGGTCCGACGCTGGTCGAGCGGGCGCGAGATCTGGGCTGGGCCCATGCGGAGTGCCGTCCCGACTGGGCCGGACACGATCGCATCGTCATCGTCCACTGAGGGCCCATTGAGGATGGCACGGCGCCTGCACTGTCTTGCGGTGGAGGTTGGTCATGCGGAAAATCCTGCCCATCGCGCTGTCTGTGGGGACGCTGATGATGGTCGGCTGTTCGCTGCCGAAGAGCCATGATCCGAATATCACGAAATCCCGCATTCCCTATGTGGAAGAGGTTTCCAATGCCGGGCCGCTGTCCGATGGCTCGCTCTGGCAGGATCGCTCCGTGGTGGGCGATCTGCGCGCCAGCCGCCTGAATGATCTGGTGACCATCCGCATTTCGGAAAGCACGAACGCCATCTCCAAGGCCGATGTCACCACCGCGCGGGATGGATCGAACAAGCTGGGCACGGGTGGATTGTTCGGAAATTGGGCCTCGCTGGGGCAGGGTTCGGACACGCGCTCCACGTCGACGACCAACAAGTTCAAGGGCAATGGCACCACGGGTCGCAGCGCCATCTTCACTACCACGGTCACGGCGCGGGTGGTCAAAGTGGTGGGCAACGGCAACCTCATCTTCGAGGGCTTCCGCGATATCCAGCTGAACAACGAGACCCAGCGGCTCTATGTCGCCGGGATGCTGGATCCCCATCGCCTGGACAAGGACAACAGCGTCTCCTCCAGCCAGGTCGGCGAACTCCGCATCGGCTACGGCGGCAAGGGCGTGGTGGACGAAACGCTGAAGCCCGGCTACATCAGCCGCCTGCTGAACTTCATCTGGCCCTTCTGAGGATATGACCATGCGCATCGCTTTTGCATTCCTCGTCGCGCTGACCCTGGTGGCCGCGCCTGACAAGAAGGTGGACGCGCGCCTGCGGGAAGTGGCGCGCTTGATGGGCGTCCGCAGCAATCAGCTGCTGGGATACGGCGTGGTGGTGGGTCTGGATGGCACGGGCGACAAGGATCAGACCCGATTCACCGTGCAATCCTTGACCAACCTCATGGCCCGCCAGGGCATCGCCATCAACCCCAGCACCGTCAAGGTGAAGAACGTGGCCGCCGTGATGGTGACCGCGGAGCTGCCTGCCTTCGCCAAGCCCGGACAGCGCATTGATGTCACGGTCAGCTCCACGGGTGATGCGAAATCCCTGGCCGGGGGAACCTTGATCATGGCTCCGCTGACGGGGCCCGACGGCCAGGTGTACGCCGTGGCCCAGGGGCCGCTGCTGGTGGGCGGTTTTTCCGCCGCCGCCGGGGGCGCTTCCGTGACCAAGAATCATCCCACCGCAGGACGCATTCCCGACGGCGGCGTGGTGGAGCGGGCCGTCCCCGGTTCCTTCAATGATCGGGCGAGCCTGCAGTACAGCCTCAATGAAGAGGACTTCACCACGGCGCTGCGCGTGGCCCATTCCATCAATGAGGAGCTGGGCGAGAACATTGCCAAGCCGCTGGATGGCCGCACCGTGGAACTGCCCATTCCCAAGGAATTCCAGGGGCGTGTCGTGGAACTGGTGGCGCGGCTGGAGAACCTCAATGTGCAGATGCAGCCCAAGGCCCGCGTGGTGGTGAACGAAAAAACCGGCACCATCATCATGGGTACGGATGTGAAGATCGGCGCCGTCAGCATCGTTCAGGGCAGCCTGGCCATCGCCGTGTCCTCCACCCCCATGGTCAGCCAGCCCAAGGCCCTGTCGAAGGGCAAGACGGTGGCGACGGAAAAGATCGAGATCACCGCGAAAGAGGAAAAGCCCAAGAGCTTGAACTTGGAGCCGGGCACTTCGGTGGGCAAGCTGGCCGAGATGCTGAATGCCCTGGGCATCACGCCGCGCGACATGGTGGCGATTCTCCAGGCGATCAAGGAAGCCGGCGCGCTGAACGCCGAATTGAGGGTTCTCTGATGGATACCGGAATGAGCATGGGTTCTGTCCAGCGTTCGCCCGTGGATCTGGCAACGCAGGCCGCCGCGCCCTCCAAGGGGGCCAATTCCGCTGAGAACGCAGGAAAGGATGCCAAGGCCGCCGCCATGTTCGAAGGCATGCTGATGGCCCAGATTTTCCAGTCCATGCGCAAGACCATTCAGCCCTCGGGCCTGTTCGGCGAGAACAGCAACGCGCACGCCACCTACAACTATCTGTTGGATCAAGCGGTGGTTGAGCACGCAGTGGCCGCCGGCAAGGGCTGGGGATTGGCTGAAAAACTTGAGCAGTCCTGGAATATGGGACAGACTGATATGAAATAGTCGATCGGTCGCTGGTACTTGAAATTCCGCGCGGATCTGTCGATAGGTAAGTTGATCGAGGTGATGCATGCGGGTTTCCAGCAGCAAGACGAGCAGCGGTAGCGCTTCTTCTTCCGTTGGAGGTGCGAAACCTGCGGCCGGTTCGGGATCGGTGGCCCCGACCGGCGGCACTTCCGGTTCGGCGCAGGTGAACGACGCACTGGATGTTTCCAGCACGGCCCAGATCATCGCCGCGGCCAAGGTCCAGATCGCCGCCATTCCCGATGTGCGGCAGGAACGCGTGGAAGCCCTGAAGGTTCAACTGGATTCCGATCACTACCACCCCGATGGCGAAGCCGTTGCGGATGGCCTGCTGAAGGAACATTCTCCGACCTCTTGGAAACAGTGATGTGAGGTCATGATCAGCCCGCTCGGACAGCGCCAAGCCTTCCAGACCGCCCATGTGGAGGCCATCCGGCAGGCCCAGGACACTGGCGAGCAGATCCAGCGGGAATTCTCGAAGGTGAAGGCGGCCGAGGAACAGTTGGCCACCGAGCACGTCACGGTGCGCGTGATCCCGGAGTCCGAGGAAATCCAGACCGAAGAACGGCAGGAACCGCAGCGGAACCCGCATGAACACGAGCAGGGCCAGGGTTCCCATGGCTCGGAAGAGGACTCACCGTCGGAATCCGAACAGCCGGCAGGCTCTGCCGAGTCTCATCTGGATTTCCTCGCCTAGGGCGTGGGTCGCATTGGTACAGGCTTTGCCGAAGTGTGGGCTGGAGGTGTTCCATGCTGCACTCGCTGCCTGCCCTGCTGGATGAGCTGGAGCGGCGTCTGCTCGCCGGAGAGGATCCCATTTCCCTGGTGGGGAGCATCCGCTGGCCCAACGTCATCGATTGGCCAGCGGATGTCCAAGCGGCCCGGAACCTCAAGCAACGCCTGGCAGGAATCAACATGCTCATCAACGGATTGCAGGCTCCGCTGCAAGCGACCTTGATGGGCTTGAACCAGCAGGCGGCCTACCAGGCCAAAGGATCCATGCCGCTGCCCAAGACCATTTCCATGCGTTTCCAACAAAGCATCTAGGAGTCCGCCATGCCCGGCCTCAACTCCAGTCTGAACATCGGCCTTTCGGGCCTGGAAGTGGCGCAAGCGGCCCTGAACGTCGTCGGCCACAACATCGCCAACGTCAATACGCCCGATTACAGCCGGCAGAGAGCCATCATCACGGCCAGCGATAGCCAGAACTTCGGTAATCTTCAGTTCGGCGCCGGGGTCACGCTCACCAATGTGCAGGGCATCCGCAACCGCTTCCTGGATCTTCAGATCACGCAGGCGACTTCGCGTCAATCGGGCGCCGAGACGCGCTACAACGGCCTGGAAGCCATTGCTTCCGCTTTCCAGGACGATGGCACCAGCGGTTTGAATACCCTGGTGCAGAATTTCTTCAACGGCTTCAACAAGCTGGCTTCCACGCCGGAGGATGGATCCGCGCGGAACAACCTGATCGGTCAGGCGCAGAGCCTCGTCAACGGGATGCAAAGCCGTTACGAGATGCTGGAAAACCAGCGCAAGCAGGCGGATGGCAGCCTGTCGGGAATCGTGGAGCAGATCAACAGCCTGACGAAGCAGATCGCGCAGCTGAACGACCGTATCGCCACCGAGCCCTTGCCGGGATCGGACAACGATGCGCGCGACCAGCGCCAGACGCTGGCCAAGGATCTCGCCTCGCTGGTGGGCGTTCAGGTGTTCGAGGACGACAAGGGCCGCATGCAGATCAGCCTGGATTCCGGTGCCGCCGTCCTGGTGAATGGCAACACGGCCTACAAGATGTCGCTTGCGCCAAGCACCATCGCCGGCAACTACCAGAACGTGCAGGTCGCCCAAGGCAGCGGCGCGATGGTGGATATCACCACCAAGGTCAATGAAGGCCAGCTTGGTGCCTACCTGGATCTGCGCGACGATGTCCTGCCCGGGTACGAGCGGAAGCTGGATGAACTCGCGGCGGGCATCGCCAGTCAGGTGAATACGATTCACAACGCCGGTTTTGCGCTGAACGGAACGACGGGCCGGGATTTCTTTCTGGGAGCGGTCGCCAACGGCGCTAACGGATTGCCCACCACCGTTACGGCCGTGAGCAACTACAAGGGCATGGTGAACAGCCTGAAGGTGAACTCGGTCCTTGCCACGGATCCGTCACTCATCGCCGCCGCAGGCGTTGCGGGCGCTGCTGGCAACAATTCTGTGGCCTTGAGGTTGGCTGCGCTGCAGCAGGCCACGGGAACGGTGGATACGAACGGAGATGGCACGGGGGATTCCGGCCCCTACAGCACGATGATCTCCAGCCTCGCAAACAGGGTGGGGACGGACGCCCAGGGGTTTGGGGTCACCAGCACCAATCAGGACAATCTGCTATCAGCCCTCAGTACGCAGAGAGACCGCGCCTCCGCGGTAGATCTGGATGAGGAGGCCACCAGCCTCATTACCTTCCAGCGCGGCTACCAGGCCGCGGCGAGATTCATCAGCGTCATCGACACGTTGACCGATCAGCTTGTGAACCAGTTTGGTCGATAATTCTAGAAACATGGAAATATAGGTGAACCATGTCACTTCGTACGCCCAATCCCTTGACCAACTACCAGACGCGCCTGGATCTTCAGCGATCCAAGGAGCGCATGACCGATCTCTCGAACCAGATCTCCAGCGGCAATCGACTGCTGCGGCTAAGCGATGATCCAACGGGTTCGGCGCTGGTGCTGGATTTCCAGAACTCCATCGCCATCAACAAGCAGCACATCGACCAGGCCAATCGAGCCACCTCGTTTCTCAAGACGTCGGAGACTACGCTATCCTCGCTGGATGATTCTCTGCAAAGGCTCCTGGAGCTGGGGCAGCAGGGGCAAAGCGATATCACCGGCAGCAACGGCCGGGCCAATATCGCCAACGAGGTGGATGGTATCCGCAGCACGATCCTGTCGCTGGCGAACACGCAATCCCAGGGCAAGTACCTGTTTTCTGGAACAAATACGACGACCCAGCCCTTCACGCTCACAGCCACGGGGGCGAACTACGCGGGCAATGGCGCCAGCATCAATCTGGATATCACCTCCAGCACGTCCGTCTCGACCAACATCCCTGGGAACACGGTGTTTTTCGGCGCTGGCGGGCAGGGCAGCAGCACCGATATGTTCACGCAGGTCACGAACCTGCGCGATGCGCTGACCTCGAACAATTCCGCGGGCATCAAGACCGCCTGCGACAACATCAAGAACATCCAGAGCGCGCTAAACAACCAGATCACGGATCTGGGTGGGAGGCAGGCCTCCATCGAACAGATCACGACTGATCTGGGATCCTACAACGAGAGCCTTCAGACGATTCAGAACACGTACCAGTCCGTGGATTATCCAACCGCTATCTCGGAGTGGTACCAGGAACAGACCGCCCAGCAGGCCTCGCTCAGCGTCATCTCGAAGACCGGCAAGACGAACCTGTTCGACTATCTGGGCTGATCTCCGGTCTCGGCTTTCGCCTGGGTCTCGGCCAGAAATCGATCCAGGCTCGCCAGCGCTCGTTCACGCTGGGGCATGCCTTTGGCGATCTTCAGGCCTTTCGCGCCCCCGGCGCGCTTGGCTGCGCGCACATCCACCGTGCCTGCGGGCAGATCGGGCAGCAGTCCCATCATGGCGTTCATGGGCACGAAGTCCTTGAGGCTGGCGTTGGCAAGGTAGTTCAAAAGAGATCCCAGCAGTGTCTCGCGCGGGAAGGGCATCGGTTCCAGCTTGCGCAGCGTGCGATCGGCGGCGAAGGCTGCAGCGAGGCCGCTGGCGGCGGATTCCAGGTAGCCTTCCACGCCGCAGAGCTGGCCTGCGATCCAGAGACCGGGTTTGGATTTAACAGCAAGTGTCGCATCCAGAACCGCTGGCGCCTGGACGTAGGTGTTCCGGTGGATGCTTCCAAGGCGCGAAAAGACGGCGTTCTCCAGGCCGGGGATCATCCTGAAAACCTCCTGCTGCGCGCCCCACTTGAGCCGCGTCTGGAAGCCCACCAGGTTGAAGTGCTCACCGGCCAGGGTGTCCTGTCGAAGCTGGACCACCGCGTGCGGCCAGCGTCCGGTGCGGGGATCGTCCAGCCCTACGGGCTTCAAGGGGCCGTGCCGCAGCGTCTCGCGGCCACGATCTGCCATGACTTCGATAGGCAGGCAGCTTTCAAAGAACGGCGTCTCGAAATCGTGCAGTTCCACCCTGGGCGCGGCTAACAGCGCGTCCAGGAATGCCTCGTAGGCAGCCTTATCCATGGGGCAGTTGATGAAGTCCGCGCCGCCCTTGTTGTAGCGGGAGGCCTTGAATGCAATTTCCATGTTGATGGAATCACGCTCGACGATGGGCGCGATGGCGTCATAGAAGAACAGGCGGTTGCCGCCGCAGTGCTGGAACAGCCACTGGGCCAGGCTGTCGGATGTCAGTGGGCCAGTGGCCAAGATCACTGGCACGTCGGAGGGTGGTTCGGCGACTTCGCCCGATTGCCAGTGGATATTGGGATGGGCGCGAAGGGCTTCCGTGATGCTGCGCGCGAAGCGCTCGCGATCCACGGACAGCGAGTTGCCGGAAGGCACGCGCGTGGCTTCGGCCGTGCTCAGGATCAGCGAATCCATGCGTTGCATCTCGCCCTTGAGGATGCCCGTGGCGGAATGCAGATCGTCGCTCTTGAATGAGTTCGAACAGACCATTTCGGCCGCATCCCCGGTGGTGTGCGCGGGGGTCGGCGTGTTCGGGCGCATCTCGTGCAGCCGCACGCGCCAGCCCCGCTGGGCCAGCTGCCACGCCGCTTCGGATCCTGCCAATCCGGCCCCCACCACCGCGATATCCGGGTTTGTCAAACCATCCTCCTGCGCCACTTGGCGAGCAAGCATTATGGCTTGGGCCGGGCGATTTCAGGCAGATCCGCCTTCGCAGCCCGCGCCCGCGGTACGATGAGCGGGGAGGCTGCATGTTCGCGTGGCGGTGGCGATGGGTTCGGACGAGCTGGGATCTGGGCATGGGTGCCGCCGTGGGCTTGTTGTCTGGCGCGGCTTCGGCGCTGTTCCTGTGGCTGCTCAACGGGACGATCCGCCTTCGAATGACGCATCTGTGGCTCATCGGCCTGCTGCCGCTGTTCGGCCTTGCCACGGCCTGGATGTACCGGCGATGGGGTCGCGAGGCCGAGGGGGGAGGTTCGCTGATCCTGGACGAGGTG
>Ga0116170_10001329_pt1 | contig 25012 bp, 23 predicted proteins | sample AD_JPNHW1_MetaG_FD_89797 | JGI IMG/M metagenome (GOLD analysis project Ga0116170, IMG submission 89797) | Active sludge microbial communities of municipal wastewater-treating anaerobic digesters from Japan - AD_JPNHW1_MetaG | ecosystem: Engineered > Bioreactor > Anaerobic > Digestate | place... | reverse complement strand
CTCGCACGAAGAACTCTTTAACCATATGCATAACTTTTCTGACTCTGAATATCGCAACTGTATCGAAGCAACCCGCCGCTTTCTGAAAAGCGATGCTGCCCGGCAGTTCACCGCGGCCTGTTTTGCCAAAACCGTTGCTGAAGAAGCCCTTAAAGCCGCGTTTTCAGAAAAACCAGTGTAAAGGCAGATATCGAATCCATTCAGCTTTTCGGAAATAGCCTATCACGCCGCCTGCCCTGAAACAGGCCAACAAAGCGACCGCCAGTTTTTTAGGCGCCGAAACTTTGAGCTTTCGCAGCTCTGGCATAACCAGAGCATGCCCCAGATTAACCGAACGGTATAAAAACCAGACGCGATGTTGCTGAATGGCCGCTTTGCCCTGTGTATCAGTGACTCTCGCTTCAAGCTGCCGTAACGATTGCATCACTTCAGAAAAATCTGCCGGCGAAATCGGCACGCGCTCGTCAACAAGACAGGGTCGAAAAACCAGGTCATGCGCGATGGGTGAATTTTTCCAGAAATCGGCAGTAATTTTGAGACGCACGTCGGTCTGAATATCGTGGCGAGCCTGAGATACCTGACCGGCGTGAATTCGATAGTGCAGAACATCCTCCGGAAGGTTGGTCATGCGAACCCCGGCAAGAGCCATCCGGGCCCAGAGTTCATAGTCTTCAGAATGTGCAAACGCCTGGTCATAGGGAAATTTCTTCGCAATCTCACGGTTTAAGACAATAGTCGGGTGCGAAAAGGCAGAACGAAAAAGCATCCAGGCACAGATTCCCTCATGCGAAGTTGGAAAAGCCCATGAATACCCCCCCCCATGGCCGCCAATCCGCTTTATACCGCCACCGCAGATATCCGCTTTTTCTTTTTCGAGCCAGGCCAGCTGCTTCGCGAATCTTTCGGGAAGGCAGATGTCATCAGCATCCATGCGGGCGATCCATCGCCCCACGGCCAGAGAGATACCTTCGTTCAACGTCGCAACCAGCCCTTTGTTTGGTCTGGTTACAATTCGCATTCTCGGCTCCCTTTTTGCGTAGGTCTGCATAACAGGCAGACTCGCATCAGTCGAACCATCATCGATTGCAATAAGTTCCCAGTCCTGAAAAGTCTGCGCCGAAATAGACTCAAGAGTCTCGATGAGAAAACCGGCTGCATTATAAACCGGCAAAACAACAGAAATTTGCGGACTATTCACCAGACACCACCTGAAATGATTTTTGCATTAGCCTGAACAACATATTGCGAGTTAAACTAACTAAAACACCTGATAAAATCTTTTAAAAAAAGGGTGAATTACTAAATTCTTTCCCATGATGCAGGAACGATATCGCTCGAATTCAATTTGGATGACAAAGCCCACCTGGAAGGTGCAATAACAATTTTTTGCGGGTTCTGATTCAACCAGGCGCCCCACCAGCTGAACGAACTGTTGGCTGTGATATTGTGCCGACAGGCATTCATCAGGCGAAGATCTTCATAATTCTTTGACGCGTCGTTGCCTCTTACTACTGTTGAACCAGGTATCGGCAGGTTTTCTTCGGCCCAGTCAGGATCGTCAGAAAAAATAAAAAACCTGGCATCTTCTATTCTGGCCTGGATCGACCTTATTGCAGCCTGATAATATTCCATTCCGCAGCAGCCATATATCTGCTGAGTTCGAGAATTGTTGGCGTAATCTCCACGGCGCACATGCAGGGAAACAGAATTCGAAGTTCTGATCAGTTCAAGCATTGCAGAATTTGCGGTGTCTGACGGTGTTACGATGGCAAAATCCTGTAAAAGGACAGACCGTATTTCGCTGAAATACTTTTCGGACTGCCAATAACCCTCAAGATACACGCCGTCGGAAGCCTGAAGAACATTCTGGTCAAATTCCATGCGCTCTTCACGAAGGCATGTGCGAGGCTGCACCAGGTTTTTACCGGCACAAAATCTGCCGGCCCGGTTTAAAGATTCGATAAACCTTGCCATCAGATGGTTTTGAACGCCATATCTCAATCGATTTATTTCAGCCAAAGAGGCAAATGGCTGCAAAATATTGAAATGATGCAGACTGTAATTATGCAATTTGTACCAGCTGAACTGAGTATTATCGAGTTTCAATTCAGCACCGGTTTTCAGCGAGAGGTGCTTACCCAGTGCGTATTGAAACATCTGGTTCCCAAGCCCGCCAATAATCTGAACGATTACCATGTTATAACTCCAGAAAGGATGATTAGCCCGGCATTCCAACGTTCATTCACCCGCCACATTATGTCAGAACCTTGGGCACATTGCAACCGGCCTCAAATCGCCTTTGTCGATTAGAGAAAATGGAATAAACATTCGACTGAGTGCTTTGTGCCCGGCCTTAAACTTATACGCCGAATCAAGTGACAACAAAGCCTAAAAATGATAGCCTTGCCTCTGCCAAAGTAAGCCGAAGGACGTAATAACCATGCCCCGGATCAAAAATTTCAATGAGATTTCGTTTTTTCCTGTTCCGGCCATTACCCGGGTCATTGATCTATGGGCAGCGAGGTTTATAAGTTATTTATATATTATCGCCAGTTCAACAACCTTTTCTGGCGCAGTGCAGGCAAGCTGTGTCGCTTAAAAAAAACGTTATTGCCAACTATCTCGGCAACGGCTGGAATGCAGTCATGGGTCTGGTTTTTATTCCCCTGTATATCAAATACCTGGGAATGGAGGCCTATGGCCTGATTGGCATATTTGCGGTATTTCAATCAAGCCTTGCAGTTATCGATGCCGGCATGTCACCCACTCTCAGCAGGGAGATGTCACGTTTTTCGAGCGGAACGGTATCTGGTCAGACAATCAAAGACTTGCTGAGAAGTCTTGAATCAATCGGCCTTATAATTGCAGTAATTTATTCAATGGCGATTATTTCTTTATCCTCATGGCTTGCCACGAACTGGCTGAATTCTCAACAACTTTCGCCACAAACGGTTTCTGATGCTTTGATTATCACTGGTCTCGTTCTGGCATTGCGATTATTTGAAGGTCTCTACAGAGGTGCCATAATTGGCCTGCAAAAGCAGGTATTGTTTAACATTTCTAACGTCTGGATCGTTACCATAAGAAATCTCGGCGCAGTATTTGTTCTGAAATATTTGTCCCCCACTATTCATGCCTTTTTTATCTGGCAGGGCCTGACTTCTCTGATTGCAGTTTGTGTGTTTGCCAGAATTGTTTACAGCAACCTTCCTGACACAGAAAGATCAGGGCAGTTTTCTTCGTCTGAAGTTCAAAGAATCTGGCGATTTGCGGCCGGCATTTTTTTAACCAGCATTCTTGCCATAACCCTTACCCAACTCGACAAACTTCTTTTAGCCAAATTCTTGAGTCTTACAGCTTTTGGGCACTACACTCTTGCTGCAACCATAAGCAGTTCAATGTTGTTGATGGTAAACCCTATCGTTCAAGCCTTTTACCCGAAGCTAGTCGAATTGCAGAGCGCCGGCGAATGTGACGGGGGCAAAAAAGTTTTTCATAGCGGGGCTCAAATGATAACTATTGTCACCGGTTCAATTACCTGGATCATTTTTTTCTTCGGCGAGCAGCTTTTATTTCTCTGGACCGGCAACCCGGTCATCGCTTCAGAGATATCAGGCCTGCTTAACATCCTGACCCTTGGAACATTCTTAAACAGCTGTATGAACATGCCGCACGCACTGCAGCTCTCGATAGGCTGGTCGAGCTTTACCGCAAAAATAAGCCTTATAGCAGTTTTAATTCTCACGCCAACCCTGATTACGATTGCCCCTGTTTACGGCGCCATCGGGGCAGCCTGGATATGGGTGGCACTGAATTCAGGTTTTCTCTTTATCGCCACCCATTTCATATTCAGAAGAGTCTTTAATTCAGAGAAACTTGCCTGGTTTATCAACGATATTTTCAAACCCTTTTTTGCCGCCGGAGTCGTTGTGTTTGTTTTTTCACATATTAAGCCAGACATTTCAAATAAAATTATCAGCTCCGTATTCATTGCATTGGCAGGTCTTTCGGCGATTATCGCATCAACCCTTGCCGCAAATGAAATCCGAAAATCGTTTGCGTATCTACTCTCTGCAAAGAATAAAACGTCAGCGGGCACCGCCCGAGATTAGCTTATGCTCTTTGAAAACGGTTTACAGCAAAGGAAATGCCCCATGTCTTCAGCTCCTGAAATTTTTATTGGATTCCCCGTTTTTAACGGCGCATCTCATATCGCACATGCCCTTGATTGCTTTCTCGCACAGACTTACCCCCACTGGAAAATGCTGATTTCTGACAACTGCTCAACCGACGGCACAGCCGATATCTGCAAGCATTACGCCTCAATAGATTCCAGAATTTCATGTGTGAGACAGGAAAAAAATATTGGCATGGCCGGCAATTATCAGTTTGTTCTTCAGATGGCAGACTGCCCCTTTTTCATGTGGGCCGCCTACGATGATCATTGGGAACCAGATTTTCTAAAAAAATGTATTGAACCACTAAAGCAGAACAGCCGGCTCGGCATGTCATTTTGCAACATCTTCACCTTCGACTGGAACAATGAAAAAGCCCTTCTCGACTACAACCTCAAGTTGCTCACCGGAAAAAGCACTTTCGGAGCCATTTTTAAGAACATACTATCTCCTGGTGGGGCTGGCAAAGCCAATCTCATGTATAGCATTTATCGCACCCCCGTGGCCAAAGAAGCCTTCGCCAGAAGACCGATAAAAAACGAATTTGCTTCTGATACTGCCTTCGCAGTTGCGGCAATAGCCATTGGGGGCATAACAGTGCACCCGGAAAAACTCTTCGGAAAGCGCATGCCCCCGGCAAATGAACCCGATCATTCGCTTAATGGTTTACTAACAAAATGCCTTGGCAAATTGAATAATTTTAAACTTCAACTCGGCGATCTGTTAAATCAGAGCAGGGCTCTCAAAGGCACGCGCTACTACATTCCGGCGGCATATCTTACCTGTGCCAGAATCATGATCTTTCCGTTGCTCTTCGTTCTTGAGGGTTTAAAGCTCTTTCCAGGCAAATACTGCAACTATAAAACCATCACACCTTCTTCAACCAGGCTGAAGGCCAATGTGTGATATTCTGCCTTAAGTCGCTCTCACAGAACTGCCAGGCAGGCTGTTCAATCACAAATTGACGGTTTTGGGCTGCAAAGTCGATTGCGGCGCAGGTCGGGTTGTCCGTTTCCCAATTGCTGCCGGCCCGGGGCACGTCATGCAATTCTCTCATGATACCATCAGTAGCCACAATATATGAGCCACTGGTCACCATTCCGCTATAGGCAGTCAGTTCGTCATATACATGCCTGTAGGTATGGTTAGAATCTAGGATTACCAGAACAACAGCCGCATTGCCAAGCAGCTGCCGAACCTGATTCACAATGCCGGCATCCGTGGAGCTTCCCTCAACCATCGTTATAAAACCGGCAAGTTCATGATCTTCAACAGCTTTGCGATTATGGGGTCTGATCTCTATATCCACGCCGATCACCCGCCCCTTGCCCATCGCCTTACAAAGACTGGCGTAAAAAATCAGAGAACCACCATGCGCGATGCCGGTTTCAACGATTACATCCGGCTTGAGTCGATATATCACTTCCTGAATTCTGATCATATCCTCTGGAAGCTGAATTATGGGCCGGCCAAACCAGCTGAAATTGTATTGATACTTCTGATTCCAGCCGACTTTTACCCATTGATGCGATATGATCTCGAAAGCTTCGTCAGAATAAAGTTCGAGTTCGCGCACATTGCCGCCATCCACAACCTCAAGAGTCTTTTTATCCGTATCAATTTGAATTTTCATTTTTTCCACCTGGTTCAATTATCAGATTTACCTTGATTCCTGACCTTTTTAATAAAGCAGAGACCTCGGCTAGATAGTTCGGATTCATCACGATCAAGTTCTTGATTCCTGAAGCGGCAATCTGCTCGCAACCGACCACCGGGTGCCCTGTGCCCGGCACAAATCTGCCATGCTTATCAGGGTTCACATCTACCAGCAAGTCAATCGCTTCACAGTTTTTATCAAGCAGATTAACAAAGGTAACCCCTTTGGCGCCGGCTCCCCAGACCCCTACCGGCCCTTTTGCCTTGAGGCCCAGAACAGTCTGCTGCCAACGCGCAACGATCTCTTTCTCAAACGCTGCAAAAGTCAGCATCTTTTCTCTGGAAATTGCATTCTGCGTTTCTGCAACCTCCCGGTTCGCGGCCATAGACGCCTCCAGCCACAAATATTGCCCTCCAAAAACATGCGCCAGACTGTCAACCTCAAAACCAGCGCGGTTGAACAGACTGCTTATTGAATGTTTCGAAAAGATTGAACAATGCTCGTAAAAAAAATCCCAGATAGTTAAATTTTCAAATATCCAGTCGCCGCATGGGGTCTCAAAGAACAGTCGGCAGGCAGGCGATGTGCCCAATGCCGCTCTTAACCCAGACAAAAATTCAAACGGCCTGGCAACATGCTCAATCACATGCCGGCATAAAAGCACATCAGCATTGAACCCACGACAGCTGCTGTCAAAATACTTTTTTATAAAACGAAGACGCCCCCCGCCCAGAGTTTCTTCGCCTTCATAAGATGGATCAAAGCCAAAACCACGATTATCCAGGCTCTCGTCAAGAACAAGCATCTTGAGAAAAAAACCTTTTCCACAGCCAATCTCAGCGATCACCGAGTTCTTACAGCCATGTTCATGCACCAGTTTGTTCTTTAAACTCTCAAGATGCTGCCTGAAATAATCTGAAGATTCCTGGGTGTTGTTATAATCTGCGTCATATTGCAGTAATTCAGGGCGATAAGAAGCGTTGAAAACAAACCCGCACGAATTACAAAAGCGCATCTGCAGATCGCCTCTGGCAACACCAGTCGCCCTGGCCCTTGAAGTTGCCAGAAAATTCTGCTGCACCGGAACCTGTCTTCTTTCGAGAAACAGCTCAGTATGCTCACAAGTGCAAACCGGACAGCTCATTTCAGACATGTTCTCGCCACCAGTTGATTGCTTCCCCAAGGCGTTCTTCAAGAGTTCTAGCCGGGCTCCAGCCAACTTCGTTTCTTAAACGATCAGTTGCGGCAATAATTACAGGCGGCTCATTTTTGCCCGCTTGAATTTCTCCGAATCGAACGTAGCCAGGGCGATCAGTTTGAGCTTCAATAATTTCACCGATCTGCCGCAGGGTAACAGGTCTTCCTGAGGCAATGTTAACCGCATCCTGAACCTCGCTCGCCAGCAAAGCGGCAAAAGCTGAACCAATATCAGCCGTAGACATGAAATCCCTGATCTGGTTACCATGGCTGCTTGGGGCAGACTCGCCCCTTAACAAGGGCAAAATCAGCGCCGGAACGAACCTTCGTGGCTGCTCATTCTCGCCAAAAGCAAAAAAGACCCGCCCCCAGGCCCAGCTCAGGCTATTTAACATTGCCTGACTACGCAACAGTTCATACATGGCCTGCTTGCATGACCCGTAGATTGTTGATGAGGCCAGACGGGTAACATTCTCAATGCATGCACCACCAGAAAAATCATATTCAAAACATGTGCCGGCAATAACCACGCGAGCCCCGCCCGAACGAGCAAACAACTCACACATCTTCAAATTCAGCAGCAGAGAATCAAAGTTCTCTCTGGCCATCAGATACTCACCATGCCGGGTGTACCAGGCAAAACTAAGCAAATGCGTTGGCCGATATTCAGCAAATAGAGACTCGAGCGCTCTTTCATCGCGTAAATCCAGCTTATGAAAAACCACCAGCGGGTCAGAAATTGCCGGTTCATTCGCGTCAAGAATATGTACAACAAAGCCTCTGTCGAGCAAAGGCAGCACGGCATGCCTACCAATAAAGCCAGACCCGCCGGCTACGAAAGCAACTTTCACCATAAAAATCCTTTACAGAAGCCCAAAAAGAGACAGAAAACCATCAGGGCTGATTATTAACTTCACCCACAGCACCAGGCAGCGCTATTCCCTCATAAGAGGGCGTTAGAAGAGCATGTTTCAGATCGCGCTCAGAGAGACCGACAGGCGCCAGGGGCCAGTCGATTGCCACGAGTGGGTCGTTAAACATGATGCCACCTTCATACTTCGGCTGATAGGTATTTGTGACCAGATAAATAATCTCACTGTCAGCTTCAAGAGCCTGAAAACCATGCGCAAAGCCCTCGGGAATTACCATCATCTTCTTGTTCTCAGGCGAAAGCTCTTCAGCGTGCCAGCGCAAAAAAGTCGATGACCCGGTTCGCAGATCAACCGCCACGTCAAAAATCCTGCCTTTAACGCAGCGAACCATTTTCATTTCAGCAAAGGGAGGCAACTGATAATGCATGCCTCGAACAGCACCCTTCTGTTTCGTCAGCGAACAATTAATATTAGCTATGCTTCGGCCCGCCAGAACATCGCCCAGTTCTTCCCGGCAAAAGAATCGTGAAAAAGAACCCCGGCTGTCTTCAAACTGCCCTGTGGCAACTATAAAAACCCCAGAGATTCCGGTTTTATTGACAACTAACGCCATATAATTTCCTTTTTTATAAAAACAGCGCCGATAAAAGCTCGGGCGGTATTACTGCCGGGATGGCTTCAAAATCAGGCCCTGGCCAGTTGGCAAAGATAAAATCATCACATTTTTCTGTGCTGCGACTTCGTCCATTGCCTTTTTTTGCAATTCACGGTTTTTGTAAGCATAATCATCCAGCAGAATGATACCCCCGGGCACCATTTTATCCCAGAAATAGTTAAAAGCGGCAACTTCAGGCGGCACACAGTTCATATCAATATGCAGAAACGCCACTGAATCGCTGTCAACCTGACCCAAAGTCTCGGGAACAGCACCCACGATTATCTTTACCCGCTGCCATTCTGCAAAATTCTTTCGAACGCTTTCGACACCATCGATGTAGAATTTGTGCTGATCCTGAATGAAATTGTTTGTACCCAATTCTTGTTCAGAAACGAAGCGCAGGTCGATCCCTTTAAAAGTATCCAGAAGATAAAATGTTTTATTCAGTTTGTTCCAGTCAAGAAACTTCATTACCGAAGACGAAAGAAACCCTTTGTTTACACCACACTCAACAAAATCACCCTCAAGCTTACTTGCGCAATCAGCAGCCCAGAGACCAACATGCACCCGCCATCTCCAGTTATAATCATCCCCTGATGCAAGCAAACCACGATCATAGGCCGCGCCAAAACTGGGGTTCATAATAAAATCATGGTTATGAATGCTTCTCAGCCCGTCTTCATCATAGATATCATTACTATATCTATAAACAGCCAGGCCAAACATCTGCAAAAATCGACGCATCAACTTTTTCAAACTATTCAAGGCCCCTCCAAGGTTGCCGGCAAAAATGATTGCATGAAATTTTAACTCAAACGACTGTCACCGGGTCGGGAACTGATAAATCCAGGGCTTTCCCGAGATACTCTTCAAGCTGCTTTTGACTCAGAATCTCACCGGTTGCCAGATATTGGCGATACCAGGCGGCCGTCTTTGCAAGTGTTTCTTCTAGATTCCAGACGGGGCGCCAGCCAAGGCGAATGCGTGCTTTTGAACTGTCAAGATTCAGGAGCCCCGCTTCATGAAGTTGAACGGCCGCACTCGAAAACCATGCAAGTTCGGGCCAATGTTTTTTCATTACCTGCAAAATCCCGGCTACGCTGCAATTGCTGCGGTCGTCAGGGCCAAAATTCCACGCTTCGGCGAATTCTCTTTTCCCGTCAAGAAGTTTCTGACCCAGCAGCAGATAGCCATAAAGGCATTCCAGGACGTGCTGCCATGGCCTCGTAGCATTGGGCGATCTTATTTCAAGGGGCTTGCCAGAACTTACAGCTCTAACAAGATCAGGAATTATGCGATCCTCTGACCAGTCTCCCCCTCCTATTACGTTACCTGCACGGGCACTGGCCAGGAGTGGCGAATCTTTGCCGCTGAAAAATGATTTGCGGTAGCTGGCAATAACTATTTCAGCAGCAGCCTTCGAAGCGCTGTATGGATCATGGCCGCCGAGCGTATCGCTTTCTCGATAGCCCCAGCACCATTCCTTGTTTTCGTAGCATTTATCGGTTGTTATACAGACTACGGCCTGCAGTTTTGAAGAATGGCGTGCCGCTTCAAGCAGATTAACCGTACCGATTACATTGGTCTGCCAGGTGTGTTGGGGATCTTTGTATGAACGACGCACCAGGGGCTGGGCGGCCAGGTGAAAAATCACCTCGGGGTCGGCGTTTTGAATAGTCTTTTGCAGTCGATCAACGTCACAAATATCGATCCAGTGGCTTTCACAATCAATACCCAGCAAATTCCAGTGGCTGGGTTCAGTTTCGGGCGGCAAAGAAACCCCGGTCACCACTGCACCAAGGCTTTTCAACCAAAGGGTCAGCCAACTGCCCTTGAAGCCCGAATGGCCGGTTACCAGAACTCGGCGGTTTCTATACATTTCATTAAAAAACTTCACTACCAGACCTTCCAGGGGGCTTTGCCGTTCTGCCAGAGATCTTCAAGATTGTTCTTATCGCGAAGAGTATCCATTGGCTGCCAGAAGCCTTCGTGATAAAAGGCCCTGAGTTCATCCTTCCTTGCCGCCGTTTCCAGCGGTGTTGTCTCCCAGGCGGTGCCATCGCCCTTGATCAATTCTATTACCTGGGGCGAAAGAATGAAAAAGCCGCCGTTAATCCAGCCACCATCACCTCTGGGTTTTTCAATAAAGCCCTTCACCGATTCACCCTCAATGTCGAGAGCGCCATAACGCCCGGGAGGCTGCACGGCAGTGACGGTAACCAGCTTTCCATGACTGCGATGAAAGTCGATCTGCTGCGAAATGTTCACGTCGGCCACCCCGTCACCATAAGTAAAAGCGAACATCTCTTCGGCTTTAACATACTCTTTTACCCTTTTGAGACGACCGCCCGTCAGAGTATTTTCACCGGTGTCAACCAATGTAACGCGCCATGGTTCAGCATGACGGTAGTGCACTTCCATGGTATTTTTCTGCATATCAAAAGTAACATCAGACATGTGCAAAAAGTAGTTCGCAAAATATTCTTTGATCATGTATCCCTTATACCCACAGCAGATAACAAAATCATTAATATTATGAGCCGAATAAATCTTCATGATATGCCATAAAATGGGCCTACCACCGATTTCAATCATGGGCTTTGGCTTCAACTGGCTCTCTTCAGATATTCGCGAGCCGATGCCGCCTGCAAGAATGACAGCTTTCAAGCAATTAACCTCATAAAATTGGTTTTAAAAATCAGTGACCGATTCTACTGTATGCAAAGCAATATATCAACCAGAGAAACTCTTTAAGCCAAAGCCTGGCAAGGCTGGCGCAATCACAATAAATGTTGAGCTTTCAGACGACGGTAATCTTCAATAACCCCATCGATACCTGTTGAGAGAGATATTTTCGGCGAAAAGCCCAATTCCGTAATTCGCGAGACATCCAGGCATTTTCGCAGCATTCCATCAGGTTTTGAGGGGTCCCAGTCGATCCTGCCCGAAAAACCGGTCTTTTCTGCAATCAGGCCGGCAAGTTCCTTTATTGAAAGGTCTTTTCCTGAGCCAACATTGATTACCTCAGAAGAATCATAATTTTCCATCAGAAAAACTACCGCCCTGGCGAGATCATCAACATGCAAAAACTCGCGCCTGGCGACCCCGCTTCCCCACAGGGTGATTTCACGCACTCCATTATCAGCAGCATCTGAGAAGCGCTTGACCAGAGATGAAAGAACGTGCGAATTTTCGAGATCAAAAGAATCGCCAGGCCCATACAAATTGCATGGCATCGGACAAATCGCCTGCAATCCATACTGGCGATGAAAATAGTTCACCAGTTTCAAGCCCGAAATTTTGGCCAGAGCGTAACCCTCATTAGTTGGTTCAAGCGGGCCGGTCAGCAGATATTCTTCTTTGATCGGCTGGGGGCATTCTCTCGGGTAAATACAGGAACTGCCGAGAAAACAGATTTTTTTAACCTTTGCCAGATGGCTCTCTTTGATCACATTGTTCTGAATCATCAGATTGTCATAAAGAAATTCGGCAGGAAATGTCATATTGGCCTTGATGCCACCGACTTTTGCCGCCGCAAGAAAAACGTAATCAGGTTTTTCAGATGCAAAGAAGCCCTTTACGGCAGCTGAATCACGCAGATCAAGATCTTTCGAGGTTCTCGATATAAGGTTGTCAAAACCCTTTGCCTTCAGACATCGCATAATTGACGAACCAACCATGCCTTTGTGACCGGCAATATATATCTTTGAATGTTTTTCCATTTAATGCCCCATTCTCTGGTTCAGTTGAAAACTTCACATTTCATGCTGTTTAAAAACCAGATGTAATCACGCAAAGTTTAATAAACATGGGTATAAAATGCAATGTAAATGCAGTAATTTACGTCTTCACTTTTGCAAAATTTTACCAAAGCCGGGCAACTGGCTTAAAAAAACTATCGCAAAAAAATTCAAAGCTGTTCGGCCATTGAGAATGGAGCTTTCCAGCCAATTTCGCGCGTTATCAGGCTTGAATCAACAGGCAGCGAGCCTGTCAGCTTGGCAACCCTCAAGTTGAAGCCCGGCAGGCGGCGGGCCAGATTCCATAACCAATCGGGCATTGAAAAAATCCGGCATGAGGGATTGTATGCCTTTGCCAGTCTGGCAACCAGTTCAGAGGTGGAAATTTCTTCACCGTCAGAAACCAGGTAAATCTTGCCGGCAGCCACCTCTGAAAGAATCACAGCCTCGATTGCCGACGCCATGTTCTTAACCCCGAGAAGACTGCGACGGTTGGTCAGACCACCAAGTGGCAGACAAGGCATACGTCGCACCAGCCTTATCAGACTTGCGAGATTGCCCTTTACGCAAGGGCCATAAATGAGTGGGGGCCGCAGAATGACCAACTTCATGTCAGAGGCGGCGGCGATTTTCTGAAGCTCTATCTCGGCCTTGAACTTCGATAAACCATAGGGGTGAACCGGGTTGCACGCAAAACTTTCGTTCAAAGGCTCATCATGCGAGGTGGTTAACATCGCAGAGATGCTGCTTATGAACACAAAAGTCTTCACACCAGCCTTGACTGCCTGTTGGGCAAGATTTACCGAACCATCGAGATTGGTTTCAAAATATAACTGCTGATCGTCGGCACTCTCATTCATCTGATGCGCACGACCGGCGAGATGAACGACGACGTCAACTCCGGCAACCGCATCACCCCAGTGCGTAAAACTGTTGATTTTCGATATCGGGCAGAATTCTACCCCCGAAATTTCGGGGGCATGCCGGCTGGCTGCAATCACATGGTAACCATGTTCTACAAACCATGGCGCTGCAGTTTGGCCTACAAAACCGGTAACACCGGTCATCATTATCTTCAAACTTTTTTCCATTACGCGCATGAATCGGCATATGCGGGCAATTTATTAATAAATCAGCCTGAAAAAACTTACTGACCCCGCAAAGAGCGAGGTTAATAAATCAGCCGTAAGGAGCTCTCGCGAAATTACCCTCGGTGAATTGCACCACAGAAGCCCTATTATGGCGCCAAATCTTTGCATCCCGACCCGACTGCACCTAAATACTTAGTCAGCTTATAAAAAAACTGTCGAAAGACTGGTTGGCGCACGCCGAAAAAGGGTTTCAGTGCTTAACAAAACTGAAACAGCGGGCGCAAAAATATAACCGGTTTTAAAGCGGTGACGGAAAAGAGAAAAAGCAGTGATCAGGCGGCCTGAGCAGCGGGGGTTGCCGGGGTAATCGGGCCGGTGGTGGCAGCGGCGGCCGGTTTGGCGGCGGCTGGCGTTGCTTCGGGCTTTGATTCAGCGGTGCCGGCGGCCGGGGCCTCGGATTTGCCGGGGGCGGTCGGGGCGGCGGTTGCAGTACTGCCATTGCTGCCGTCTTTTTTCTTGGCTTCGAGGTAGCCAGAATCACGGTAGTCGGTCGAATAAAAACCCGAGCCTTTAAAAATGACAGAGCTGGCAGAAAGAAGCTTGTTGCCGGCTGCGCCACAGGCGGGGCAATGCTGCGGTTCGGTGCTCATCATTGAATGAAAGGCATCAAAAATCTTTTCACACTTTGTGCAGCGATAATTATAGGTTGGCATCTGACCTTTCCTCCGTGATGATTTTAAAAATTAGCACTCAAGATTATCGAGTGCTAATAAACTATCATAAGCCCGCCGCTTGTTCAAGAAAATTATCAAACGCCTGCAACAGCCCAGTTGGGTCATCGGGCAGGTCATAGCAACTGCAAACCAGTCTGTTAAGCCTTGAAAAACAGGCACTGTATGCAGAGCTGCCGACCGGTTCAGCAGATAATTGCCCGGCACATTCGGCAACCGCTGCGAACAAATCGGCATTAAAAGGCGGCAACGGCACCTGCCGCATCTGGGTCACAGTAATATGAAAACTGTGAAACTGGCTGCTGAACCAGGCATTAACGGGCAGACTGTTGAGCAGACCTGCTAAAAAGAGCAGCGGGTAATCGGCAGATTCTGAAACTATATAAGAAAGAGAATTTTTCGGAAAATAACCGCCTCCATCATAAGCGACCACCAGCCGCATCTTCAGCTTCTCATTGCGAATGTTCTGATAGAGAAGCTTCGGCCCTGAAAAAAGCTTCTCATTACCGGCATACACCAGGTGCGGGCCATAATCGAGGTAGTTTCCCTCATAATTTATTTTGAACGGCGCAAGCTCGCGGCCGCGCAATACCGGCCGATGCCGGTCACTGAGCTTTCGGTCACTCACAAACCGCGAAACTTTGCCGCCACGTTGCATTGATTCCTGAATGCCAACCCCGATCTTACTGGCATCGCCGAGCTTGCGGCTGCCAACCTGCATTTTTGCAAAAGCGGCCCGCAGGGTCTCAGGCACAATCGCCTGCCGCAAACCATTGCCGCCCGGAAAAACATCGGCTGGGCAGCTGTATTCTCGCTGCCAGCCACGTTCTTCACTGTAGTCTGAAGCCACCTTCACCAGATAGTCAGGCGAGCAAAAAGTTGCCGACTGAATAGCCTTCCGGGCAAAGGTCACGACCGGCAGAACCCCTGGCGCCTGAACGAAAAAGCGTGCAGGCAGAAGCATCAAGGCCTGAACGCAATGCTCGGCGAACAGGTGATTCCGTATTTTTCGGCACTGGTGGTTAACCAGCCATGTATGCGAAGTCAGCATGATAAGTTGGCCGCCCGGCACCAGGGCCTTTAACCCGGCCTCAAGAAAAAAGGTGTAGAGATCTTTTTCGCCTTCGCCGGTCTGATAAAGCCCGGCCAAACGCTCTTTAAAAGATTCTTCAAGATTGACCCGGTAGGGAGGATTGCCGATCACCAGGTCGAATTCTGCCTCGGGGGGCTGCAAAAGAAAATCACGGTGCGCGAGCACGGGCCAACCCTGCCCCGGAAACGCACAAATCAGGCGGGTAAGGCAGATCAACAAAGCCGGCAGATCAATATCGAAACCGAAAAGTTGCGATAAAAACCCAGAACCCGGGCCCTGAGCCTGCCGAAGGGCCGATGTGAGATGGCTTTGACCTGACTGGTCGCTTCGGCTTCGCTCAGCGACCGGGGGGACCGGTGCGACCGGCGAGGCCGAAGAACCCGGGCCCTGAGCTTGTCGAAGGGCAGATGTGAGAGAGCTTTGACCTGACTGGTCGCTTCGACTTCGCTCAGCGACCGGTGAGAGCGAAGAACCCGCGCCCTTGCTCGTGGCAGCCATGCGACGGGCAATCGCCATGAGAAAACTGCCGTCACCGCAAGCCGGGTCGAGCACCCGGCCGCTTTGCCCGGCAAAATCAGGGCTGCCAGCCTTGCAGGCCAGGTCTGCCATGCCCGCCAGTCGATCAGCGAGAGCCTCGGGGGTGTAGAACTGCCCAGTGCTGCGTTTGCGTTTCTGGTCGCGGCATTCGAGGTCTGGCACCAGCCCGTCGGCCACTTGTTTGTGAATTATTTCGCAATCACAGAGCGGCAAAAACATCTCAACCAGAGCCGCCGGAGCACCCAGGCACCGCAAAATATCTGCTGGCGTCTGGCCACGTAGTTGACCCGGTATGCACCCAAGCATCTGACCTTGCGCCCGGCCAGATAGCTGGCCCAAAGTTTGACCCAGCATTTGACCTGGCGCTTGACCCGGCGTCTTACCAATAGCCAACCCGGGAGCCTGCCCCTGCGTTTGCCCTTGCGTCTGCCCCGTGGTCACGCCGAAGGTGGCGTTAATCGTGGCAGCGAACCAGGCAAATAGGGTTGTGGTCGTTGGTTGATTGCGAATCGGTTTCACCATGCGTAGCAACATCCAAAACTTTAAAAATTACCAACCTGTTATATAAACGTAGGGGTTCAACATGTTGAACCCCTACGCGTATTGCAATAAATCAGGCCGACGATTGCCGGCGGTTGAAATCAGACGGTCAATTGCCGGCCGCTGAAATCAGGCTGTCTTGCCTGATTCGGCCTGCTGCTTTTCTTGTTCTTTGCGGCGTCTGACGAATTCAATGAGAAACGCGGCAAAGACCCCAAGCACACCGGCGCTCAGACCGGCCAGAATGACCATGATCGAACGGCGTGGCTTCGACTTGACCTCGGGCGCCCTGGGCTGGTCGATCACTTCAAACTGACTTCCCTCTTCGGCTTCAGCGATCTTGGCCATTTCGTATTGCTCGGTCAACACGCCGAATACCTTCTCTTTAACTTTGAGATTGCGCATCAGTCGCGCAAAGTCAAGCGCCAGATCAGGAAGGGCCGCCAGACTCTTTTCAACCAAAACTATTTCTTTCTGCAAAGCCTCGATCTTGGCCTGTTCAGCGACTTTCTGTGCTTCGACCTTTACGAGTTCAGGCATGCTGCCCGAAGATTTCAGCAGGCTTTCCTGCATCTGCAGCGAAACGCCGGCACCGACCTTCTCGGCTTCGAGTTTGGCAAGACTTTCGATGATGGTTTCAGACTGCCTTTCGATGGCAAACATCTTGTGTTTGTCCTGAAAATCCTTGAATTCATTCTCGGCCACCGCAAGCTCACGGCTGACAATGGCAAGCTGCTGCTCGATGAACACGCGCTTTTCTTTCTGCGGGCCGCGCGCGAAGCTGCTCAGGTAATCAATATAAGCCCCGGCAATTTCGGCCGAGGTAGATGCCGACATGGTTTCAGCCGAAATGGTTATCAGCCCATCCTTGTCTTTATCAACCGAAACAATCTGATTGATGGTCTTCAGAACGTTGTCATACTTGATTTTATCAGGTTCTGGCGGGTTATCGCCAACAATCGCCGGGTTGGTCGCGATGCCAAACCGCGCAATGATGCGATCGCTCATCGTGCGGCTCTTCAGATAAACCATCAGATATTCGGCGCCGCCACCACCGCCGCCCAGGCCGGGTATCATACCCGCGAACGGCAGACTGCTCAGCGCACTGAGCTTGCTGTTAGAGTGCACAAAAATCGTAGCGCTCGCCTTAAAGTGATTCGGCAGCATCAGACTATAGACGGCGACCACCAGGGCGACGATCACCGGCATGACCACCACAAGTTTCCAGTGTTTAACCAGCACCCTGAACAGCTCGAAAAGGTCGATTTCGTCTTCTTCAAGGCCCATGAGAATCTCACGCTTGAGAAGCTCTTCTTTGACCTCTTTCTTCAGCTGTTCGGGGTTGATATCGTTGAACTTTTCTGTCATGGTTTATTCTTCGATGATTTCGACGTTGGCGCGTGGCAGCACGAACTTCTCGCCTGAAGTGGTCTGAATCTCTACGACACGAACCTTGGCCTCGGAAGGAATGATCACCGGCTTCTCGGGCAGCGAGACCACTTTAGCGACTTCGCCGAAATGTGGCTGCCTGATGATACGCACGTGACTGCCGATCGTCATGCCGTTATTCGGGGCATGGCGTTGTTCGTTAATGTTGGCTACTTCCATCGGAATTACGACTTCGGGTCTGATAACCCCGGCGCGAATCTGCGTTGCGCCGTTGATTGAGGCCTTACGCCCTTCTGCGCCCTTCAGCAGGTCGAAAGTTTTCTTCGCCATGTTGATCTGGCCGAAACCTTCGGTTACCACAAGGGTAATGCCCTTGTCTTCGGTGCCGGTAATCGCGACGCCGAGGTCATAGCCGAGAAATTCCTTGAGATCGTGGGCATCGTAACCACCGACAATCACGCCTTTGGCGCCGACTTCAACAGCCCGGGCAAGCGCGGCAGCGGTGACCAGCGAGCCGCCGACCACGATTTTTCCCTGATGCTCGATTTTGATTGCATCTTTGTCGAGAACATCAGAAGGGTCTTTGGCAGCCATTACCAGGTTACCGATAACTTCGCCGCCGATGCCGAAAATGCCCTGAATGAACGAAGCCACGGTATTAACCTTGACGCCTTCATCGGGGTAGATTTCGTCAACGATGCCATCAACGTAGGCATGCACTTCGACCGGAATCGGCGGTTCACGCAGAATCGCCTGGCCGGTAACCGTTGACAGGCTTTCGATGGTGCCTGAGATCGTCGAACGCACGTAAGTCTTGAAAAAACCGAAGAAACCTTGAGTTTCGGCGATTACATCATCTTTTTTAACGAAATCGCCCTCTTTTTTCACGAGGAAATCCGTGATTTCGCGGGCTTCGCAACCGAGCAGGTTAGCGACGTTCAGCGGGTAAACGTTGCCGGGCAGGTCAGTCGAAGCAACAACCGTTTCAGCAGTGACCTTGTCGCCCTTTTTAACGAGCACCTGGCCTTTAAGAGGCAATTTGCGATCTTTTTCGACCAGGGTTCTTGCTACAATCTTGAGACCGGGGGTATATGCACTAGCCATTTTTCAGTGTCCTTTCGCTCAAAGGCCCGGATAAAGATCCATGGCTTTATACCAGGACTTCACCAGCTTAACGCGTTCAGCATTGTCTTTCGGCAGAGTGAACGGCCGACCGCGGGTATCGAAAATCAGGCCGACGACGCCACCGTGCACTTCGCCTTCCATTTCGCGCCCGTCGCCATTGCCCATATCAAAGCCCCACTTCGGCTTAACAAACAACTTCGCGGTTTCGCCGACCCCGAGCGGAACAAGAGTCAGCTCGCCACCCTTGAGGGTCTTGCTGATCTTCGAACCATCCGCCTTTGTCAGGGTAAAATCGAGCACCGGTTCGTCGCGTTTGACCTTGCCGGTCGGCGAAACGCAGGTGCCCAGATAGATCAGGCAGTCACGCTCGAAAACGCTGAGAGCAGCCTCTTCGTGAACCTTTGCCAGAACGCCAAGCTGTGGCATCATGAAGATCGAGTCAACGGTCAACTGGGTAATACCCTCAGGCAGAAACGAATCAATCAGCATCATGGCTGTCTGCTGCCGGCGTGGCGCGTGCGAAAGAACGCCGCCCGAACCGATCAGCATGTTCAGATCCTTGAGATTAACCAGTGATTCACCGGTCATTGACTGTTCAAATACGTCACCAATGGTGCGTTCCTGCTGAATGCCCTTCAGACCGACGGCCAGCGAACGATGCTGGTCGAACGACAGTCGCAGAGCTTCGCGGGCGCAGGCCTGCTCGACTATCAACTCTTCAATCAGCGACGGAATCGTCGTCGGGCGGATCATTTTGTTCTTAACGCGGTTTCGCAGGTCTCTTTCGTCCATTTCGAACGGCACCCAGCGCATGATGTTATCAAGGCCGGCTTCAGCAAAAACGTTGCTGATCGAGTAACTCATGCCGTAGTTTGCCGAAACCGATTTGTTATAAATACCACTGAAAACGCTGAATACGTCAGTGGTGGCCCCGCCGATATCGGCGCCAACCACCGTCAGACCCTTGCGTTTCGAAATAAGCTGCATGATATCACCTACCGCGCCCGGGGTTGGCATGATATCTTCGTCGGTTAGTTCCATGAGGTGCGGGTAACCCGGAGCGTGACTCATAACGTGCTCAAGAAAAAGATGCTGAATCTTCTGCCTGGTCGGCATGAGATTCTCTCTTTCGAGGGTCGGTCTGAGGTTATCAGCGATATCGAGGGCGACGCGATCCTGCAGGCGCTCTTTGATCAAACCCTGCGCATCCTTGTTGCCCGCGTAGAGAACCGGCAGTTCGTAACCGGCGCCAAGACGGGCTTTCGGGTTGGCCGCCGCGATAATTTCCGCGAGTTCTACGACATGCGATGTCGTGCCACCATCGACGCCGCCCGACAGCAGAATCATATCAGGGCGAAGATGCCTGATGCGCTGAATCTTCTTGTAGGGAAGGCGGCCGTCGTTGGTTGCCAGAACGTCCATGACGATGGCGCCTGCGCCGAGAGCCGCACGGGTCGCCGATTCACCCGACATGGTTTTAACGACGCCGGTAACCATCATCTGCAGGCCGCCGCCGGCTGAGCTCGTCGAAACATAGAGATCGACGCCCTTGCCATCGGTGACCGGCTTGATTATGGCTTTGCCGTCATCGGTAAGAATCTGCCGGCCGGCGAGTTCCTGAACCTCAGAAACCGCATTGAGAACGCCCTGCGTTACATCTTCAACCGGAGCTTCAACGGTGGTTGGTGCTTCACCGCGCACGATCAGGCGGAAAACACCGTCGCGTTTTTCAATAAGAATCGCTTTGGTAGTGGTGCTGCCACAGTCCGTAGCCAGGATGCTTTGAATATCACCTTTGCTCACGAGATTCACCTTCCTTAACTTCTTTTGTTGATTTTTCGAGGTCTTCAATGTTGGCGATCAACTGCTCGATACGAGCGCGGTCAGCGATGACCGCCTGCAGCTTTTCCATTTTGACCTGGTCGAATATCATTTCGAGAATCGGCCCGAAAATGACCAGGCTGCTGTAACTGACAAAAGACAGCGGCTTGCTCATTTCGAGCGCCATAATTACCGGAACACTCATGCGCCGGGCGTGAACAGCCCCGGCGACCACGCCGACAAATTCATCAAGCTCTTCAGCGGTGAATCTTGTCGGTTCAGGGTCTTTCGGGATTGTCCACATGCCCATCTTTTAAGATTTCTCCTGAGTCAGACTATTCCGAGCCAGTCATGCAACAGAAACGAGAACCGGCCGATCAGCAGCGAAATACGACCCATGACCGTGGCACCGAACGCGGCGCCGAAGCTGAGCATCAGATACCAGATGCCAACCTTTGAAATGTTTCCGTAAATCGGGCCGCGGTGCTCGGTGCTGAAGAAGAAATAGAACAGACAGGCAACCGAACCGACCACCAGCACGAGATTTGAGAAGCTCTGAAAGAAGTCACCGGCAACGACGATCGGTCTGATCGCCTTGGCAACCTGCGGAATGAGATACTGCTGCGCTGAGTAAACGATTGCCAGGCCGGTCGATACGCCCATTACGAAGGCGACGGTGAAGCGGCTGACCCACGAATAATTCGCAGAGAAGCGGAAAAGCATGAGCAGGCCCATAAACCCCGGAATCAGAAGCATGTATTCAGGCGGGGTCGTGGCGGCTGAGCCGGTGGCGAACTGCATCGGCATAATCTTGGCCAGCAGGTTCGGTTTGAGAACCTGATGAAAAGAAATTACTGAGAAGTAGTAACCTGCCGAAACGCCCACGAACAGATGTTCAGCGAAGCGGTAGAACGGGTTATCGCGATAGAGAAAACTGAAACAGCAGAGGGTGATAAACGCACCCACCCATATTGAAAGCATTGATGTCATTGGTAGTTCCTCCTCAGGCTTTCTTCTTGGCTTTTCGCTGTTCGGCAATGTAAGCGATGTTGCCGATGATGATGAAAAGCATGATAATCAGGTGGGCGATAGACTGCGGTGCCATGCCTTCGCGGCCCTTGCCGAAAAAGCCGATCAGCGCTTCATATTCAGCGGCACCCGGCAGACCGCCGGTCATGCCGACCAGCTGGCCAGTCTGCAGGTAGGTTACGAATCTCGGAATGTTTACCGAGGTGCAACCTGCGGCCATCGGGCGCTTGTGATCGCCGGCGACGCTGATGAACGACTCGATACCACCGGTGCCGGCGGTGAAGCTTATGATAATGCCGACATCGCTCATCTCGAACTTGCGGCCATCATGATTCATAAAAATCGGCATTTCTTTGGTCGAGTTGCCATCGCGGTCCTGAGGGTATGGGCCCATGAAATCAGAACAGAGAGCCTTAACGTGAATAATGGCACCCGGTTTGTAGCCGAGGTTAACAAAATCGACGCCGCGTTCGACGACCGGTTTGCAACCTGCAGCCAGTTTGCCGGCAGCCTTCATTTCTTCAAAGGTGCTTTTGTAGACGGAAGCGGCCTTCGACAAGGCAGCCTCTGCCATTTCGCCGCCCAGCGGCCAGTTGCCGCCGCACATCGGCTTCAGGTTCTTTCTGAACATGTGGGTGATGATAGCAATGGCCGAGGGGCCAAGTTCAGGCTCAGAAGCGGGGTCGAAGTCGAAAGACAGGAAACAGCGGGTGCCTTCGGGCAGCTTTTCCATAAAATTGAACAGGCCTTCGACGTTCTTGCCTGGGAAAACCGGGAAATCCATCTTGAAGATCATCGGCAGAACTACCGATAGAGCCACACAGAGGAACACCCAGCGACGGTCAAGGTTTTTGAGTTTGATAAATAGTTCCATCTTGTGTCTCCTTAGCTTTCGCCACCGAGGTGTGAACGTTCAACGCCGAAGATGATCTTCATCGAGGCTGAAATGTAACCGAGCATGGCGCCAACGAGAATGGCACTCTGGGCTGCCGAACTCGGGTAGGCCATGATCCACTCCTTGATGTTTGAAATCTCAATATACTGCCCGATCAGCGGTATATATTGCAGATATTTCGAAATCAGATTACCGATCGGCACGTTGCCGAGCATAACGATGAAGGCAGCGCCCATCAGCAGGCCGGCTTCCTTTGATTTGACGCGGAAAGCGCGAAACGAGGCCGAAGCAACGAAGAAGGCCAGCAACGAGAACATCGTCGACTGGGCGGCTTTGAACACCCCGTTGAAGAGAATGTATTCGCAGCTGTTGATGAAGTTCATGAAAGGGCCTTTGATGCGATCGCCGGGCGCCCGTTCGGGGGTTGTCGAACCGACCGGGGTAACATCAACCATCAGGTTGCCTTCGTGATCCTTTTCGACTTTGCTGACGATTACCAGTTTTGAAGAGTCGTTGGTGTCTGAAAGCAGGTAGTATTGCTCGCCGACCTTGACTTCATTCTCGAACATCGGCCAGGAACCAGAAATGAAACCCAGAAAGGCCATGGTTACAAAGCCGATGACCAGCACCAGACTGTAGCCCCAACCATCGCTCTTGCGGCCGATCTTCTGCAGGTTGATCTGCAAAAGGCTGAAAGCGCCGAGCAGCATGGTGAACGACATGATGATCTGAATCCATTTCGGGAAGGTGTCTTCGAGGGACTTGATCGAGGGCAGCGCCGGACCACTGAAAAAGGCAATGATCATGATGATGCCCGTCAGAAACGTGATGATGAGCGGTACTGTTCTTTTAAGGAATAACATTGATTCTACCTCAATTCAGAAGCCGCATGAAGTTTTCGGCGAGTGAGACGAAAACCGTGCCGGCTGCAAATTCAGTCTTGGAAATGGTAACAAGCAGTGTTCCGATGATCATGAGAGCGATGATGATCAGCTTGATCATATCCTGGCCTTTAAGAGAACCGACTTCGCGGGGGTTCTTCGAAAGGTAGGCTGACGCGGCGAACAGTTCTTCACCGATCAGGGTGTAGTCGCAGGCTGCCACAAAAAACGGAATCTGAGAAGGCTCAGCGGTGCCCGCAATCTGAATGGCACCGACAGCGTTACCGGTTTCAGCCAGAATCAGCGATTCGGCGTAGAAAGTGCCGAGATAAAAGCAGGCGGCCGGCTTTTCGCGCATCATAATCCCGCCGACCCCGGCTACATAGCCGAACTGGTCGTCAGTAAGGTAGTTGATGCGGTCCGGTCTGAAGGCATCCGGGCGACCCATTTCAAGGTAAGCCTGTTTAACTACTTCCTGGGCAACCGACATGACGAACGACCTGGTCATCGGGGCATACAGAGGTGTATCGTATTCGGCAGTCTTCTTGGCGACGTGACCCAGAATGGTGACGCCGGCGATGGTCTGAATGTCGTCCATATCCATGATGCCGGGTATGTAAAGAACACCGCGGCCCATTTCAGTGGCACGACCGACCGCATCTTCAAGAGCCGACAGACCGCTGATTCTTCTGATGAACAGCTCTTTGCCGCGCTGGGCATGAAAAGTGTAGTAAGCCACGAACGCCATCAGGGTAATAATGATTACCAGAACGTTGGCGCGTTTCATTTCGAAATAATACATGTCTTCCGGAACAGCAGGCTTGTCAGCAGCGGGTTCTGCGACAGCAACCGCGACCGGTGCGGTCTCAGTTGTGCTGGCGGGTTCGCTGACGGCGGCGGCAGGCATTGTGCCCTCGGAAGCAGCTATGGCCGGCTCGGCGGCAGAATTTGCAGTAGCAGCAGGTTCAGCAACAGTTGCAGCGGCCGGAACTTCGTTGCCCGGAGCGACGGCCGGTTCAGTGACTGATGTTTCAGCGACTGGAGCGGTCTGCACTTCGGCGGTAGCCGGTTCTGACATCTGGGTGGCGGGTTCTGCACCAGCGGCAGGATCAGCAGCAGTTTCAGCAGCGACAGGAGCCACAGCAGGCTCTGCGACCTGGTTAACCGGTTGTTGTTCGCCAACAGGGTCAACAGGTTGCCCTTGAACAACTTCATCGGTAATTTCGGTCATGCCGGTTTCGTCAACCGCAGACTGAACGGGGGCAGCAGCCGGAATTACTTCCTGCTGAGCCACGACAACCAAAGCCGATACCATACACAGGAACAGAACCAGAAACGGCAGCAGTTTCCTGGGTGGTCGCCAGACAACGCTCATGGAAAGACCTCCAAACGACAGAATAGCATTTACAAAAGGGAGATTATAAACGACTCCGACTGTTAAGTCAACGAAACCATGTACCCCGAAAAATAGCGTTGCTATTTTTTGAGGAACGGGTTTTGGAGTTTTCGGCCTGTTGAACGTCCCGAAAAATCTGAAAATTGGATTTTTTTGGACCAGATCGAAAGAAATGACGTTCATTT
>Ga0116170_10001324_pt1 | contig 25119 bp, 35 predicted proteins | sample AD_JPNHW1_MetaG_FD_89797 | JGI IMG/M metagenome (GOLD analysis project Ga0116170, IMG submission 89797) | Active sludge microbial communities of municipal wastewater-treating anaerobic digesters from Japan - AD_JPNHW1_MetaG | ecosystem: Engineered > Bioreactor > Anaerobic > Digestate | place... | reverse complement strand
GTTCAAGCGGATCACGGCGCCCATCGAGAACCCGGTGCAGATGCGTCTTGCCCGCCGCAAGATAGCGCTGATAAACACCGTGCTCCGGCAGCGCGAGCTGGCCGCGGCTAAACCCGCCGCAGAGGTTAAAAAATGACAAATCAAAATTCCGAGCAGAAAGCAGAAGTCAGGGGCGGCAGGAAAGTCCTGCGCGGCCTGGTGGTTTCCGACAAGATGGCCAAGACCCGCGTGATCAGCGTGGAACACGTGGTTCGCCACGCCTTCTACGACAAGACCCTGCGGCGCCATCACAAGTTCTACGCGCACGACGAAGCCAACGAGTCGAAAAGCGGGGACCTGGTGGAGATCACCAGCACCCGCCCCCTGTCGGCCCTCAAGCGCTGGCGGATCAGCCGCATAGTCGAGAAGGCCGCGCGGTAAGATACGGGTAAAACGGAGAAAGCTTTATGATACAGCTGAGAACAATGTTGAACGTTGCCGACAATTCCGGAGCGCGGAAACTTATGTGTTTCCACGTGATGGGCGGCAGCTACCGCCGCTACGCCTTCCTGGGAGACACGATAGTGTGCTCCGTAAAGGAAGCCACGCCCCACGCCGCCATTAAGAAAGGCGAAGTCGTGAAGGCCGTCGTGGTCAGGGTCAGAAAAGAGATCCGCCGCAGGGACGGGTCTTATATACGGTTTGACGATAACGCCGTCTGCGTGATAGACGAGAACGGCGAACCCAAGGGCACCCGCGTCTTCGGACCGGTGGCCAGGGAACTGCGCGCCAAGAACTTCCTCAAGATAATTTCACTGGCGCCGGAAGTCATTTAAAAGGCGGAATCATGCTGAAACTAAAGAAAAAAGATATGGTCCTTGTGATCGCGGGTCGCGACAAGGGTAAAAAAGGCGAGATAAAAGAGCTTAAGTCCGGCGGCAAAGTCGTGGTAATGGGCATTAACATCGTGTCCAAGCACAAGAAAACCACCAAAGACAAGCCGGGCGGCATCCATAAGCTGGAAGCCCCGCTCGACATTTCAAATGTCAGGCTGGTCTGCCCCAAGTGTTCCAAGCCGGCGGGCGTGAAGGTCGTGTTCCAGGGCGGAGACAAGCTGCGCGCCTGCAAGAAATGCGGCGAGGTCATAATTTAATAAAGAGGTACTTTTAATGGCGAAGGAAAAAAAGCAGGACAATAAGCCGGAAAAGAAGCCGGATTCGAAGCTGGCCCAGCAGCACGAGAAAAAGAATAAAGAGGCCCATCAGAAGGCCCAGCAGTCTTCCGTGGTGCTGGTGCAGGGCGCCGTGGCGCCGCTGCCTAAAGATTACAAGGTGCGCCTGAAAGAGGATTACACCGCCCGGGTTCTGCCCGCGCTGATGAAGGATCTTAATCTCGCTTCGCCTATGGCCGCCCCCAAAATGACCAAGATCGTCATCAACATCGGGGTCAGCGAGGCCAAGGAGAACATCCAGGCGCTGGACCTGGCCAAGGAAGACCTCACCCTGATCTCCGGCCAGACGCCGCAGGTGCGCCGCGCCAAGAAGTCCATTTCGAACTTCAAACTGCGCGAGGGCATGCCCATCGGCGTCCGCGTGACGCTGCGCGGCATCCGGATGTTCGAGTTCCTGGACCGCTTCATTTCGCTGAGCGTGCCCAGGATCCGCGACTTCCAGGGCTTCGATCCCCGGCTCTTCGACGGCCGCGGCAACCTGAACATCGGCCTCAAAGAACATCATATTTTCCCGGAAGTTAACATGGAAAAATCTCCCAAGGCGCGCGGGATGAACATCTCCTTCGTAACTACCGCCGGAGACAATAAGAAAGGCCAGGCGCTGCTCGAATATCTCGGCCTGCCTTTCAAGAAACCCAAGGTTGAGCAGCCCCGCGCTTAATAAGGATAAAGGAGAAAATTTATGGCTACATATGCATGGATGGCGAAGATGCGCAAACCGCAGAAGTTCTCTACGCGCTTCCGGAACCGCTGCCAGATCTGCGGACGGCCCCGCGCGTACTACCGCGATTTCGGGCTGTGCAGGATCTGCCTGAGGAAGATGGCGCACGACGGTCTTATTCCCGGCCTGAGGAAATCTAGCTGGTAAAAGCGGGCAGCACAAGGGGCGCGGGCCGCGGACAAAAGGACCGGCGCCTGAAGAGTTTTAAGCTTACGAGGTGAAAAAATGGACCCGATATCGAACATGTTGATTTCAATAAAGAACGCCGCCGCCAAGCGGAAGGAACGCGTTGACGTCCCTTTCTCCGGCATAAAGTTCGGGATGATCAAACTGCTCAAGGAAGAAGGCTTTGTATCCAACTACAAAGTGCTCGACCCCAAAGTGGACAAGACCATCGACCGGCGCGGCGTGATCCGCGTTACCCTCAAGTACACGCTGGACAAGCAGTCCGTTATCGTCGGGATCCGGCGCGTTTCGAAGCCCGGCCTGCGCGTCTACCGCGCCCACGACGCGATGCCCCGCATCCGCGCGGCCTTCGGCGTAACCATCCTTTCCACTTCTAAAGGCCTGCTTACGGACGCGGAAGCCAAGAAGCAGAAAGTAGGCGGTGAAGTGATCTGTCAGGTCTGGTAAGGAAACGGGCAGCTGGAATTTAAGAACTGATTTCAAGAAAGAGGTAAAAACATGAGCAGAATAGGCAGAATGCCGGTAGCGCTTCCGGAGAAGGTGAAAGCCAAAGTTGAGAACAGGAAAGTACTGGTGGAGGGGCCGCTGGGAAAACTTTCCTTCTCGCTGCCCGACGGCATAAACGCCGATGTGAAAGATTCGAACATCATCATGAGCGTCGCTAAGGGCGCCGTGGACAAGGGCGCGCTTTTCGGCACCTCCCGGGCCCGCGTCAACAACATGGTGGCCGGCGTGACCAAAGAATTTGAAAAGGTGCTCGAGATCAGTGGCGTCGGTTTCAAGGGCTCCGTCGAGGGCTCCAAGGTCTCGCTGACCCTGGGCTTCTCCCACCCGGTGATCCTCGACATCCCGCAGGGCATAAAGATGTCCTTCGATCCGAAGCAGGTAGTGCTTACGATAAAAGGCATCGACCGCGAAGCGGTGGGCAACCTGGCCGCCCAGATAAAGAGGATCAAACGGCCGGAGCCTTATAAAGGCACCGGCATCAAGTACCAGGGCGAACACATCATCCGCAAGGCCGGCAAGACGGCTGCGGGCGCCAGCGGCGGCGGCGCGGCGGGCGGCGCGGCGGGCGCGGCTAAGAAGTAATTTTCGGATAAACAAGAGGTTGAACTATGATAAGCAAACAAGAAAGATACGAATTCCGCAAGGCGCGTTCACGGAGCAGGCTTTTTGAGAACGGCATCCACCGGCTCCGCCTCAGCGTCTACCGGGGCACCAAATACCTGTACGCCCAGATCGTCGACGATAAAAAGGGCGTCACCCTCGCCGCGGCCTCTACGCTGGATAAAGAGCTTAAAGGCAAGCTCAAATCCGGCAAGAGCGTGGAATCGGCCAAGATCGTAGGCAACCTGCTGGGCAAGCGGGCCCTCGCCAAAGGCGTCACGGAAGTCTGTTTCGACCGCGGCGGCCGGATCTACCACGGCCGCATCAAATCCCTGGCGGAAGGCGCGCGGGAAGCCGGCCTGAAATTTTAACAGGAGAAGATAAAACATGCTTAGAAACCAGAAACAGCTTAAAACTTCAAAAGAACTCAACGCCCAGGGCGGGCCGCGCCCCGCAGGCGACCCGATGGAGCTCGACCTGACCAACGCTAAAGAAGAAAAAGCGGTGGTGGTGGTCATCAACCGCGTCACCAAGGTCGTGAAGGGCGGTAAGCGCTTCTCCTTCAACGCTTTAGTGGTGGTCGGCGACAATAACGGTAAGGTCGGCGTCGGACTGGGCAAGTCCAACGAGGTCCAGACCGCCATACAGAAAGGCACCGCCGGCGCCAAGAAAGAAATGATGCAGTTCCCGATGGATGATTCCACCATCCCCCACGAAGTGGAGGGGAATTTCGGCGCGGGGCATGTCTGGATGAAGCCCGCCATGAAAGGGACCGGCCTCATCGCCGGCGGCGGCGTGCGCGCCGTGCTGGAAGCCGCGGGGATAAAGAACATCCTCACCAAGAACATCGGCACCCGCAACGCCTTTAACACGGTTTACGCCACGATCGACGCCCTCAAGCGCCTCAAGAGCAAGGACGAAGTTCTGAAGATCAGAGGAGAAAAATAATATGGTCGGACTTAACAATCTTAAACCCAAACCGGGTTCATTCCACAAGCGCAAGCGCCTCGGTACCGGCCAGGGCTCCGGCCACGGCCAGACTTCCACCCGCGGCCAGAAGGGTCAGAATTCCACTTCCGGCGGCACCAAGCGCAACGGCTTCGAGGGCGGCCAGACCCCCCTGCTGCGCCGCATCCCCAAGAGCGGGTTCAGCAACGCGCAGTTCCGCACCGAATACGAATGGATCAATATCTCCTCGCTGGAGAAGTATTTCCCGGCCGGTTCTGAAGTTACCCCGGCGGAGATGCTCAAGCGCAGGCTGATCAAGCACGACACGCTCGTAAAGGTGCTGGGCAACGGCGAACTTACCAAGGCCCTCAACGTCACGGCCCACTCCTTCTCTAAAGGCGCGGCCGAGAAGATAACCAAGGCCGGCGGCAAGACTACGCAGCTCGTCGGGCGCAAAGAGGCCAAGTTCGCGGAAATAAAGGCCGCTGATTCCGCCAGGAAGAAAGCCAAAACGGTAAAGAAATAATGCAAAACGTCACGGATATATTCAAGATCGAGGAACTCAAGAAGAGGATATTATTCGTGCTGGGCGCCCTGGCGGTTTACCGCCTGGGCGCGGTGATCCCCATACCCGGCATCAACACCGCCGCCCTCCAGGCTATCTTCCAGGCCCAGTCCGGCTCCATCCTGGGTTTCCTCGATATCTTCTCCGGCGGCGCGCTGGGGCGGTTCTCCATCTTCTCGCTGGGCGTCATGCCTTACATCAACGCCTCCATCATCATGAGCCTGGTGCAGGGCGCGCACGTGTTCCCCGTCCTGGACCGGCTGCAGAAGGAAGGCGAGACCGGCAGGCGCAAGATCGTGCAGTTCACCCGCTTTTTCACGCTGGGCCTGGCGGCTTTCCAGTCGCTCGGCCTGACGCTGGCGCTCACCCGGATGCAGGCCGGCGGCGGGCCGTCCATAGTCCTGAACCCGTCGTTCAGCTTCTACTTTATAACCGTGCTCACGCTTACCACCGGGACTATCTTTGTCATGTGGCTGGGCGAGCAGATCACCGAGCGCGGCATCGGCAACGGCATTTCCCTGATCATCTTCGCCGGTATCGTAAACGGGCTGCCCGCGGCGGTGACGGGGATGATCAAACTCATCCAGATAGACGAGATCGGCCTGCTCCAGGGCATTGGCGTGGTCGCGATGGTCCTGCTTGTCACGGCTTTCGTGATCTGGGTGGAGACCGCGCAGCGCAAGATCCCGGTGCAGTACGCGCAGCGCATGGTGGGCCGCAAGATGTACGGCGGCGCTTCCACGTTCCTGCCGCTCAAGGTGGACCAGTCCGGCGTTATCGCGGTCATCTTCGCGGTTTCCCTGCTGAGCGTTCCTTATACAATAGGCTCTTTCAACCCCTCCGCCCCCTGGGCGCAGAAGCTGATGAGCCTGATGAACCATACGAGCGTAATTTACCAGCTGACCTACGTAGCCCTGATCATCTTCTTCTGCTATTTCTACAACTCGGTGAGCATCAACCCGAAGGACCTCGCCGAGAACATGAAGAAATGGGGCGGGTTCATCCCAGGAATACGGCCCGGCGAGCCTACGGCTTCCCATATCGAATGGGTGCTCAACAGGATAACCCTGGGCGGCGCGCTGTTCGTTTCGCTGATAGCCGTTCTGCCCGACTACCTGCGCGCAGCGTATAACGTGCCTTTCTATTTCGGCGGCACCTCGCTGCTGATCGTGGTGGGCGTGGCGCTGGACACCGTGGCCCAGACCGAGGCGCACCTGGTGATGCGCAACTATGAAGGCTTCTATAAGAATTCCAAGGTAAAAGGCCGCTGGTTTAACGTCGGGACTTAAGGAAGAGCATGAACGTTATTCTTTTAGGATATCCCGGTTCCGGGAAGGGTACGCAGGCCAAAATTCTTTCTCAGAAGTTCGGGCTTTTCCACGTTTCCACCGGGGATATTTTCCGGGAGGAACTGGCGAAGAAAACGCCGCTGGGCCAGGAAGTGGCCTCCTATATGACCGCCGGCCGGCTGGTCCCTGATAAACTGGTGCTGGATGTCATCAAGGCCCGGCTCGCCACCGAAACGCGCGGCCTGCTTTTTGACGGGTTCCCGCGCACCGTAGAGCAGGCCGAAGCGCTGGACGCGTGGTTCGAAACCCGCGCCACGCCGCTGGACGCCGTGATTTTTATCAATGTCCCGGAGGCCGACGTGGCCAAACGCCTGGGAGAAAGGCGCACCTGCTCGGGTTGCGGGAAAATTTATAACGTGGGGACCAACCCTCCCGCCAAGGCCGACGTGTGCGACGCCTGCGGCAAGCCGCTGATCATCCGGCCCGACGATACGCCGGAGGTCATAACCAGGCGCCTGCAGGTCTACAGGGACCAGACGGAACCCCTGCTGGCGTACTACAGGGCGGCCGGGAACTTTTACGAAGCCGACGGCGCTTTGGATCCCGAGAGCGTGGCCGCGAATATCGCGGGCATGCTTAAAGGGAAATGATCGATCTTAAAACCCCGCGGGAAATAGACAGCATGCGCGCGGCGGCCCGCGCGGTGGCGAAAACGCTGGAACTGCTTAAAGGGCAGGTGAAGCCGGGCGTCAGCACCGCCGAGCTGGACAGGTTCGCGGAGAAGCATTTGCGCGCGCTTGGCGCGGAACCGGCTTTCCTCGGCTACCGCGGTTATCCGGCCACTCTTTGTGTTTCGATCAACGATGAAATCGTGCACGGGATACCGAGTGAGAAGCGTATCGTGCGCGAGGGCGACATAGTCAGCCTTGACCTGGGCGCTATCTGCGAAGGATTTTACGGCGACGCCGCCCTGACCGCGGCCGCCGGGAAGATCTCGGGCGGGGCGCGCAAGCTGATGGAGGTTACGGAACTTTCGCTGGCCAGGGCGCTGGCGGAGGTGAAACCGGGAGCGCGCCTCGGCGACGTTTCGAACGCCGTAGAAAAGTGCGCCGCGGAGAACGGGATGTCGGTGGTCCGGGAATTTACCGGGCACGGCATCGGGCGGAGGCTTCACGAGGAACCCTCTATTCCCAATTTCGGACGGCCGAATTCCGGGCCGGTCCTGAAGGTCGGGATGGCGCTGGCGATAGAGCCGATGCTGTGCCTGGGCAGGCCGGAGATAGTGATAAAGAATGACGGCTGGACCGCGGTTTCCGCGGACGGCAGCCTGGCCGCCCACTACGAGCACACGGTGGTGGTCACGGAAAATGGCTGCGAGATCCTGAGTTCGGTTTCATAAATACAGCGAGCGGCGGGCGGTAATTTTGGTATAATATAATAAATATGTCAGAAAACAGCGAAAAAATAGAAGTTGAAGGCATAGTAAAAGAGTCCCTGCCCAACGCCACTTTCAGGGTGGAAATTTCCCCGGGCAAGGTGATACTCGGTATTATTTCCGGAAAAATGCGTATCCATCACATCAAGATACTGCCCGGCGATAAAGTCCGCCTTGAACTTTCTCCCTACGACCTGAGCAAGGGCCGGATAGTGTACAGGGAAAAATAATTTGGTTCGTTTTTTATAAAAGAGGTACTCAACATGAAAGTAAGGGCCAGCGTGAAAAAGATTTGCGTTAAGTGCACGATCGTCAAGCGCAAGGGCGTTGTGCGGGTGATCTGCGACGATCCCCGGCACAAACAGCGCCAGGGCTAGTTTTTGACCGGGAGCCAGGGAACTTAAAGCGCCGACATTCCCGAAGCTCTTCAAGCCGCGGTAAAAATTAAAAGCAAATTCAGGTCTTCTGCGCTTTAGAACTGAAATCCAAGGAGAAGTTATGGCACGAATAGCGGGCGTTGATCTGCCCAAAGAAAAAAAATTACGCGTGGCGCTGGCTAATGTTTTCGGCATCGGCCGCCCCCTGGCCGAGAAGATACTCGAGGGTCTGAAGAACCAGATCCCGGCCGATATCCGGGTCAAGGACCTTAACGAGGACCAGGCCGGTCTCCTTAACTCCGTTATCGCCAAGGAATATAAAGTTGAGGGCGAGCTCCGCAGGGAACTTACCGCCAACATGAAGCGGTACGTAGAGATCAACAGCTACCGCGGCTACCGGCACAGAAGGAACCTGCCGTCCCGCGGCCAGCGCACGCGCACCAACGCCAGGACCCGCCGCGGCCGCCGCCGCACGGTAGGCGCAGCCGCCAAGGCGCCCTCGGCAACCGGGAAGGCGTAAGAAATAACCGGTCCCGGCTGCGGCCTGAAAAAAGGCCGCAGCCGCAGATTTGACGCAGACACAAGGAGAAAGCTATGGCAGAAGAACTCAAAGGCCCTCAGGCTCAGGACGGGGCGAAGAAAATGGAGCAGAAACCCCAGGCGAAGCGCCGCTTCCGCACCGTGGCTTTCGCCCGCGTTTACATTAACTGCTCGTTCAATAACACGCTGATCACCTTCACCGACGAAAAGGGCGGCGTGATCGCCTGGTCCACTTCGGGCGGCAACGGTTTCCGGGGCACCAAGAAAGGCACGCCTTTCGCGGCCCAGATAACGGCTTCAAAGGCTTCGGCCCGCGCGGCTGAATACGGCGTTAAGCAGGCCATGGTGCTGGTCAGCGGCCCCGGGCCGGGACGCGAAACCGCCATCCGCGGCATCGCGGCCAGCGGCATCCATGTCGTTTCGATAAAGGATATTACGCCCATCCCGCACAACGGCTGCAGGCCGCCCAAGGCGCGCAGAGTTTAACAGCAGTGCTCAGCGCCCGGCGCTGAACACCAGCAAAAGTATTTACTGGAGGATTAATGTCGAGATATACCGGACCCAGCTGCAAGAAATGCCAGAAGATAAGCCAGAAGATGTTCCTTAAAGGGACCAAGTGTTTTACCAACTGCCTCGTTGACCGCGCGAAAGCCGTCAAGGAGAAGCGTTTTACTTCCGGCCCCCGGAACAAGCAGTCGGACTACGCCAAGCACCTGCGCGAGAAGCAGATAGCCCGCCTCACCGCCCAGATCGGCGAGGCGCAGTTCAAACGCTTTTTTACGAAAGCCACCAAGGACAAAAGCCAGACCGGCGAAGCCCTGCTGCGCTTCCTCGAGATCAGGCTCGACAATATAGTCCGGCGCCTGGGCTTCGCGGTTTCGCTGAAAGCCGCGCGCCAGATCGTCAACCACGGGCATATCCGGGTCAACGGGAAATGCATTTCCGTCCCGTCCTACCTGACGAAGGTCGGCGACGAGATCTCGATAGATCCCAAATCACTGGAAACCGTGTTGGTTAAGCAGGGGCTTGAGCACGCGGAAAAGACCGCCCAGCGGCCCAGTTTCCTTTCCTGGAACGACGCCAACAAGACGGGCAAACTCGTGCGCATGCCGGACCGCGCGGAGTCCAGCATCACGGTTGACGAGCAGCTTATCGTAGAATTCTATTCCAAGTAAGCGAGGTTTTAATCAATGGCCACTTTCTCCAAGCAGCTGGTAATTCCCGAAGCGCTCAGCGTCGAGGACAAGTCGAAGACGGATAACTACACCAAGTTCACCGCCGAGCCTTACGAAAAAGGCTACGGGCACACGATCGGCAATTCACTGCGCCGCATCCTGCTGTCCAGCCTCGACGGCGCGGCCGTGGTGGCCGTGCGCATCAAGGGCGCCAGGCACGAATACGCCGCCATCAACGGGGTGCAGGAAGACGTCGTCAATATCGTCCTGAACCTGAAGAAGCTGCGCGTGCGGCTCATCGGCGAAGGCCCCGAGACCGTGCTGATCTCCGTTAAGGGAAAAAAGGAAGTGAAAGCTTCCGACATCCGCGAGAACGCGAACGTAGAAATAATCAACAAGGACCTCGTTATCGCCCACGTAGAGTCCGGCGCCGAATTCGAAGCCGAGCTCGAGATCTCCAGCGGGGCCGGCTACCTGACCTCGGAAGAGATCCGCGGCCGCATTAACCTGCCCGCGGACTTCATCCCGATGGACGCTATCTTCTCCCCGATACAGAAAGTGCATTACACGGTGGAGAACGCCCGCGTGGGACAGCGCACCGACTACGACAAGCTGGTCCTGGAAGTCTGGACCGACGGCACGGTCAGCCCCTCCGACGCGGTGAACCGCACGGCGGCGCTGCTGCGCCGGTCGATCATGCCCTTCCTCCCGGCCGAAGAGGCCGTAAAGGCGCCCGCGCAGGCCAGCGAAACCGCCAAGACGGAAGCCGGCGGAGAGCTGACCGGCAAGCTGGACCAGGGCGTGGATATGATAGAGCTTTCCTCGCGCGCCTCCAACTGCCTCAAGGTCGCCGGCATCCGCACCATCGGCGAACTGGTCAGGAAATCGGAAGGCGACCTGCTGGCCGTAAAGAATTTCGGACAGAAATCCCTCGATGAGATCAAGGACAAACTGAAGGAAATGGGTCTCGACCTCGGGATGAAGATAGATTAACCGCGGTTTTAAGAAGGAACGTTTATGATAAATAATTTAGGTACAAGCAAGCTGTCCCGGACCGGTTCGCACCGCCGCGCCATGTTCTCCAATATGGCGACGAGCCTCCTGCTGCACGAGAAGGTTGAAACCACCCTTCCCAAAGCCAGGGAGCTGGTGCGCGTCGCCGAGCGCGTTATCGCGGACGCCAAGAACGGCCGCCGCCTGGAAGTGCGCCGCGTGATCAAGGACAAGGTCGTCTATCACAAAGTATTCGACGTCCTGGCGCCCCGCTACAAAGAACGCCCCGGGGGCTGCACCCGCGTTCTCAAGCTCGGCCAGCGCAAGGGAGACGCCGCGCAGGTGGCGCTTGTTAAACTGGTATAGGAATGTTCGATTATTTCTTCAGCCTGTTCTCGAACGATATCGGCATAGACCTGGGGACGGCCAATACCCTGGTCTATGTTAAAGGCAAAGGCATCGTGCTGCGCGAGCCTTCCGTCGTCGCTATCGATAAGAACAGGCGCAAGGTGCTGGCGGTGGGCGCGGAGGCCAAGCTGATGCTGGGCCGGACGCCCTCCAACATCACGGCCGTGCGCCCGCTGCGCAACGGCGTCATCGCCGACTTCGAAGTTACGCAGGAGATGATCAAGTATTTCATCCGCAAGGTGCACAACCGCCGCAGCCTCCTTCATCCCAGGATAGTCATCGGGATACCGTCCAGCATAACCGAAGTTGAAAAGCGCGCCGTGCAGGAGTCCGCCGAACAGGCCGGCGCCCGCGAAGTGCTGCTTATCGAGGAGCCCATGGCGGCCGCCATCGGTTCGGACCTGCCGGTTTCGGAACCCCACGGAAGCATGATCTGCGACATCGGCGGCGGCACCACCGAAGTGGCCGTGATCTCCCTGGGCGGCATGGTCGTAACTAATTCCATCGACGTCGCCGGTGACGAGATGGATGACTGCATAGTCCAGTTTTTCCGGCGCAAACATAACCTTGTAATAGGTGAATCCACAGCGGAGGAAGTGAAAATACAGATAGGTTCCGTTTTCCCGTTAAAAGAAGAAAAGACCATTGAAGTGAAAGGCAGGGACCAGGCCAAGGGCCTGCCCAAGACGATTCTTGTGACTTCGGAAGAAATAAGGCAGGCCCTCATGGAGCCTGTCCAGCTTATCGTGGACGTGATCAAGCAGGTGCTGGAAGAGACGCCGCCGGAACTTTCCTCTGACCTCGTGGACAGGGGCATGGTGCTGGCGGGCGGGGGGTCGCTGTTGCGCGGCTTCCCCGAGCTCATCCGGCAGGAAACCGAACTGCCCGTCCACAGGGCTGCCGATCCTCTTAGCTGTGTCGCCTTGGGCTGCGGTAAGTATCTTGAAGAGCTGGACAAGATCCAGCAGAGGCCCGAATTCCTTAAACCTTACCGTTAAGCCTCATGGTTCTCCCGTCGGGAGAACCCGGGGTGGGGGCGGTCTGGCCAGGGTCCTCTCACAGGACAGGCGATGAGCAGAGAAAAAGACGCAGCCAATTACGCGGTAGTGTTTTTTGCCGCCATTTCCGTCCTCCTGCTGTTATTCCCCGTTTCAAAAATCGCGCACACGGTCCGCATCGCGGCCAGCTACAGCCTTTATCCCTCCCTGCATTACGGCGCGAGATATACCCATTATATCCGCAATGTCCCGGACAATTTCGTTAAGCTGCTGGAGACCGACCAGGACAACCGCCTGCTTAAGGAAAAGGTGAAGGCGCTGGAAGTGCGCCTGCAGGGCGCCTCCGCGCTGGAGGCGGAGAACGCGCGCCTGGCCGAAGAGATGCGCCTTTCCCGCGCGCTGCCCTGGACCGGCGCCTGGGCCCGGGTGATAAACAAAACCCCGGCGGACTGGTACGGCTCTGTTTTTATCGACAGGGGCGCCGACGACGGCATACAGGTGAACGATACCGTGATCGGGATGGAGGGCGGCCGCGCCGGCCTGGCGGGCCGGATCTTCGAAGTTTACCCCGAATTTTCAAAGGTGCTGCTGCTGACCAACAGCGCCGCTTCGGCGGTCTGCTCGTTCGCTCCCGACGGGCTTGAGGCGCTGGTGGAAGGCAAGGGCACCTGGATGCTTAAGCTCAATTATGTGCCGGAGGAAGCCAGGCTGGAAGAAGGCGTCGAAGTGCTGACCTCGCCGGGCGGCCTGCTGTTCCCGGCCGGGGTCCTGGTCGGGAAGGTCAAAAAGATCTACCAGCGGGAATCTTTCATGAATTTTATCACCGCCGACATCGTGCCGGCAGTTAACGTGAATACGCTGAAGGAAGTTTTTGTGATAAGGCGCAACCTGCCGGCGGAATTGCTGGGCGCCCGGCAGGCGGAAAAGAAATGAGCATAATCCTCGAGATCGCGCTTTACCTGTTCATCGGCGCCGGCTACTGGTGGTGGGCGCAGAACCTGGCTATCTTCGGGCTGGTGCCGAATCTGGTGTTCTCGTCCGCCCTGTGCGCGGCCATCCTGGCCGGGCCGGTCAAGGGCATAGCCTGGGGCTTTTTCCTCGGCCTGTACGCCGATATCCTGGGGTCGAGCATGTTCGGCGCCAACGCCCTTACCTATACTATCATGGCCTACGCGGTCTATATAGTAAAACGGCAATTCGACCTGGACAGCCTCTTTTCCCAACTGGTGGCGGCGCTTTCTCTGTCCTGGACCTGCATGCTTTTTTACCAGGGGCTGGGCATCATCTTTTCGCGCCCCGCCAGCCTGGACCTCCGCGTTTTCCTGGCCGAGCCTTTCCTTAACGCCCTGGCCGTGCCGGTGCTGTTCCAGATCTTTTACAGGCTGAAGCGGAAGTTCGACGTGCTATGATAGACCGCCAGATCCCACAGGAGCGGCTGGACCTCGTATGGGCGCTGGCGTACGGCCTGACGCTGCTGTTCCTGCTGAGGCTGGTGAACCTGCAGGTGCTTAACACCGCTTATTACCGCGAGATCGCCGAAAAGAACAGGACGCAGGTAATAGCGCAATCGGCGCCGCGCGGCCGCATTTTCTCGTCGGACGACTCGGCCATCGCCACCAGCAAACCGTCGTTCAGCCTTATCTATTTCCCCGGCCAGTTCAAGACCGCCAGCGAAGTGGACCGCATGGCGCGGGCCCTGGCGCTGCGACTGAACACCGATTACGAAGGTATCCGCAGCGGAATTTACCGCGCCGTCTCCCGCGAAAAACCGGTGCGCCTGGCGGAAAACCTGCCGCCGAAGACCATGCTGGTCCTTTCCGAGCTGAAGGCGGTTTACCCCGGCATCGATATAATCGTAGAGGCGCGCAGGTTCTACCCTTTCGGCGCCTATCTCAGCCACCTCGTCGGCTATACCGGGAAAATGGACCCGAAGGACTGGGGCGGTCTTTCGAAAGATAAAAATTACTCCATGGATTCCCGCCTGGGCAAAGCCGGCCTGGAAAAAATGTACGAGCGCGAGCTTAAGGGCAAGGACGGGGGGATCTACCTGGAAGTGGATTCGAGGGGCAGGCTCAACCGCGTGCTGGAAAGCCGCAAGTGGGTGCCGGGCGCTGATATTTTCCTGACCATAGATTCCAAGGCGCAGGCCGCGGCGGAAGAGGGATTGAAGAAATCCGTAAGCGGCAAAGGCGCCGTGGTGGCCCTGGACCCGCGCACCGGGGCGCTGCTGGCTTTCGCCTCTATGCCGGATTACGACCCTAACCAGTTCGTTGTTTCCGGCAGCGAAAAGGAAAAGCTCGCGCCCGGCGAGATCCTGCCCGAATTTAACGTCGCGCTGCAGGGCAGCTATCCCCCGGGGTCCATCTTCAAGATCGTCACCGCCGCGGCCATCCTGGAGTCCGGCCGGGTTAAGCCGGAGGAAACGATCAATTGCCCCGGCTATTACGACGCCGGCAGCCGCGTCTTCAAATGCTGGGAAAAGAGGGGGCACGGGAAAGTAGATTTTCTCACCGGGCTGACCAAGTCCTGCGACGTGTACTTTTATATCAACGGGCAGCGCGCCGGGGCGCTGAATATCGAGAAATACGCCAGGGCTTTCCGCCTCGGCCAGCGCTCGGGCATAGCCCTGCCGGAAGAAAAAAGCGGCAACGTTTTCGGGCCGGGGCCCAGGGCCGCCAAGAAAAGTTACTGGTTCATCGGGGACACGCTGAACCTGTCCATAGGCCAGGGCGAAACCCTGATGACCCCGATGCAGGCCGCGGGGATGATAGCCGCGGTGGCCAACCGCGGAACTTTTTACCGCCCTTATTACGTGGACAGGATCGTAAAGGCCGACGGCCAGTCCACTTATAAAGGCAAGCCTGAAGTTTTGAGCCGGGTAGAGCTGAAAGACGCGACCTGGCAGCTGATACGGGAAGGCTTGCACAACGTCGTGTTCGAGGGCACCGGGCAGATGGCCAAGATCGCCGGCGCGGAAATGTTCGGCAAGACCGGCACCGCCCAGAATCCGCAGGGCAAGGACCACGCCTGGTTCGTGGCCTACGCCACCGTCAACGGCCAGCCCTCGAAGATAGCGGTGGCGGTGCTGGTGGAACACGGGCTGCACGGGGCTTCCGCGGCCGCGCCCATAGCCAAGGCCGTGATCGAGGCCGTGCTGCGCGAAGACCTGGCTCCGAAAAAAACTTTGCCTGCGGCGCCCGGGGTCCCGTCCTCCACGGCGCCGGCGAGCGGGAGGGCCGTATGATCTTCACCCCGCAGGGCGGCCTTAAGAAGAACCGGATGGACTGGGTAATGCTTATTTCGGTCCTGATCCTGCTGGCCGTGGGCACCATGGCCGTTTTCTCTTCCGTGGCGGCGCTGCCGCAGCAGGCGCGTATCATCCGCGTGCAGTTCATCGCCATCCCTGTCGGCCTGGCCATCTTCAGCGCCGTCTGGAGCCTGAACTACCAGATCTACCAGGACCAGTGGAAATTCGTTTACGGCTTCCTGCTGGTCTTCCTGGCCGGCGTGCTTATCGTCGGGGTTGTAGATAAGGGCGCGCGGTCCTGGTACCGGCTGCCTTTCTTCTCGCTGCAGCCTTCCGAGTTCGCCCGGGTGGGGATCATCCTGGTGCTGGCCAATTTCCTGGATAAGCGCATAGGCAAGATCAGGGAGCTTAAAACGGTGCTGGGCGCCTTCGGGCTCTGCATGCCGGTTTTTTTCCTGCTGATCAAGCAGCCGGATTTCTCCGCCATCCTGATAACTTTCCCGGTGGTCATCGTGATGCTTTTTGCCGCCGGGGCGAGCCTGTTCCACCTCTCTATCATACTCGGCTACGCGTTCATCTCCGGTATTTTTCCGATACTCTGGACGGTTATCGCGCTGAACCCGGAACTGATGGACAGCGCCCTAATCGGTTATTTCTTCCAGCTGTCGGCGTCCCTGTGGGGCGCGGTCTTTTTCGTCGTCGGCATCGCCGTCCTGGCCTGGCTGCTCTGGCAGCTTTCGGTCAGGCTTTACGCCAACGTGTCCGGCGTCTATTTCGCCGGCGCCGCGCTGGTGCTGATCTTCGGTTTCTTTTCCGGGGTGCTGGTCAAGAACCAGATGAAAGAATACCAGCAGAAGCGGCTGGAAGTTTTCCTGTCCCCCGAATCGGACCCGCGCGGCGCGGGCTATAACCTGCTGCAGGCCCGCATCGCCATCGGTTCCGGCGGGCTGTTCGGCCGCGGCGTTTTTTCCGGCACGCAGTCGCGGCTCGGCTTCGTGCCGGAGCGGCATACCGACTTCATCCTGGCCGTGGTAGGCGAGGAAATGGGGTTCCTCGGGATGACGCTGGTGGCGGTGCTGTACGCGGTGATAATGCGGCGGCTGATGCAGTGCGCCCGCCTTGCGCGCGACCGGTTCGGCTACCTGGTCTGCTGCGGCATCTTCGCCATGTTCCTGGTTTACTTCAGCATTAATTTCGGAATGATCCTGGGGCTGACCCCGGTGGCCGGCGTGCCGCTGCCGCTGCTGTCCTACGGCGGGTCCAACCTGGTGGCTACCCTGATGGCGCTGGGCATAGCGGAATCTATTTATTCGCGGCGGTACGCGCTGGTCTAACCGGAAGGCCGGGGATCCGGCGGATGAAGGCGGGAACAAAGAACTTATGAACGAAGGTCCTAAATCCAGAATAAGGCTGAAATTCGCGCGGCTGCGGCCCGCGGCTGATTTTACGCACCTCGAACAGATAAAAACTTTCAGGGCCAGGGCGACCGCCTCCGGGCTTAAATTCTGGCCGGCCAAGACGGGGGGCGGCGTTATCCCGCGCATGGCTTTCGGGCCTGCCGTCTCGGTGGGCCATGAAAGCCTGTGCGAGTACGCCGACCTTTACCTGGAGGAGTTCGTGCGCGACGAGGCGGCGCTGGAAAAGATACAGCCGCTGGACGACGATAAATTCCGCCTGCTTTCCGCCCGCCGCATCCCGGTGTTCTTTCCGTCGATAGAAGCGGCGGTGAACGCCGCGGAGTATTTCCTGGAGGCGGATTTCCCGGCCGGGTTCTCGCAGGTCTCGCTGGACGCTTTCATGGCGCTGAAAAGCGTGCCGTACGAAAAAGTGAAGCCGTCGGGCGAGCGCAAGGCGCTGGACGCCCGCACGCCGCTGCTGGCCGCCTCCTGGGACGCGCCGTCGTCCCTGCTGAAGCTTACGCTCAGGCTGGCGCCGGGGAAAACCATAAAGCCGGAAACGGTGTCGGAACTGATCGCGGGCGGGGCGCCGGTTTTCCGGCGCATAGTCAGGAAGGAACTTTACTGGATGGATTCGCAGGGGAAGCTGGAAGTTTTTTAAAAGGAGTATCAATATGAGCAACGCACACAAGGTTAAGAAAGAAATTTTCTGCAACACGTCTTTCGAGGAGACGCGCATCGCGATAGTGGAGGGCGGGAAACTGTCCGAGCTGTTCTGGGAGCGCCGCAGCACCGGCAATATCGTGGGCAATATCTACAAGGCCACGGTGGAGAACGTGCTGCCCGGAATTTCCAGCGCCTTCATGAACATCGGCCTGGAAAAGAACGCCTATATCTATATCTCCGACGTGCTGGGCAACCAGAAGGACCCGATAGAGCGCCTGCTGAAAAAAGACCAGGAGGTGATGGTGCAGGTCACGAAGGCCGCCATCAGCACCAAGGGCATGAAGGTGACCATGGACGTGTCGCTGCCGGGCCGGTACCTGGTGCTGACCCCTTTCCAGGAGTTCGTGGGCGTGTCCAAGAACATCGAGAACGCCAACGAGCGCGCGCGGCTCTCCGAGATCATCCGCAAACTGGCGGACCCGGAGACGCTGGGGACCAAGGGCTGCATAGTGCGCACCGAGGCCGAGGGCGCTACCGAAGAGGAGCTGGAACGCGAGCTTAAATACCTGCTGCGCATGTGGGATACGATCAAGGCCCGCTTCGACGAAGCGCGCCCGCCCGCCCTGCTGCACAAGGACATGGACATGACGCTGCAGGTGGCCCGCGACATCCTTTCGGAGGAGACCGTGATCTATATGCTGGACAATAAGGACGATTTCCACAACGTCGAGGAATTCGTCGGGAAAATGTCTCCCAACCTCAAGGAACGCGTCAAGTTCTACGACGCCAAGACCCCGATCTTCAAGGCCTTCCACATCGAAAAGGAAATAGAGGAACTGCGCAAGATCAAGGTCCCGCTGCCCAACGGGGGCAGCCTGATCATCCAGGAGGCGGAATCGCTGTGCGCCATAGACGTGAATACCGGGCGCTTCACCGGCTCCAAGTCGCAGGAAGAAACGGTGACGGCCACCAACCTGGAAGCCGCGCAGGAAGTGGCGCGGCAGCTGCGGCTGCGCAATATCGGCGGCATAATTGTGATAGACTTTATAGACATGAAAAAAGCGTCGAACCGGCATAAGCTGGTGGAGGCGCTGGAGGCGGCGGTGCTCAGCGACCGGGCCAAGATCCGCATCCTGCCCGTTACGCGCCTGGGCCTGGTGGAAATGACGCGCGAGCGTAAGCGCGAGAGCACCTTCAGCCTGCTCACGGAGGAATGTCCGGAATGCCACGGCGCCGGCCGGGTCCTTTCGAGCGAGAGTATCATCATAAAGATACAGCGCGAGATACAGAGCATCACCAAGGGCCGCCCGGGCGGCAATATGCGCGTCTCCATGCACCCCGTGCTCTGCGAGGCGCTGAAGAAGAAGCAGGGGCTGCTGGAAAAGAACGTCCACCGCGCCGTAAAACTTACGGGCGACCCGCAGCTGGCCTGGGAAGATTACCGGATAATACTGGAGTAGGAGGGGACGGATCAGTGCGGGCGGCCGGCGGCCGGCCGCGGCAGGCTTCAGGAGCGGGCAAACTTTGATTGGAGATTGTGTTATGTTGAAACGGCTATCGGCGGTGTTGTTCCTGGCGGCGGCGCTGTGCGCGCCGGCGCAGGCTAAGGTGGCGGAGATCTCTTACCTTAAGAACGGGGTCTATTCCGGCAAGATGGCGACTTACAGCCTCAGCGGCTCCACTTACCTGGACGCCGCCCAGGCGGCCAGGGCCATAGGCGGGAAAATATACTGGTACCCGGTCTCGGGCAAACTGCTGCTGCAGATAAGGGGCAACAAGGTCGTGTTTTTTATGAAATCGGATTCCGTGCTGATCAACGACGATAAAACGGCTTTTCCCAACCCGATGATCGTCAGGGGCGGCAAGGCGTTCCTCGCGCTGGATTTCTTCGTTTCCAAGCATTTCGCGCGCGCGTTCGGCTTCAGGCTGGATTACAATCCCGCCACCGCGGCGCTGGCGGCCCAGCGGGACATTAATATCACCTCGGTCAATTATTTCTCCTACCAGGACAAGACCCGCATAGTCATTTATATGGAAGAGCCGCTGGAATGGCGCTCTTCGCAGAAAGAGAACAACCTGGTGAGCCTTACCATTTCCGGCGGCGTGCTGGCCGGCGAGGAGAAAATAGCCATCGGCGACGGGGTGGTGCGCGGCGTGGACCTGGTGCAGGAAAATAAAATGGCGCGCCTGGTGATAAACCCGGACGCGAATTTCGGCAAGGTGGACGCTTTCCGGCTTTCCGACCCCGACAGGATCGTGGTCGATATAATGAAGCGTCAGGAAGTCATCTCCCAGGGCATCAGCGGCGCGCCCGCGGACGAGCCTGCGGTCATCGCTCCCTCCGGCGGCGGTTTCGGCGTTTCTGCGGCCACCGCCGCGGCGCGCGCGGCGTCCTATGCGGCGGTGAACATCCCCGATAAGCTCGTGGTGGAAAAGTCCGGGCGGAAGAGGATCGTGATAGACGCCGGGCATGGCGGCAAGGACGCGGGCGGGAAAAAATTGTTCGGCCTCAAGGAAAAGGAAATGAACCTCCTGGTGGCCAAAGAGCTTTACGGGCTGCTGAAGGAAGACGATATGTTCGAAGTGCTGCTGACGCGCAGCAACGACGAATTCGTGCCGCTTTCGGAGCGCTCGGGCATAGCGAACACCTACAAAGCCGACCTCTTCGTCTCCATCCACGGCAACGCCTCCCGCGACCGCAAGGAAAAAGGTTTCGAAGTGTATTTCATGTCCGAGAAGGCTTCCGATCCCGGGGCGGCGGAAGTGGCGGACTATGAAAACTCCGTGTTGGGACTTGAAGGCGGGGACAAACAGTCGGACGCCGCCGCCATGCTGCTGCATTCCATGGCGCGCAATGAATATGTCAACGAGGGCAGCCGCCTGGCGGGCCTGGTGTCGGCGGAAATGGAAAAAAAGACGCCTTTCGCCAACCGGGGCGTGAAGCAGGCGGCCTTTTACGTGCTTCGCGGCACTTATTCTCCCGGCATTCTCGTGGAAATGGGCTTCATGAGCAATTCCACCGACCAGAAAAATCTTAACGATAAAAAAGTGCGCACCAAGATCGCCAACGCTATCCACAGGGGAATACTGGCGTACGCGAAAATGAAGCAGTGGCAGTGAACGCAGGCTCCGGGCCGGTGAGCGTGCATCCGGGGTTGCAGATTTTGTAAAACATTAAAAGCGGGAGCCGTTGGTTCCCGGGCGCCGGGCAAGTTATGGCGGACAATAAAAGGCCGATAGGCATTTTTGATTCGGGGCTGGGCGGGCTGACCGTCTATAAGGCCGTGCGCGGACTGTTGCCCGGAGAGAACGTCGTTTATTTCGGGGATACGGCCCGCGTGCCCTACGGCACCAAATCCCCCGAGGCCGTAGTCGCGTTCTCTAAAGAGATCTCCGCTTATCTTTTTGAACGGAAAATAAAATTCCTGATCGTGGCCTGCAATACGGCGTCGTCCGTAGCGCTGGACGAGATCCGCAGGATCTCCCCGGTGCCGGTCATGGGCGTGATCGCGCCCGGCGTCGAGGCCGCGCTGCGCCTTGTTCCGCCCAAAGGCCGGATCCTGGTTACCGGCACCGCCGCCACCGTGGCCAGCGGCGCCTATTCCGCGGCGCTGCGCGCCGCCCGCCCCGGTTTGCGCGTGATCGAAAAGGCCTGCCCGCTGTTCGTGCCCCTGGTGGAGGAAGGCTGGTGCGCTAAAAAGGTGGCCGGGCTCGTGGCCGCGGAATACCTTTCGGGTTTCAAAATAAAAAAGCCGGACGCCGTAATACTGGGGTGTACGCATTATCCGCTGCTTAAAAAAGTTATCAGCGGCGTACTGGGGCCGCGCGTCCGCATCGTGGATTCCGCGCTGGCGGCCGCCCTGGCGGCCCGCGACGCGCTGGCCGAGGCTGGTCTGCTCAACGCGGGCCGCGCCGGCAAAGCAGCCTTCGTCGTCAGTGACGCGCCGCGGCGGTTTTCGGGTCTGGCTTCCCGCCTGCTTAAAATAAAGACAGGGAAAGTCGAGGTCAAACGTTTTTGATCGGTGAAATTACGGGAGGAGTTTTACAATGAAAACAATTATATCCGTGTTCGCGCTTTCGGCGCTGGCGGTTTCCCTGTTCGCCCAGGCGCCCGAGAAAACGGCCGACGCTCCGGCCGCTGAAAAAAAGCCGGCCGCCGCGGGCAAAGCCCAGCCCGGAGTGGGGAAGGCGCCAGCCGCCGGGCAGAACAGTAAAAAGCAGGCCGAGGAGGCGGACGACGGGACCGTAATGATAGATTCAAAAGGCGAGCCTGACGAAAGGGGTTCCGTCGGGCAAACCGCCGGCGAAGCGGCCGAGCCCGAGGTGGAAGTCCCCGGCGGCCTGCCGTCTTCTTACGGGCAGTGCAAAGGCGTGATCAGCGATGGCGGGCGCAGTATCCTTGTTTTTGAGAACCCGGATGACGGCACGGTATATTTCGTGCAGATAACGCTGGGCAGGACCGGCGCGGCCTGGAAGCTGGTGGACCGCATCTTACGCAGCGCGGACTAGCCGCCCCCGCAAATGCTAAAATGTATCTGTGGCCGCCTTTCTTCGTCGGCCAAAGAGGTGCAAATATGAAACGCAAAGACCTTGTTAGGCATCTTCTCAGTAAGGGCTGTGTATTGTCACGTGAAGGCGGCAAGTACTCCGTCTTCCAGAACCCGGTTACCAATAAAGAAATTCCGGTCACCAGGCATACCGAGATAGCGGATTTTACCGTCAGGAAAATATGCCGGGACCTGGGCATAGACCAGCCCTGAGCGTTTTCTCCGGGACCGCGCCTTTGCTGCTGGCGCTGTGCGCCTGCGCCGCGCCCCGGCTGGATGTTATCCAGGTCGGGCCGTGGTTCGCCCCGCGCCCCGCGCGGGAGGTGGAGGTCTACTCCGCCCGCGAACAGACGCGCGCCCCCTGGGGCGCGATCGGCATAATCCACGGGCCCAGGGTTCCTCCCGGCAGCCCGGAAATAGAAAAGCAGAAACTCCGGGCCCGCGAGGCGGCGGCCCGCATGGGCGCCGACGGCCTGATACTGGTGGTGGACAGCGCCGCGGATGAAAGACGCCCGGAGCTGCAGCAAGAGCCTGAGGTTTTCCTCAGCGGGCTCGCCCTTAAATATGACGCAAACATCTCAACTTCATCCGCGCGCTAGCGGCGGCGTCCGCGTGGCGTACGAACCTGCCGAGGCGGGCTCCTGGACGGGCCGCGCGCTGGTGATAGACCTGTTCCGGTTCTCGAACACCATCTGCGCGCTGCAGGAAAGCGGCCGCCGCGATATCCGCGTTTACGCCAGCCCCGCGCGCGCCGTAGCCGTAAAGAAGCTGGAGAAGAATTCCGACCTGTTCTCGGAGATCGACCTGGGCCCGGAAGTTGAACAATACGACAATTCCCCTTATACGGCGCTGCACGGCTCCGACCCGGCGCGGGCGGCGCTGTCGGTGACTAACTCCGGCTCGCCCGCAGCCACGTCGCTGCCGCTGGCCGCGGAAATACTTATCGCCTGCTTCGCCAACTTCCCGGCGCTGACGGCCTATTGCCGGAGCCGGCCCCTGCCCACGCTCATCGTCCCGGCCTGCCTGTTCTATAACCGCGCCCACGTAGAGGATTTTATCTGCGCCCGGGCCCTGGAGCGGGCGCTGGAGGGGGAAGATACTTTCGCCGCGGCGCTGGAGGAGATCCACGCCAGCGGGCGCGTGCTGGATTTTATGACCACCCGCCCGGAAACCGGGCAGCGCGATATGGACATCGCCCTTAAGAAGGGCATCTTCAAGTCGGTGCCGCGCATGAAACTGGCCGACGGGGTAGGCAGGATAGAGCGGGCGGCGGGCATATGAAAAAGAAAGCCGTAGTGCTTTTTTCCGGCGGCCTGGATTCCACCACCGCGCTGTGTTGGGCGCTGAAGGGCGGGTACGACTGCCTGGCGATCTCTTTCGATTACGGCCAGCGCCATAGCCGCGAGAATCTTTCCGCCCGCAAAATAGCCGCGCGGCTGAAAGTCCCGCTCTATGAAGTTAAGCTGGATTTCCCCTGGCTGGCGGTCAGCTCGCTGGTAAATTCAAAACAGGAACTTCCCGACACCGCGTCTTCAGAGATCGGCGCGGGGGGCATCCCGAGCACTTATGTGCCCGGGCGCAATTTTGTTTTTTCGGCCATAGGCGTGTCGCTGGCGGACTCCGTCGGCGCTGCCGCCGTGGTGTCGGGCCCGAACGTGGTGGACTATTCCGGCTACCCCGACTGCCGCCCGTCTTTTTACCGGGCCGTGGAGCGAGCCGCCGCTGCCGGCACCCGCATCGGGGCAGGCGGCGGGCGGATAAAATTCCTCACCCCGCTTATCCGCCTCAGCAAAGCCGGCATCATCCGGCTCGCTCTGAAACTTAAGGCCCCGCTCGAGCTTACCTGGTCCTGCTACAGCGGGGGCGGGCTGCCCTGCGGGCGCTGCGATTCCTGCAAACTGCGGGCCAAAGGCTTCGCCGCCGCCGGCATAGCCGACCCCGCGCTGAAGGCCGGCCCCCGGACAAGGCGGGCCGGATAAAGTGAAACCGCTGACCGCGCCCGTCTCCGAGATCTTCTGCTCCGTGCAGGGCGAAGGCCTTTATTGCGGGCAGAAGCAGGTTTTCCTGCGTTTCGCCGGGTGCAACCTCGCCTGCGGCTATTGCGACGAGCCGGCCGCCGCGGCGGGAGGGCCTTTCGCGGAGATGCGCTGCTCCGAGGCCGCCGCTGAAGTTTTAAAGCTTGCGCGCCGGAACCGGGCCGCGGCGGTTTCGCTGACCGGCGGGGAACCGCTGCTGAACTGGAAATTCATTAAAGCGCTCGCCCCGGTCCTTAAGAGAGCGGGGCTGGCGATACATCTTGAAACCAACGGCACCCTGTACCGGGAGCTTGAGAAGATAAAGGGCCTGGTGACGGTCATAGCCGCGGACATAAAACTGCCCTCTTCCACTGGAGGCAGGGCTTTCTGGGACGAGCATGCGCGGTTCCTCGGCGCGGCCCCGGAAAAAGTTTTCGTAAAAGCGGTGCTGACTAACAGGACCAGCCTGGCCGACGTGAAGAAAGCCATAGAGCTAGTCTTTGAGGCCCGGCCCGGCATTCCTTTTTTTCTGCAGCCGGCGACGCCGCGGCCCGGGGGCGTGAAACCTCCGGGAGCGGCTTTCATGGAAAAAGCCTGCTGTCTGGCCGCCGCCCGGCTGACGGCGGTAAAAGTGCTGCCGCAGCAGCATCCGATCTGGGGAGTAAAATAAGGGGATAGTGCGTCGGGGTGCGGCGGGACCGCTTTTGCGGGTGGCAGGGAATTTTCGGGAAAGGAGAAGTTATATGGCCGAAGGAACTTTTCTTGTGGATTGTCCTTGCTGCAAAACGCAGCTGGAGGTGGACGGCAAGACCGGCAAAGTTCTGCGCCACTGGGCCAAGTCCCAGCTGAAGGAAGGGGGAGACCCCATGCAGGAGGCTTTTAAGAAAATGAAGGAAGACAAAAGCCGCCTGGACAGCTATTTCTCCAACGCCGGCAAAACCATGGAGGAAAAAAAGAAAGAGCTCGAGAATAAATTCGAGCAGGAGAAGAAGCGCATAAAAGATTCCGGCGATACCTCCAGGCCGATAAACCCGATGGACCTGGATTAGCGCAGCCGGAAGCTGTATTTAAGGGCCTATTCCCGCATAGGCCCTTTTTTTTGTCTTTAAGGTGCATTCAGTCCTTCAAACAGGAGGCTGGCGCCGGTATACTATGTGTATGCTAATAAAGAGATCCGCCTTCATACTTGCAGTTTCCTCGGTAGTGCTCCCCGGTTTATTGTCCGCCCAGGCCGTTAGCAAAGGCCCGACCGACCTCCGGTCAGCGGAATCCAATGTCAGAATGGCCAAAATGGC
>Ga0116170_10001323_pt1 | contig 25125 bp, 20 predicted proteins | sample AD_JPNHW1_MetaG_FD_89797 | JGI IMG/M metagenome (GOLD analysis project Ga0116170, IMG submission 89797) | Active sludge microbial communities of municipal wastewater-treating anaerobic digesters from Japan - AD_JPNHW1_MetaG | ecosystem: Engineered > Bioreactor > Anaerobic > Digestate | place... | reverse complement strand
GGCGCGCAGTCAGGAGTTAGTAATGATGTACCCGCAGGGAGCAGAAAGCTTGGCATGCCTGCGAGAGACGCTTCAGAGATGAAGAGGATCATGGCAGCCGAAAGATCGCTGCCAGGCATGTTCAAGGAGTATATGCGCTCCCTCAGGGACAAGGGCTAATATAACCTAAGAGGAACGGTATTATGACAGAATATAAACACACGATTGCTTCAGAGATCTCCTACACAGGCATAGGTTTGCACTCGGGAGAGATCTCAACGATACGCTTCAAACCCGCAGGTAAGGACGAAGGCATCGTCTTTATCAGGGTTGATCTGCCGGATAAACCGGAGATCCCTGCTGATATCGACCATGTGGTGGATATCTCCAGAGGTACGACCATCGGGATCAAGAACGCCACTGTCGGCACGATCGAACATGTGTTATCTGCCATCAAGGGTCTGAATATTGACAACATCCGCATTGAGATCGATGGACCGGAAGCGCCGGTCGCGGATGGCTCCCCGATCGTATTCCTGAACCTTATCAAGCAGGCGGGGATCGTTCAGCAAGATTCGGAACGTATCTTCTTCGAGCTGGATTCTCCGATAAATTTCTCCGCTCCTGATGAGAACGTGGACATCGTGATCGTCCCGTCCAATGAACTCAAAGTCACCTTCATGATCGACTACAAACATCCCTATCTTGGCACTCAATACACTTGGTTACCGAGCATGGATTACTATGAGAGAGAGTTTGCCGGTGCCAGAACATTCTGTTTCATCAATGAGATCCTCTATCTTAAGAAGGTAGGGCTCATCAAGGGCGGATCTCTGGAAAACGCGCTCGTGATCGGTGAGCCGAACATGAAGGAAGAGGAGCTCAAGGAACTTCAGGACATCTTTGGCTATCACAACCCTGTGACAGTATCCGAGGAAGGCATCCTGAACAGCCATTCACTCCGCTATCACAACGAGTTCGTGCGCCATAAGGTCTGCGATCTCCTGGGTGACATTGCCCTTCTGGGAATGCCGATCAAGGGACATATTCTAGCCGCGCGCAGCGGACACAAGACTAATGTCGAACTGGTAAAAAAGCTTCGCCAGATACAGAAGAAGCACGAACTGCAACAGATATACCAGAAAAAAAAGAGCAAGGAAGTAGTTTTCGACATCAACGCCATCATGAGGATCATACCTCATCGCTATCCTTTCCTGCTGGTCGACCGGATCATCGAGTTCATCCCCGATAAACGTATCGTGGGAATGAAGAACGTCACGATCAACGAGCCTTTCTTTGCCGGGCATTTCCCGGGACATCCGATCATGCCTGGCGTGCTAATCATCGAAGGCATGGCTCAGGCAGGCGGGATCATGCTCCTCAATCAACTGGAGAATCCCCAGAACTACGTCGCCTACTTCGCCTCGATAGACAACGTCAAGTTCCGTAAACCGGTCATGCCAGGCGATACCTTAAGATATGAACTCTCAGTCATTTCTATGAAGAAAACTCTCGCGAAGATGCATGGAGAGACCTTCGTCGGAAATGAGAAGGTCGCGGAAGGAGACTTCCTGGCTCTGGTTCAGGAGAGAAATAAATGATGACGATCCATCCCACAGCGATCATAGCTCAAGGCGCGCAGATCGGCGATAATTGCGAGATCGGACCCTATTGCATCATTGGTGAAAACGTCGTCCTCGGCGAGGGGAACAAGCTTATTTCCCATGTTATCATTGAGGGGGATACGCATCTTGGCCAAGGCAACGTTATCCATCCCTATGCCGTTCTGGGAACGGATCCTCAGGATCTGAAGTTCAACGGCGAGCCGACCCGATTGCGTATCGGTTCAAATAACACTATCCGGGAGTTTGCCACCATCAACAAATCAAACCAGATGGAAGAGGACACCGTTGTCGGTTCCCGCAACCTCATCATGGAGTATGTGCATATTGCCCACAACTGCCAGATCGGCAACAACTGCATCATCGCGAACGCCGTCCAGATGGCCGGCCATATCCACATGGCGGACTTTGCCATCATCGGCGGTCAGAGCGCTGTGCATCAGTTCGTGCACATAGGAACCCAAGCCTTCATCGGAGGCGCTTCCGCGATCAAAAAAGATATCCCGCCCTACACCAGAGGACAGGGTAATCCTTACAAAACAGTAGGCTTGAACACCGTCGGCCTGATGCGCAAGGGATTTTCCTCCGAAGTTCTCGCGGCGATCAAGGATATCTACAACTTGTTCTACCGCAAAGGACTGAACACTTCGCAGGCAATGGCGCAAGCTGATCTGCTGACCGACCTGCTGCCCGAGCAGAAGATCTTCATCGAATTCGTCAAGAATGCCGAACGAGGTATCTCCGCATAGGATGCCACATCTCCGTACGACCCTGCTCCTGATTTTGATAACTCTCTGTCTTACTCTGAGTTCCGGGCTATCTGCGCTGGTCCCGCCCAAGCCTTATCACGCCATGGCATGTTCAATTCTCTTCCCCGGCGGAGGTCAGATCTATAACAAGGAGTACGTGAAAGCAGGGATCGTCATCGGTATCCAGGGAGCGCTGATCGGGACTGCTGTCTATCATCACGGAAAGTCCAGAGACTATCAGGTCCTGGCAGACAACTCAACGGATATTTATGAGCAGCAACTCTATCAGTATCAGAGCGACGACTATCGTGACAGGGTGCGGAGCGACTTTTGGTGGATGGGGATAACCATGGCCCTATCGGCGATAGATGCTTACGTTGACGCGCACATGCAGGATTTCGACTCCGAGAAGGAGCGCATCCATCTCAAGTTCGACAAGGATAAAGTACTCATAAACTTCTCATTCTAAACGGAGGTCACCATGCCCAAGGCCTTGTTCAAGTTCCACATTATCCTGATCCTGTTCACTACCGCGCTTAGTATTTTGTCAGCTCTGACCATCACCGAGTTTGAGCAAGAGGTCATCCTTTACACGAACAGGGCGAGAGCGGATTATGGGCTGCAACCTCTTAAGTATGACAAAGGGCTTGCCGACATTGCCCGGCGTCACAGCTATAACATGTACTCCCAGAATTTCTACGCGCATGAGGACCTTCAGGGACTGCAGTGCTGGGATCGGCAGGAAAAATACTATCCCGAGCTGATGAATCTGGGTATAGGCGAGAACATCGCCAAACAGGTCATCTCTGATAAAGTGTTCAGCGCCAAAGATCTGGTCGATGGCTGGATGAACTCTCCCGGGCATAGGGCAAATATCCTCGATCTGGATTATACTCATATCGGTGTCGGAGTCGTCATCAAGGATAGAACCCTTCTCGCGACGCAGAACTTCGCCACCGGCATGGTTCGTCCGCTGCTGGCTTTGCCTTTGGTCTCGGCAGCCGGATTCCTGACCATCCCGTTCGAATATATGTCCTCAAAACCCCGCGAGGGCTTTGCTGCCTGGATAATCTATCCCGATCCCAAGGTGAAATTCTTCAATAAAGACAATTCCTATTACACCGGAGTACAGCCCCAAACCCTAGTCTGGAAAGACGATACGCACTTTAGCGTGACCGTTCCGTTCAATGCCGGCAAGGGAGACTATCGCCTGTCTTTTGGCTGGGCGGGAACTCACTATCCTGATTTCTTCAGGATTACCGCAAAGTAGCCTCAAAGATAACAACTTCTCCTCCAATAGGTTGGCAAAAGATACCACCTCGCCAATTTGCTCAGATTTACCGATCTCACATGCTATAGGATCATGGTGTTGGCAACATGGCGGAACATCCGCGCCACGTGTTTCGAGCATTTCATGAAATCAGTCATCTCAGTATCATATCCATATCTTCCCGGTATCATGTCCTGTCATGACAGGACATGATACCGGGATGACTACGCTAAGACACTGAAAAGCTGATCATTAGACAAAGTGATAGAGAAAACGATGTTGTGTGATTTGATTGATCCTTGTTGCTGCTTCCGCTATAACAGATTCAGGCAGTGAGTTTTGAACCTCACTGCCTGAAGCTGTTATTCGTGAAAACGGTTGTTTACTTACTAACCGGAGCTACTTCAAAAGAACCGACTTTACCGTCGAGACCGAAGCGCCTTGAGACGCTTTGATGATGTACAGCCCGGAACGAACCTGTTTGCCGTGTGCGTCCAGCCCGTCCCAGATATAAGCGGCGTGCTTGTCCTGAGGAATACCCTGATAGATGGTTTTGACCATCTGGCCCTTCAGATTGTAAACGCGGATGGCAAGATCCCTCGTCGTGTCCTTCAGATCGAGACTGATCCGTGTCTCACCGGAGAAGGGATTCGGGGTCGCCGGATGCAGAACGAGGCTCGGAGAGGTCACATCCTCGGGATCGTCACTAGCCGCGGGGTATTCGAAGACATCGCTAAACACATGGGTGAGAAGGTTAGCAGTCTGAGATTGGATCATGTTGTAAAGCGGGAAGCTGAGGGTGACGACCTTTCCCCCTGAGGTTTGTTTCAGAATACCGACGCTCATGCCGTTCAGGCTTCCCTGAGGCGAGGAGTTTTCGTAGTCAGAGCCATAGCTGTAGAGGTTGGTCGCGCCAGGAGCAGTCGTCAAGCCTTCGATCCTGATTATATGGTTGTTCAGAGACGCGAGAGTCTTATCCGGATCAACGGCGAGGTTAGGATATCCATCGACCAGGCTGTTGGCATAGCGGAATCTGGTGCTGGTCGAATGATCTGCGCCGGCAATACCTAAGACACTGTTGCAGAATGTATTCTCAGCGAAGGTGACGGGGTATGATGAGTTCAGATTGAATGCCTGGCTGGGTTGATATATGGTGAAGAGGATGTTGCCGCCCGCGGCAAGGTAGTTGCGGATGGCGTCCTGAACGTAGTAGGGATAGGTGACGTCGCTGGATTCATTGCCGTGCCAGAGTACGATGTTGTAGGGTCCCATGTCTGCCAGACGAAGGTAATCCTCATTGGCTTCGGTGTCAAAATTGCCGACCTCGTAGCCTTCCATGAAGGACATATAGTAGCTGTCTACCTGCAGGTCGTTGGGTTGAAGGGGGCTTGTGCCGTTCATGTTCTTGGTCTCATCCACGATCAGAATGCCCTGATTCAGGGTGATCGGACGGCTGGAGATCGTTTCAGTGTAGGGGGATACGTTTCCGCTTGTGTCCACGGCAAGGAGAGTGTAATAATAATACCCGCCTCCACCGGTGACGTCTGTATCTGTTAAGACATTGTTCGTTAGCAGATTCTGACTGACCGAATCGCCGATCTGACCGGGATCCATGCTCTTGAAGAGACGATATCCCGCGAGGTCCAGTTCTGTGTTGTAGATCCAATCGAGCCTGATTGCGCCAAAGATCGGGGTTTGCTGAAATCCGGCAGGAGTCAAGGGTATCGATCTCGGCGTGCAAGATACGACGGGGCGGTAGCTTTCGTTCCCAAGAGCGTCCACGGCGCTGACCTGGATGTAGTAGAGGACTCCTTCCGTGAGACCGGACATGGTATAGCTCGTGGATGTGACCTGAACCGGCGTGCCCATCTCAGTTGGGTTGAATCCCCTGTAAACATTGTAGTGATCGACTGCCTGGTCAGGTGGAGCTTGCCAGTTCACCTGCAGTTGATTTCCGTTGCCTACATCGGCGACAGTAAGATTCACCGGAGCTGAGGGCATATTGGCAAAACCGACAGCGCATGCGACTGATGCTCTGATGACCTCAGCGCAATAGACGGGATTCAGATTGGCGACCAGATCCAGAACTGAATGGTAATTCGGAGTGAAGGTGTTCTCGAAGAAATATATGACCTTAAATCCATGTTGCCAGAAGGGATAGCTGTCGCTGCCAGAACTATTCATTGACCCGTAAACCGGGTTCAGAGTGGTGTATTGGGAAGTGAGTTGTGCGGCGAACTGGCTCTGCTCCAGGGATCCGTCGTAAGGCATCAAGCGTACCAACCACTCTGATGGCGACTGGGTCGAATAGGCGATCATGTCGTGATTCATCATGACTCGGATGCTCATGTCCTGATCATCGGCTGTGGCTGCGTAACTCTTCCCACCCCACAACCCGAATTCTTCGGCGGCGAAGGTCACGAATCTGATGCTGCATTGAGGTTGGTAGTTCATGAGTGTCATCACGCGTGCCATCTCCAGTGCCGCTACAGTTCCGCTGGCATTGTCATCCGCTCCGGGTGCGAAGATTGTTGCGTCTCCGCTGGAGAGGATGGAATCATGGTGTCCACCGACGATGATGTACTCGTTGGGCGACACGCTCCCGGTGATGGTTGCCTCGACGTTGTACTGGGTAGTGTTTTGCCACTGGAAGGGTTTGAGCTGGGTATTGGTGATGCCCATGCGGATGAACTGGTTCTTGATCCAGGTGGCAACGGCGAGACGGTTGTCCGCGAGAGCATAGCGTGTCTGAAAATCCTGAAGATGCTGAATGAAGCTCTGGACGCTATCGGCGTTGACTTGCGCTGTCAATTGCTCGATGGTAGTCCTCGTTGAGCGGTATGAATCGCTGATGGTATTGACCAGAGAGAACTTCATGGGAGTAAAGTCTATTTCCACAAAGGGATTGCTGATCCGGGAACGAAGCTGAATGTCCGTCTCGGAGGACTCGATCAGTAGGGATTCTCCCAGATCGAGTAGTATGTCCGGCTTGCTCAGCAGGAACTTATCATCGCCGGGAATCTTGCTTACAAGATACAATCTGGCGTCTCCGGTAAGGTCAAAGCTTATGATCTCATCACGGATAAACAGGTTTTGATCCTGTGGCAGCTTGCCCATAACCACGTACTTGTCGTTGTAGTAGTAGATATCTCCACCGTTATTTGCTATGTTTTGTATGGTATTATAGAGCTTCTCAGGACCCTCAGAAGACCTCAGGGAACTGGTCTTTGCTGTGTAAATGGTTCTGATCTCGGCGCTCAATCCGAGGATCAGGAAGACCATAAGAACGGCAAGTATGGCTTTTTTCATGGTAACCTCTTTGTGGCATATTGACGTATGACCTCTTTAGGAAGCGACCTTATTCGTGTCAATATTTATTCATGAGGAAGGGGTGAGATGTTTTTCAAGACCTGGGTGTGCCTAAACTTCAACAAGATAATGCTTGCTTTTTGAGGATTCAGGACGAGATTGTTATTGACAGGTCGGCGTCTTTGAGTGCGCTGATCACATTATCCTTTGAGAACTGGAGGTTCTAAATGAGACTAACGAAACACCTGCCTTTGTTATTGGCAATTGGTTTGATATGCACTGTCATGAGTCTATCCGCCGGTACAAACGATACTGCGGAAGAACAAAGCTACATAATACAAGCGCCTCGTGCCGGAACTGGCTATTTTGGGGTGATGATAACTGAACTCTCCGAGGATGAACTCGCGGATACAGATTATCCCTATTCCTTTGGCGCAATGATTCAATCCGTCGTGGATGACAGCCCTGCCGAGCAAGCGGGACTCCAGGATGGTGACATAATCATGTCTGTTGATGAAGTCCAAGTCACCGACAAAGATACCTTCATGCAGATAGCATCGACTCTCGAAGCCGGACAAACGGTCAATCTGGAGATCTACAGGGACGGTGACGTTCTCACGCTTCCTGTGGTTTTGGGCACGAAAGAAGCCCAGAACGTCGAGGTCAACATCGAGAAAGTCAAGCGTCCCAGAAGCCGGGTCGGCATTGGCGGAGGCACTTGGATGCCTATATGGTTCAAGACCGATATGACAGATATCAACAATATGATCTCATCTTTTGGCTTCAGCGCTTTCGGGAACGACGGTTTACTCCTCCAGGGCGGATTGGGTAGAGGCAACGTTGGCAATGGTTTCTTCCTTGGAGGCCAGGGTGCTTCCTACAGTATTCAGAAGAAGAAGATCGATCCTGCTGACCCCACATATTCTTACTGGATGAATTATTCTAACTCGATGAGTGGTATCACTCTGGATAAGCGTTTCCCGATCGCCGGCAAACTTCTGGGTTCCATCGGCGTCATGCTGGGTGCCGGGGATCACACATTACAGCTGTCCCACAACAATGGGAATTATGACTGGAACGATATTGACAGCACTCTGGTGAACTCCGGGAACACATTTGTGATGCTCACGAGAGGTTACGCTGTGGTCCAACCCAGAGCTGAATTGCTCTATCATATCCTTCCCTGGTTTGGGATCCGCGCGGAAGCCGGCTACACTTACGGTTTTAGCGTCTCGGACGGATGGAAAGTCCGCACCGGAAACAACGAAACATATGACGTGACAAACTCACCGAACACACCTTTCAAGGGCATCAATGTCTCCGTCGGCCCCTGGTTCGGTTTCTAATACAATATCTTACACGAACAAAACGCCACCTCACAGGGTGGCGTTTTCTTTGTGGCAATATTTACACTAGTTCTCTCGCCGTTTTGACCATTATTTGATTGACAACAACAGTGAAACGGTTATCGTGAATATAACGCTGATAAGTAAAGGAGTCAGTATGAGAGTTGTTTCCTCGTTTATTTGTTTGAGCCTGATTTTCCTGGGGATGTCCTGCACAAAGAGTAAGACGCCTCTGACCTTACTAACCGAAAGCTATCCGCCTCTGACATTTGCTGTCGGTGATTCCATCTCCGGATATGGCGCGGAAGTCGTTCAAGCAATGCAGCAGCAGCTCAAGACCTGTTACACTCCTCAACTCCTTACTTGGGACAAAGCGTATCAAAGGGCGCTAAACGAGCCCAACATAGTGATCTTTACCATGGAGAAAACCCCTGAGCGCGATTCGCTTTTCTATTGGGTCGGTCCCTTGGGGGAGAACATCACCAGTTTCTACACTTACAAGGAATCCAAGATCAAACTCACGAATCTGGAAGACGCCAAAAAGCTGAAAGCGATCGCCACAACAACCGCCTGGTTCTCTGAGCAATATCTTATTAGACAAGGATTTACTAATCTTGTCAGCTCGGAAAAGCCCAGTGAGTCTGTCAAACAGGTGATCTCCCGCAGGGCAGACGTCGGAGTCTTGACCGATCTGACCAGTAAGCAAATCATCCAGAGCGCCGGATATCTCAGTTCGGATCTGATCCCAGTGCTCGAGATCACGCGCACCGAATACTATATAGGCATCTCGAAACAGACCGATCCCGCGATCGTTGACAAGTGGCAAGCCGCGTTTTCAGCAATTAAAGCCAACGGGATTCTCAGCAAGATCAAAGCAAAATGGTTCCCGGAATAAACTCTTTCAGTTCCAAATAGTTATTCAGGGTTCATCACCTTATCTTCTCGTTATCATATCGGTATCATGTCCTGTCACGTCAGGACATGATACCGGGATGATTAGGATAAGCTTCTGGAATTATATGCAGATAGCCTAGGTTGAGATGTAATCAGTCGGACTCGGCAGAGCCGGTGTCAAACATACTTGCAAAATTACACATGTTGATTAGATTGTTATTAAGGATCTGGAATTGGCTGACGGTGAGATTCGGCTGTTCCAGATCGCAAATTATCTTTCCCAAATAGGAGAAACCATGTCAAGATACATCATCGTGGGGGGCGTTGCCGGAGGAGCAACGACTGCTGCTCGTTTACGCCGTATGGACGAACATGCCCAGATCGTAATGTTTGAAAAAGGGAATTACATTTCCTATGCCAATTGCGGACTGCCATACTACATCGGCGGGGTGATCACTGATCGGGAACGGCTGTTCGTGCAAACACCCGAGAGCTTCAAAGCCCGTCTGAATGTGGATATCCGTATCAATACAGAGATCCTCTCTATTGATAGGAAAGCCAAGTCGGTCACAGCCAAGGATCTTAGAACCGGTAAAGAATACGTCGAAACTTACGACAAGCTGGTGCTCTCACCAGGGGCTGAACCTGTGCGTCCGCCTCTGCCCGGTATCGATGATGAAGCTGTATTCACGCTTCGCAGCGTTCCTGATACCGATCGCATCAAGGATTATCTGGATAGTCACCATGTTCGGCACGCGGTAGTAGTCGGCGCAGGTTTCATCGGTGTAGAGATGGCGGAAAATCTTCATCACAAAGGCATCATGGTCTCTATCGTGGAAATGGCGCCGCAGGTGATGGCGTACATGGATTTTGAACTGGCTGCTCAGGTTCATCAACATTTGAAAGCCAAGAATATTGGTCTGTATCTTGGCGAAGCGGTCAAGGCTTTTGAGCGACAATCCGGCGGTATTTTGGTGCGTCTTGCCAGCGGTAAGTCGATTCCCGCTGACATGGTCATTCTCTCCATCGGTGTCAAGCCGGACAGCCGTCTGGCGGAACAAGCCGGGCTGGAGCTGGGTCCCAACAAAGGTATCATGGTCAATGAATACATGCAAACCTCAGATCCGGAAATATATGCCGTGGGTGATGCCGTTGCTATGCCCAATCCCATCACCGGAAAAGCTTTCCTCACCTATCTTGCGGGCCCGGCGAATAAACAGGGACGTATAGCCGCGGATAACATCGTAATGGGCAATAAACGTAAGTATCCCGGTTCGATAAACACTGCCATAGCCAAGATATTTGATATCACCGTAGCCGCCTCAGGCATTTCCGGTAAAGATCTGCTCAAAGCCGGGATACCTTTTATCACCTCGGTAATTCATTCTTCCTCACACGCGGGTTACTACCCGGACGCCCTTCCCCTGACGATCAAGATCACGTTTTCACCGGATGATGGTCGTTTATACGGGGCGCAGGTCGTTGGTTTCGACGGGGTGGATAAACGCATTGAGATGCTTGCTCAGGCAATCAAACACAATGAGACGATCTATGATCTGATCGCGATCGAACATGCCTATGCTCCGCCTTTCTCCAGCGCCAAGGATCCCGTGAACCTGGCAGGTATGGTTGCGGAGAACATCCTTGCGGGGATCTCGAAGGTCATTCACTGGGATGAGATCAAAGACCTCGATCCCACGACCAGCGTGATAATCGACGTTCGAACCCCGATGGAACATAAGTTAGGAAACATCAAGGGATCTATCAACCTTCCCGTGGACGAGCTTCGCGGCAGACTGGCAGAGGTTCCCAAGGACAAAAAGCTTGTGGTTTATTGCGGCACGGGTCACCGAAGCTACTTCGCATCCAGGATCCTGGCACAGAATGGATTTACGGAAGTCTACAACCTTTCCGGCGGGTTCACCACCTATGAACAAGCCCACCAGGAACAAACCAACGAAGACATCTTCGCTCATGACTATATCGAAAAGGATGACCAAATGTATAAGAAAGAGACAGCCGCCTCTGCCACCGGTGGAAGGACTATTGAAGCTGACGCTTGCGGATTGCAGTGTCCAGGCCCTATCATGCGCCTGAAGCTTGAAATGGACAAACTGCTGCCGGGCGACAGATTACGTATCTCCGCGACTGATCCGGGTTTCGTCAAAGACGTTCCTGCCTGGTGCAAGATGACAGGTAATTCTCTGGTCGGGATCGAAGAGATCGGTAAGAAATACGTGGCAACGGTGCTGAAAGGTGGAGCTGAGGAGATCGGAGCCACTTCAGCCGGAAGAAACAAGACTATCGTTGTGTTCAGCGATGATCTGGACCGCGCGCTTGCCTCTTTCGTTATTGCCAACGGAGCTGCGACCACCGGCAAGAAAGTGACGATGTTCTTCACTTTCTGGGGATTGAATGTGATCAAGAAGCAGCGTAAACCGAAGACTGAGAAAGACTTCATGGGCAAGATGTTCGGTCTCATGACAGCCGGTAGCAGCTTATCCCTTGGATTATCCAAGATCAATTTCGCCGGAATCGGACCTGTGCTGATGCGCAAACGCATGAAGGATAAGAACGTGGATTCTCTGGAACTGATGATCATGCAGGCACAGAGAGCCGGAGTCGAGATGATCGCTTGCCAGATGTCCATGGATATCATGGGAGTCACTCCTGAAGAATTGATCGATGGCGTCAATATCGGTGGCGTCGCGACCTATCTTTCCGAAGCAGAGCAGTCGAATATCAACCTGTTCATATAGGGAGAACTTCAACGACATAGAAGGATTCTGATACCAAGGAACCGGCTATGATCGGGAAGAAAAGACTTGTTTACGGCGGTCCGGATACGGATCGCCGTTTTCTATTGATGAAGTTAGCTGTGGTCTGTTCATGAACAGGGTGAATCTTAACCGTTTAGCCGAAAATGCTTGACATACAAGGCAGGTTCAGGATTGCATCCTTATGGTCTATACACTATAATAATCAGGAGTTTAAGATGGAATATTTTCTGACTGAAGACCAACTCGAAATGAAAGAAATAGCCAGACGAATCGCTCTGGAAAAGATGAAACCCCTTTCCGAAAAATATGATGAAGAGGGAATCTTCCCCTGGGACGTCGTCGAGATCATGAAACAAAGCGACCTGTTTGCCATCCTTATCGCCGAAGAATACGGTGGCATCAGTGGTAAGGTCGTTGATCTGGCGATCGTGACAGAAGAGCTATGCGCTGTCGATGCCGGGATAGCTCTGGCATTTGGTGCGACAGGACTGGGCATGTATCCGATCCTTATTGCCGGTTCTGAAGAGCAGAAGCAGAAATATCTCGGTCAGATCGCAGCGGGTGAACAACTTGCAGCTTTCGCACTCACGGAAGCCAACGCCGGAAGTGACGCCAGCGCGATCGAGACAACTGCCCGTAAAGAAGGGGATTATTATATCATCAACGGGACAAAACAGTGGATCACCAATGGCGGAGAAGCTGGAATATACACGGTTTTTGCCATGACCGACAAGACCAAAGGACCCCGTGGCTGCTCTTGCTTCATCGTTGAGAAAGGCACTCCCGGATTCAGCTTTGGTAAGAAAGAGAACAAGATGGGTATCAGAGCTTCCGCGACTCGAGAGCTGATCTTTGAAGATTGCATCGTTCCGGCTGAGAATCTGCTGGGCAGAGAAGGCACAGGCTTTATCACCGCCATGAAAGTTTTTGACAAATCCAGACCCATGGTTGGCGCACAAGCAGTAGGTATTGCCCGCGGTGCCCTCGAAGCTGCGGTCAAGTACTCTCGCGAGAGACAGCAGTTTGGCAAGCCGATCTCCAGTTTCCAGGCAGTGCAGTTCATGCTTGCCGATATGGCGACCCAGGTCGAGGCGGCTCGTGCATTGGTCATGCAGACAGCCAAGATGGTCGACGCAGGCATCAAGAACTACTCAAAAGAGAGTGCGATGTGCAAGTACTTCGCGTCCGATGTGGCGATGAAGGTCACCACCGATGCAGTCCAGATCCTTGGCGGATATGGCTATATGAAAGAATATCCCGTGGAGAAGATGATGCGCGACGCCAAGATCCTCCAGATATATGAGGGAACGAATCAGATCCAGCGTGGGATCGTGGCTGCCAACCTGCTCAAGGAATCATTCTGATGCACGAATGGATCAAGGATTTTGCCGGAGCAGCGACAGTCTGCGATAAAAACGGCACGATCATAGAAATGAACGAGAAAGCCTGCGCGACGTTTGCGTCCTATGGCGGTAGCGATCTCATCGGTAAAAGCCTGTACGACTACCATCCTGAGCACTGCAACGTTATCATTCGCGAGATGTTACAGACGGGACGCACCAATGCTTACACGATCGAAAAGCAGGGCAAGCGCAAGCTTATCTATCAACAGCCTTTGTTTGAGAACGGAGAGGTCTCCGGGATAGTGGAACTGTCTCTGGAACTTCCTGATGATATGCCGCATTATGTCCGTTCCTAGGCTGTTGATTCACACCTGCTGCGCGCCATGTTTAATCGCGCCATACTATCAATTGAAAGAAACCGGTATGCAAATTACCGGTTTCTGGTTTAATCCCAACATCCATCCCTACACAGAATACAAGGCGAGGTTTGACACCTTGCGGGAATTCTGTGAGCGGGAAAGCATTCCCTTGATAATGGATTACGGCTATCTTCTGGACGACTTTATCAGAAACACCGCGGGAGACATTGAAGCACGCTGTGAATATTGTTATCGCAGCAGACTGGAGCCGGCTGTAATGATGGCGAAAGAGAAAGGATTCGATTACTATTCCTCGACCTTGCTCTACAGCCGCTATCAGAAACATGATCTGATAAACTCGGTCGGAGAAGAACTTGGTCTCAAATATGGAGTAAAGTGGTACTACCAAGACTGGCGTGTACTTTGGCAGAAAGGCATCGACCTCTCCAAAGAACAAGGTATGTATCGCCAGAAATACTGCGGTTGCATTTATAGCGAGCGTGACCGCTACCTGGGAAAACCAAAGAAGGAATCAATATGAGCAGATATTCGGAGATCGACCTGTTTCAAGCGACAGTCTATAGCGTCAAGGACCGGCCCAGCAAAGTGGAGCCTGAATGCTTCGCCAGAAAGGGGAAGATCGATACATCTTTATTTCTGGATTGCTTGCCAGATATTCTTAAGGCAGCGGACTTTAAGGAATTCGTCTCTCTTTGCCAAGCAGCTATTCGGGTAGGAAAGCCAATGATAATTGGCTTGGGCGGTCACGTCATCAAATGTGGCTTGGCACCGCTTCTGATCGAACTGATGGAGAGCGGCTGCGTAAGCTGTTTTGTTATCAATGGTTCCGTCTCGATCCATGACTGGGAACTGGCATTCTATGGCAAGACCTCCGAGGATGTTTCCAAGACTCTGGCGAACGGATCGTTCGGGATGGTGTTTGAGACCACTCACGGGATAAACTCGACGATCACAAAGGCTTCAGCTGATGGACTCGGTTATGGTGAAGCGCTTGGTAAGCACATACTGGAAAACGCTCATTACAAAGAAAACTCACTTCTGGCAATGGCTTACAAGCATGGAATACCTGTGACTGTGCACGTGGGACTGGGAACGGATATCGTTCATCAGACTCCCTGTGCGGATGGTAAAGCTATCGGAGATTGCTCCCTGCGGGATTTCCGTATCCTCTGCGATAGGATTCCGGGGCTGAATGAAGGCGGTATCTTTGTCGATCTGGGATCTGCTGTGGTTGTACCTGAAGTGTTCCTCAAGGCTCTGACTGTCGCTCGCAATATCCGGGGACCAGTTAAGAACTTCACGACTGCTGTGTTTGATATGAATATGCAATACCGGGCTTTGGAGAACGTTGTGCGTCGTCCGGTCGAGACAGGCGGAAAGGGATTCTACTTTATCGGACATCATGAGATCATGATACCCCTGTGGATCAAGAGTCTGCTGGTATAAAAGAAAGCGGATGACGCCCGGGTTCGAACATCATCCGCGTCAATGTCGATCAGAATAGGTTGTAGGAAAGCCCTAATCCCAGGGTTTCCTTGAACTGGATCTCGTTCACCTGCTCTTTTTCATAGAGCAGCTGGAGATATAGGTTGATAGAGATCGCTTTGTAAAGCTTCATTCCCAGAGAGTGTTCCCAGTTCATATCAGTAGCTTTCCAATAGTCATTTGCCAGCTCATCGCTCTTGCTGTTGAAGACCGCCTGATAGACCTGGAGTTTGGTGTTGTAGGTTATGTTTGAGGGACTAAAGACATTCTTGTATTCAGTGACAAATTCCAAACCACCATCGAGAGTTGTTACGTCATCCCGCACTTCTGGAACCGCTGTGACCAGTACATCTCTGTCGTAGTTCTGGCGGAATGCCACGCCGAAACGCGCGGTCAGAAGCTCATTCCCCTTTTCAATGAAGTTCCTTGTCACACCGGCAGATTCCGTGAACTTCATGGGGTTGATCAGTCTTGTCAGAGAAGGATCGCTCTTGTCGATAAACTGGCTTTCCAGCCTTACCCCAATAAAGGGGTTCACGAAGGTTTTCATCGTCATCTTGAGTAATGATTCTGCATCGATCTTGTCGGTTGATTTCTCCGGCTTAGCCCAATATGAGGTGACAGATCCGTCAGTCTCGGTGCGTTCTTTCTGCTGGTTTGTCTGCCCATAAGCTAGCTTGAGGGTATTGATATTGTAGAAAAGAGGTGTAAGTTGTTTCTCGGCACTCATCGTGGTTCCCGCTGTCCAGGTTATCGAACCCAGTTCGGTTCCGTACCAGTTGTTACTATAGGCAGTCTGAGTCAGATTAAGATTGAAGTCGCCCTTATACTTCCATGGCTCCGCGTTCAGGCTCAAAGACAAAACGAGCAGTGCCAGCAAAATGAAGACCAGCTTGTGTTTCATAGCATTCTCCTTTGATAATAATATCTACTCGATAAATTACGGGAAAATATCTATGTAGCAAGGGATAAATCTGGGCATACTCAAGGCAAGATCATTAATTTGCCGGTTTCGACATGTCCTTTGCCACTTACTGCCCTATAGAGATAGATACCAGATGCAAGACCGGCATCCCTGAGATCGAGGGCTGCGGTTCCTTTGCTCACTTCATGCTTGAGCACTCTCTGTCCTCTCAGGTTGTATATTTCGAAGTGAGTTTGCCCTAAATATTCTGATCTCACCCGAAGCGTCCCATTTTTTCCCAGAGGATTAGGAAAGACCTGTATGCCAGGCGTGGCGAGGAGGTCGTCATCGAGATCAGTGGGTGAACTATACAGTGCGAGATCGGTGGGAACCAGACCGAGGTTGTACTCATCCAGGATCTGCAATGACCTGTTTAGCCGGAAGAGTCTACCGGCGGAACCCCAGTTCTGATCAAGGACATAGAAGTTATCCTGATCTCCGGTGATCGCGATGCCTCCGGGAGTCAGAGGATTGGAAGAGCTATTGATTAGATTCAGGCTATTGGCGTCGTAAAGGTAGAACCCGGTGCTCATCCCTTCTCCGACGTATGCCATATTCGTGCCATCGATCCAGATAGCTCCCGGATTGCCTCCCAGGGGAAGAGTGTAGATCACTTCATCCAAAGCCGAATCGATGATGTCAACGTGGCCGGAGACGGTCGACCAATTGCCGGTGCAGGAAACGTGAACAAGGTTTCCATGTACGGTAAGGTACTGCGGATTAATGGAAACGGAGATAGTCTTGACCACAGTGAAGGATTCCAGATCGAGAACCGAGACGGAGCTTCCCGCGTAGCCGGAAGCCCAGCCCCCGGAATTGGCTACGTACAGCTTGTTGCCACAAACAGCCATCCCTTCGGGAGATATCCCAACTGACTGCTGTCCCGTGACTGTATTACTCTGCAGATCGACGCGGTACACTTTATTGGTCATCAGGCCGGTCACATAGAGGATGTTTCCCTGTTTGACGACTGCCCAGGGGTTAGAAGAAGAAGCAATGCTGATATATCTCACCAAGCTACCTGTTTCCCGGTCAATGACCTGTACGGCGTTGTCTCCCGAACAGGTGACATAGATATTATTTTCATCCACACAGAGCAGATTCGGAACCAAGCCCAGGGTCGCGAAAGTGTTATCTGTGATGTTCGTCTCGGTGTCGATCCGGCTCAGCGTTCGGGATTCGGAATTAACGATATAGACTATATCGGCGGATAGGGCAGCGCATAGCAGCATGCTCCAGATAAGCAGGAAAAGGACTTTAACGTTTTGCATATTGTTCACCTCATAATAATCTGTGATCCAAGGCGAACTACTAATGATCGGTGGCAGGTTTCCTGGCTCGCGGCGATCTGCTGATCGAACAGCAAGCGATCACCTTCCCAGGCATTTAACCCAGTGACGATCGCCGATCGTAAATACCGCACACAGTGGTTGTTCCGCTCCCGCTTCAATCGGGATTCCCTATTACCTATTGATTAGCACCATCAAATCACGGTGTCATCTTTTTCCCCTCGCCCGGCTGTGTCAATAAAATTCCTGCTTGCCCCGGCTCTGAACGCCAATTAGATTTACTACAAAAGACTTCATGGGGAGACCTTAAATGAATATAAAGCTTAAGACACTTTTCAGATACTTATTGATACTTTCCGCCCTGACTTTCCTCTGGGGATGTAACCTGACCCTTACCCACGATATAGTCTTCACTTCGCCGGATAGCGGAACCGTCGTGATCACCGCGGAAGTGATGTACGAGACTTTCAGTGAGGACGCGGAGCCTCCCTCAGAAGACAATCCTCTGCATGAATATGTCGAGTTTGCTGAAGAGCTCTGGGGAATCACGGTGACGGACGAAACAACGCAGGATCTCTCGGATCCTGATAATGCTCATTATATATACACCGTTTCTGCTGATTTTGATGATAGTTCTGAACTTGGTGTTTGGCTTGGGATCCAGGATTCACCCGCGGTGGAGGTAACGACTGAAGACGAGGTGACGACTGTTAATGTATTTCCCCAACTGCTCCAGCTCAATAGCGAAGAGATTCTGAATCAATACATAGGAGATTATTCTCTAATGGATATCGAAGCCCTCTTCAACATCACTGTCCCCGGATATATCAATCTCAGTGATTCATCCGCGGAGATCACCCAGGACGGTCACACAGCAAGGTGGAAAACCGTCATCGACGAGAACTACTTCTCCGGCGACGATATAACCTATTCGATCTCGTACTGATTACCCCTCAAGAAACTGAAATAGGAGCGATATCATGATCCTGAACATCTGGTCTTGGAATGTGAACGGTCTGCGAGCCGTGATGAATAAAGAGTTTATCTCAACCCTCAAAGCAGAGAAGCCCGACCTGATCGGTCTTCAGGAAACCAAACTGCAGGAACACCAGATCCCGCCGGAGATGTCCGAACTGAGCGATTATCGCCAGTACTACTCACATGCCGAACGCAAGGGATATTCCGGGACTTGCCTGTTGACCAGGATCGAGCCCCTGAAGCTCGAATATGGATTTGGCGTTGGTGAACTCGACAACGAAGGCAGGATCATCATTGCTGAATATGAGACGTTCATTCTTTTTACGATCTATTTTCCCAATGGCGCCATGAGCGACGAGCGTCTCCAATACAAGCTGAGATTCTATGACAAGTGCCTGGAGGTGATGGAAGCCAAGCGGGCAACAGGCAAGTTCGTCCTCGTCAGCGGTGATGTCAATACCGCTCACAAGGAGATCGATCTTTCCAACCCTAAAGAGAACGAGAAGATCTCCGGATTCTTGCCGATAGAACGGGAATGGATAGATAAACTGATCGGTATGGGTTGGGTCGATACCTTCCGCAAGTTCCATCCCGAGCCCGAGCAATACTCCTGGTGGAGCTACCGCACTGCCGCGCGCTTCCGCAACGTAGGCTGGAGGTTAGACTATTTCTTCTGCCCAGCAGAACAGGTGGAGCGGGTCATAACTGCCGGTATCAGGCAGGATATCATGGGTTCGGACCACTGTCCCGTCTTTGTCGTAGTCAACGTCTGATCCACAACCCCGGCTCTTCTTGCTACAGGGTATGCTCACCGTACGCCTCCCGTATGCCCCCCGTATGATATCCGTACGAAATACGCGAATGGTATTGCCGGCGCAGGGGAGAGATACCTTCTGAAAATGACCGGCTAGAAGGGAAGGATTAGGCTGCCATAAGCAAAACAGCCGAAGATCTCTCTCCGGCTGATATCAATTCGTAATGAGTGTTTCTCAGGAACCGAGGGTCGCGACCATCACGGCTTTGATCGTGTGCATCCGGTTTTCTGCTTCATCAAAGACGACGGAAGCAGGGCCTTCGAAGACCTCGTCGCTGACTTCCATGGCTGTGAGACCGAATTTCTCATTGATTTGGCGTCCGACAACGGTTTTAAGATCATGGAAGGCAGGCAGGCAATGCATGAAGAGTGTCGTGGATTTGCCGGTCTTCTTCATCATGGCGCTGTTCACCTGATACGGTTTGAGCAATTTGATCCTGCTTTCCCAGACGCTGTCCGGTTCACCCATGGAGACCCAGACGTCGGTATAGATCACGTCAGCGCCTTTCACGCCCTTAGCGATATCTTCAGTGATTGTGATCTTTCCGCCGGTCTCTTTGGCGACTTTTTCGCACTTCGCAAGCAGTTTCTTCTCAGGTGAAAGACTCTTGGGTGTGACGATACGGAAGTCCATTCCGGTCTTGGCAGCGCCGATCATCAGGGCGTTGGCGACGTTGTTGCGCCCATCGCCCGAATAAACAAAGACCATCTCATTGAGAGGCTTGTTCAGATGCTCCATGGCTGTGAGGAAATCAGCGAGGACCTGGGTGGGATGATCTTCATTGGTGAGCCCGTTCCAAACCGGCACGCCGGCATATTTAGCAAGCTCTTCCACGATCTCCTGTCCATAACCGCGGTATTCGATTCCGTCATACATTCTGCCGAGAACTCTGGCAGTATCGGCGATCGATTCCTTCTTGCCCATCTGGCTCCCGGTCGGTCCAAGGTAGGTGACGTGCGCGCCTTGATCAAGGGCCGCGACTTCAAAGGCACAACGAGTGCGGGTGCTGTCTTTTTCAAAGATCAAAGCGATGTTCTTGCCTTTGAGCCGGGGCTGTTCAGTCCCGGTATATTTGGCTTTCTTGAGCTGAAGCGAGAGATCGAGCAGAAACTGGATCTCTGTGGGGCTAAAATCCATCAGGGTGAGGAAATGTCTGTTTCTCAGATTAACTGGCATGATTCTTCTCCTTGGGTATCTTAATGTATATCTGAGTGCCATTTATTTTACCCTGCTCTATAATGCAAGGATTTTTACTTGTACATTTTCGCAGGTTAAAAAATAGTGACCTGCGTGATTGACTGCGATAACGCCAATCATTTATTGCAGTAATCGGGTTATCAGTAAGTAATAACTTGTGGACTGGATGGATATTCCGGGAGTACAGATGCGGGATGTCTGCCACACTATTATAAGAGGGAAAATGAAAAAAGCCTTGTTATTCCTGTTCCTGCTGCCTATGATCCTTGGGGCAGTAAACTATAGCCTGGACGAGCTTATTGAGCACGGCTTGTCAAATAGCTGGACGATGCGATCATCCGAGCTGACCTACAAGAGTGCTGTTTCTCAATATCAGAGCAGTAAGTGGAGCCTTTTGCCCGACGTGAACCTCAGTGCCGGAGTCAATAAAGATTTTACGGACAATTCAGCCCCGAAAAGCTCGCTCTCGAGTTCCACGGGCATTTCTGTCAGCAAGACCATCAGCTTGAATGACGCGGATTATTTCCAATACAGGTATGCCAAGCTAGATAAGGAAACTGCCCAGCTTGAGCTCGAGCAAGGGAAAAGGGATTATATCTTTAGCGTACTTTCTGCTTATGTTGACGTGCTGAGTTCTCAGAAACAACTGGCATCGTTGAACAAGAATCTGGAGATCCAAACCCGGGTTCTCGATCAGAGCAGAACTCTCTTGCAACTTGGCAAGACCACGAACTTTGAGGTCAAGCAGAATGAGATCGCCGTGATGAACTCCAGGATATCTATTCTGAAGACACAAAATACGATCGAGACCAAGCGCAGGGAACTCTTTAGCCTTGTGCAGCTTCCAGATGAAGGCTATGATCTGACCGATCTGAATGTCGATACGTCTCTCAGCGCTGCATCCATGAATATCGAATCCAGCAGCGAGCTTCAGATCCTCAATCAGCAGCTCAGGCGCAATAAACTCGTCGAAAAGCAGGGATTCCTTGATAACTTCCCCAGGGTGAATCTGTCCTACAATCTGGATAGAACCATTTCCGGCGAGGATTTTGATTTTGATACATATCATACGAACCACGGCGTATCGCTGACCCTGAGCTATCCGCTCTGGAACTATTTTACTAACAAGGAATCAACCTCCCGTTCGAAGATCTCATCCCAGTTGACACTCTTGAATCTGGAGAATAAGACGGATAATCTGAATAAGCAGTACACGCAAATGTCAGAAGAGCTGAATTATCTTTATCAGCTTGATACTATGTATTCGGAGAAGCTTGCGCAGTCTCAGGAGCAGATACGCATCGCGGAAGAACGTTACAGACTCGGTCTGATCGAATTACTGGAACTGGATAAGACCAGAACGGAGTACATCGATGCCGATATCGCCTACAACTCAAATCGCTATCAGATCCTGATCAGCCAGGAGAACCTCAACAAACTCACTTCACAGAAAATACTCGGAAAGTGGTAATAAGCAGAAGGACACATTCATGAAAAGATACATAAAATACATCATCATCGTCGTCGTGGCTATTATCGCCATCGTTGGGTACACGATCATCCACAAGAATAGCACCAAACCTGAATGGCGCACAGACAACCCCTCGCGGGGAACGATCCGCGAGGTCGTCACAGCCACGGGTTCGATCAATCCTTACGTCCTGGTGGAAGTGGGTACTGAGGTTTCCGGTAAGATAGAGAAGCTCTACAAGGACTTCAACGATACAGTGAGGAAGGGTGAACTCCTTGCCAAACTGGACACTGAGATCCTCTCCGCAAACCTCGAATCAGCCAAAGCGGAAGTGACGAAAGCCGCCATCTCCGTCGAGCAGACCAAGCTTGATTTTGATACAAATAAGGCTCTCCAATCAAGAGACATGATCGCCCAATATGATGTGAAGAAGTCAGAATTTGCCTATAAACAGGCGCAACAGAGCCTTGCGAATGCCCAGCTTACTTTGCAGAGAGCGCAGAAGAATCTCCAGAATGCCTATATAACCTCGCCAATTAACGGCGTGATCGTTGCCCGCAGCGTTGATGAAGGGCAGACCGTCGCGGCAAGCATGAGCTCTCCGACACTCTTCAAGATCGCCAATAACCTCGACCAGATGCAGATAACTGCCAATGTCGACGAAGCTGATATTGGCAAGATCAAAGTGAACATGCCTGTGGAGTTTTCCGTGGATGCTTATTCCGGTGAGGATTTTACCGGAACCGTCAAACAGATCAGGCTGAACTCCACAACTGAACAGAACGTTGTCAGTTACAGCGTGATCATCGATACGGTTAATCCTGAGCACAAGCTTCTCCCCGGCATGACGACCAACGTCACAATAGTCGTCCAGTCCAAGGACGATGTTTTGCGTATCCCTGAAACAGCAACCCGCTTTGTTCCAAGCAAAGAGATCTGGGAGCTGTTCGGCTTGAAATGGGAAGATAACCTGATAACCAACGCACGTAAAAAGGCAATGGAAACTGCCATGAAGAAGTTTGCTCAGTCTGCACAGGGACCCTCAGGCAAGCCGGCACTTCAGGATTCGACAGGCAAGCAAGGCGTAAAAAGAGACTCCTCCGCTGTTAGAGGTCGTGGTCAGAGCAGAAGACGCGGTATGAGTGGGGGCTTCTCAGGTGGGGGCTTCCCCAGTAGTGGCGGTGGATTCTCCCGGGCCGGAGGTAGATCAGGCATGTCCATGATCTGGGTTCTGAAAGACAAGACTCCCGAATTGATCATGGTTCGCACCGGTGTATCAGATGGAGCTTATCTGGAAGTCCTGGGTGAGCTGGACGCAAACACCAAGATCATCACCGGAGTCAACTATAAAGACGCATCCCAAGTGACCGGCAACAGTGCCATACAGGGTCGTCAGGGTGGCATGGGACCCAGATTTTAAACCATGAACGAAAATATCTTACTCCGTACGGAAGGTCTAACTAAGACCTATATCATGGGCGATATCCATGTGCATGCACTGAGAGGCATCGACCTAGAGATCAGGACAGGTGAGTTCATCGCGATCATGGGTGCCAGCGGAAGCGGCAAGACCACCTTCATGAATCTTCTTGGCTGCCTGGATAAACCCACATCAGGAACATACACGCTGGATGGTATCGACGTACACGGCATGGACGACGCGGCGATTACCAAGGTGCGTAATCAAAAGATCGGCTATGTCTTCCAGTCCTTTTACCTCCTGCCACGCACCACAGCCCTCGAGAACGTTGAGTTACCTTTACTCTACTCGCATCAGGTCAACCTGAAGGAACGTCACGAGAGATCGATGAAAGCTCTGGAAACGGTAGGTCTGGAGGGAAGAGCAAAGCACTTCCCGAATCAGCTATCCGGTGGTCAACAGCAGCGCGTAGCCATCGCCAGAGCGATCGTGAACGATCCGGTGTTCATCCTCGCGGACGAGCCTACCGGTAATCTGGACACCCGAACCAGCGTGGAGGTCATCGCTTTCTTCCAGATGCTCAATTCGCAGGGCAAGACGGTCATACTGGTGACGCACGAATTTGATATCTCTCAATACGCTGGAAGGATCATTACTTTCCGTGACGGGCGGATCATCTCGGACGTTGTCAATTCCAATCCCCGTGTAGCCAGCGAAGATCTGAAGAACTTGCCGAAGCTTGACGCGGACGAGGAGGTTTAGCATGTCAATTCTGGGTATTTTCCGCATCGCACTCAAGTCTCTGACCCGCAACAAGACACGCACGTTTTTAACCATGCTTGGCATCATCATTGGCGTGGCTGCGGTCATCACCATGATCGCTATCGGTCAGGGTGCCAAGAAGGTCGTGGACGAGCAGATCAGCAGCATGGGCACGAACGTCATCATGGTCATGTCCAATTTCTCAAACACCCAAAGCACCGCGAGGCAATCTGCCGGCTCCGGCAACACTCTTGAGGAGAGCGACGTCGCCGCGATCAACAACGGTGTCCAGGGAGTTCTCTACACTTCACCGATCTACAACACCTTCGGTCAGATCAAGTTTGGTAGCAACAACTGGCGCGGAAGGATCATGGGCGTAGACGTCAACTACTTCCAGATCCGCGATATGAGGATCGAATCAGGCGACTTCTTCTATCCATCTGAAGTCGAGAACGGCGCCAAAGTCTGTGTCATCGGCAAGACCATCTCGGACAACCTTTTCGCCGGAGTTGACCCCGTCAACAAGACCATCAGGATCAGAAATATTCCCTTCACTGTCAAGGGTGTCCTCAAGTCCAAAGGGCAAAGCTCCTCCGGATCGGATCAGGACGATATCGTGATCGCGCCATATACAACGACTGCCACGAGGCTTATGGGACAGCGCTGGAGATTCCTGACCATCATCGTCTCGGCTGAATCCAAAGACCGCATCCCCATGGTTCAGGATGATATTCTCAGCCTGCTTCAGGGAAGGCATCAGGGAACAACCAAGGACGATTTCAGCGTCAGTTCGCAGACCGATATTGCCGAAGCCGCGAACACCGTTTCCAACACCATGACCATACTGCTTGCCTCGATCGCCGGGATCTCGCTTCTGGTGGGAGGCATCGGCATCATGAACATCATGCTCGTCTCGGTCACGGAAAGGATCAAGGAGATCGGGATCCGCATGGCTGTTGGAGCGGGTAAACGAGATGTCCTTCTCCAGTTCATCATCGAAGCTGTCACCATCAGCATTTTGGGCGGACTGATCGGGATCATTCTCGGTTGGAGTCTGGCTGAGAACCTGGGC
>Ga0116170_10001318_pt1 | contig 25142 bp, 29 predicted proteins | sample AD_JPNHW1_MetaG_FD_89797 | JGI IMG/M metagenome (GOLD analysis project Ga0116170, IMG submission 89797) | Active sludge microbial communities of municipal wastewater-treating anaerobic digesters from Japan - AD_JPNHW1_MetaG | ecosystem: Engineered > Bioreactor > Anaerobic > Digestate | place... | reverse complement strand
GCCAAACCAATGTCCGATATTCTTACTTCCCCACTACTACCGCGGTATCGAATCAGGGTGGTAAAAAATTGACGGTAAAAGACCAAATAACAGGAAAAATAATAGCGGCGAAAACGAGCAGCAGTGGATTATATATAACAGACCCCGCAACTAAATCCAACCCTTTGTCGGTGAAAAATATTCTTGTTATTGGCGACAGCACGACGGACTCCGATACTTGGGTCGATGAGTTCGGCAGAAGATTGACTGGAGCAGGGGGTAGTCCCGCAGGATATGAGTGGACGAATTATAATTTTATCGGCACAAATACGGATGGCACTTATAATCACGAAGGACGTTCGGGGTGGACTTTTGAGGACTTCGCTTATGCTCCCGACGACGCGACGCATGGTAGAAGTGAGGTAACGACAAATCCGTTTTGGAATAGCGGAACAGCCTCGCTTGACTTTGCAAAATACATGACCGATAACTCTTTCAGCGGCGACATTGATTACTGCGTTATACTGCTTGGCTGGAATGACGGGTTGTCACTCGCGAGAACCGCAACGACGGTAGGAGAAACAGCGGAATTGTTTATCGATGCACTACACGCAGATTATCCGAACTGTAAGGTGTTACTGTGTGGAATCAACACTTCAAGTCCTTATCCATTCAACGGAACAACATTAATCCCTCCATACTCGCTGAATAAATACGCTCTCGAATTAGCAAAAGTGTATGATGCGCTTGCTTCCGACGCTACATACTCGACGTTTGTAAAGTATGTTCCTGTAACGGCGTGTTTTGATGCTGAATACGGTATGCAACATTCAAATGTAGTTGCTAACGCCAGAACCGCAGAAACGATACGCACCTGCACCGACCTAATACATCCAGGCGCGTCGGGTTATTTGCAGATAGCGGATATTGTATTAGCAACATTTTTAACGCTCGTATAACTCCATCAAATGTTTCTTTGAAAGTGAAACCGCACATTAGCCTATAAGTCGAAAGGAGATTTCTATTGTCTGTGGTAAAGGTTAAATTCTTCACCACGTGGGAACGGATATAGGCAGATGTGCAAGGGCACAATTCAGCACCGGGTAAACAAAATAGGCAAAATTATCGGGCTGGACGATTTTCATTCTCATTGCATAAGAAAGTCAAGATTATCTACCGTCTACGATATCACCGGAGATCTTGCGCTTATCAAGGAATTGCGCGAATAAGAAATCGTTTTGAGATGAACGGAGATTAAACACATGGCAGACGTATTAAAAATAAGGGCGACGCCATCCTCCCCGTGGCAGGCTATCACTTCCATACAGGGCGAAAAAGGCATAGGTATAGCTTCTGTTGTGAGAACAAGTGGAACCGGAGCCGCAGGAACCACAGATATCTATACCATAACATTTGATGATGATTCCACATCACAGTTTACGGTAACCAACGGAGCAAACGGATCCGATGGAACAGACGGGGACAACGGTTCCAACGGAAGGGGCATAACGACCATTCAGCGCACTTCCGGAACGGGCGCGGCAGGCACAACGGACATATATACCATTACGTACAGTGATAGTACCACCTCAACATTTAACGTCTACAACGGCGCGGACGGAGAAGGTTCAGGGGATATGTTGAAGTCCGTATACGATACAGACAACGACGGAAAAGTGGATGCTGTAGAACTGGACGCTTCTATTGATTCCGGAGGTACAAAACCCGTAGCAGGCGGAACCATATATACGGCGCTTGCCGGTAAGCAGCAGACCACCGACGGGCTTACGGCAGAAACAGCTATTGCCGCCGGAGATTATTTCCCGTTTTATGATGTCAGCGTACCTACTCACAGAAAATCGTTATGGAGCAACATCGTATCCGTTATCAGGACAGCGCTGTTCAGTACTTCAAGCGGAATCCTTAAAGCTGACGGAAGCGGTGGTATATCGGCGGCGGCTATAGCGGATTACCCTGACGCGTCCACGTCGGCGCAGGGTGTTGTACAGCTGTCAGACTCCACATCAGAAACAAGTTCGGTTAAAGCCGCAACGCCAACGGCGGTAAAGTCGGCCTATGATTTAGCAAATGCCGCACTTCCAAAAGCAGGCGGAACTATGACCGGCGACGTCGTTGGGCACGCAGACACGGATTATACTACGGCAAGATTCAGGAACATTACACTTTCAACATCTGATCCCAGCGGAGGGAGCAATGGAGACATATGGATAAAATATACGGCTTAAGGCGGTGACGGCATGTCTGCTGTGACGGGATTCGCAAACGGCAATACGGTAGTGGCCGGGTCTTGGGCAAACCCTACGTATGTATATGCAGACGACGGTTCCTATACCGTTATCACCCCTGCTCAGATCACTTCCGGCCTGATACTTGAAGTTACGTTCCCCAATCTTGAAATACCGGCAGGCTCGACGATCAATTCCGTTCTTGTCAGAACGCAGTGCAAAGTCAGCAATACCGGAGCGTACATTACCGCTTATCTGAGGGCCATGTACGACGGTGCGGATGTCGGGTTCGTTGCATCCCAGCAAATGAATACAACGTCTGACATAACGTTTGACTGCACAACCGTTGGCACGTGGACGGTCGCAAAGCTCAACGACGGCAAAGCGGGAGCATATATCAACCCATACAGAGTTTCGGCCACAAGTTCTACTTTCTCAGTTGATTATATTAAAATCATGGTGGATTATACTCCTCCTGCGGCTCCCGTATCCGTCAATATCGGCGGAACGTGGAAAACCGGAACGGGATATGTCAATATCGGCGGAACGTGGAAAACCATAGAAAGCATCAAAGAGAATATCGGCGGCACGTGGAAATAATCATTGCAAAGGATGGAAGGCGCAGTATCATGGAAACAAATAAAAAGAATCAGGAAGTACATAACATGGCTGAATTTGTGCTGAAATACTGGCTTCAATGCCTGTTCGGTCTCATATGCGGAGGGTTGTCAGCAGGTTATCTTGGGCTTAAATCAAGAATGAAACGAAACAAAATTATTGAAGAAGCGCTCCTTGCCCTTCTGCATGACAGGCTTTACGCCGAATGCCAAAAGAATATTATGCGAGGATGGGCGACCGCCGACGACAAAAGAAACATCGAATACATGTACAAACCTTATAAAACACTCGGAGGTAACGGCACGTGTGAAGCAATGTACAGCGTATGCCTTACGCTTCCGTTCTCTCCGAAAGAAAAGGATGAATAATATGCTGAAAGGTATTGATGTCAGCGACAACAACGGAAACGTCACCATGAGCAAAGTTAAGGCGGCAGGATATGACTTTGTGATGGTCAAAGCGTCAGAGGGAACGTCTTTCAAAGCAAGGACGCTTGAAAACAATATCAACAACGCTTTTGCAAACGGAATGGCCGTCGGCGTATATCACTGGATGTCTGCGCGTACAAAAGAAAACGCCGTCAAGGAAGCGCGCCATTTTGTATCATGCATTGAACCTTACAAAAGTAAAATAACCCTGTGGGCGGCGGCGGATGTCGAGGACGAAAAAAGGCTTTCAGGCATAAACCCCGAAGACCTTACCGGAATCATAAGGGCTTTCTGCGACACAGTAAGATCGGAGGGATTCCGGCCCATGGTGTACAGCAACAATCCATGGTTTACAACGCGCATGATATACAGTAAGCTTGCGGCTTACGACATATGGCTTGCAAGATGGAGGTCGAACAAGCAGAAGCCCGAAGGATACGAGAGAGCCGCCATATGGCAGCATGATGTGTTAGGTTCATCCGAAGATCTAAAAAAAGGATATGCTCACGCGGCGGGGAGCGTACCGGGCGTAACCGGACCCATCGATGTGAATTACGGATACTTTTCCATGCCAAACACGGGAGCAAAGAAAGAAGATCCCGTCAATAAAAAAGAGCCGGTACCGTCCGTTTCGGCATTCGCTGAAAAGTTTGAAAAAGGCGACAAAGTAAAGGTCATCAATGCGGTAAAAAAAGGGAACATAGCAAGAGGGAAAGCGTATGACGGTTCAGCGTTCCGCCTGTACTACGACGTATATGAAGTGTTCAGCTGCAAAGGTGACCGCGTTGTTATTGGAGTCGGCGCAGAAACCACCGCGGCAGTCAGTGTAAACGATCTTGAAAAGATTGATAAGTAAAATTTCCATTATGAGATTCTTGAAGAAAACGGTGCTGTTTTGCTTTGGGTATATCATCTTTTTCACAGCTGTTATGATATTCATATACTGCGTCAAGGATGATTACCCGGAACAGCTCTGTACGCTGACTTTTGCGTATTTCAGCATAGAAGCGGTTGTTTCGGCGGGAATCAAAGTGTTTGAAGTTTTAAGCAATAAAAAGCCAAAAGAAGAAGAGGAAGCAGACTACAACTTTATTCATACAGGAGAAGACAAATGATTGATATTACCGCCGTCATTGAAACAATTATCACTATTCTCGGGGTTGTCATAACCGCAGTGCTGATACCTTATATACGCAAAAAGACATCTATTGCTCAGCAGGAACAGATACAGTCGCTGATAAGCATTGCTGTTTTTGCGGCAGAACAGATATATAATACCTCCGGAGCAGGAGAAGAAAAAAAGGCATATGTGCTTAAGTTTCTGAATCAGCATAATATTACTTTCGATTCAGAAAAGATAGATGCCATGATAGAATCAACGGTGAAACTGCTGAATATTCAGCAGGGAGGGTAAGCCCATGCCGGGTAATCTGCTTTTTTCGGAAACCAGCTTGCCAAACGTAACCGGAGAAGATACAGCCTCAGACCTAAAAAACATCATGAACTATCTTTACATGCTGAGGGAAGAACTCCGGTACACCATGTCAAATATCGGAGTGGAAAACTTCAACGATACGGAATTGACCGATCTTGGGGCGCTTGTTACAAATGATCTCAGTATAACGGTTCAGTCAAACACCGCAAGCATAGCCGTCATATCCGCAAAAGCCGACGCCAACGAAGCGGCTATTGATCTTGCGGCGGCATATACCGGTCTTGATGAGGTGGTTTCTGTAACGTCGTGGCCTGCCGACCCTGACGAAACAAAAGTTTACCGGTACAACGGGAAATATTATAGATACAGCGGTACAGAGTGGGTAAACGACACATCCATTACGTCAGCGTCCCTGACGCTTGCCGCTATCAACGGACAGTCTTCCGCTTCTCTGATAGCAGACAGAATCAACTTTACCGGATTTACTACCTTTGCCACAACAGCGGGACTTTCAGATGGTACCACAACCGTCAACGGGGGATGCCTTTCCAACGAAACGGTAGAGACAACAAAGCTTAAATCAAAAACGGAAAGCAATATCAAGTCCCTTGATTTTTACGCAGGGGTAGATTTTACCGCCATGGATGAAACATCGTCGAGTTATTATCCCGATTCAAGAGATATCAAAGGTGCGTACAAAGTCAGATTTTCCAAAGATACCAGTCTTTCCGGAGGGCACGGGCAGGCAGGCAATACTTTGTCTGAGGTTGGGGCCGTTGCGTGGACAGACAGCAATCTCGATCTTCCGAACGGCAACAGTCTGTACGGGGGAATCCTTCTCAACAATGCCGCAGGGGGCAACACGTCTTTGCAGCTTGCATCAACATATGAGGTGGATGTAGCGTCAGGAACAGCATCCGGGGCAAGCGGAAACATTATCCTTTACTCCTATGGCACGGACAAAACGGACGGCTACGGCATCATGATATCAGCTTTAAACGGGATTGTGCTGTTCAAGCACGTCGACGGAGTTGAAACAACACTTGACTCATGGACATAAAGGAGAGGCATGACTACAAAAATTGTAAAGAGTGAATATACCGGCGGAAAAAGGATTGAGACATCGGAAAGCGTTTACACAATCGGAGAAGATTACGCCAAACTTGGTCAGCTGTATTACGCCAAAGGGACAAAAATGATTATGAGAGATAATCCTCCGCCGAAGTCAGATGTAAAAGCCATCGAAAAAGATATAGAAGCCGTTGACAAAGAAATTTTAGAACAGATGGCAAGGATAAGCAGATATGAGACAGCCAACAGTAACGAATGACGCGATAGCCCGTCATACATCGCAGTCTTTCGGCGGATACGACATACGGGAATCGTCCGGGGAGCAAAGCGCCGCGGCCATGACCAATATGTCCTCTGACCAATATCCCGTCATGACGCCGCGAAAATACAGATATAAGACGTCGGTGCAGACTTCTTTGACTGCGTTCGGAGCATATGACAAAACGTTTTTAGTTGACGGGACATCGTTTTATTATGACGGCGTATCTCAGGGTACGGTGACCGCCGGTACAAAAGTGTTCGCCGCTCTCAACGCATATATCATTATTATGCCTGACAAGAAGTATTACAAGCCGGCGACGGACGAGTTCGGTTCGCTTGAAGCGTCGTGGACGGGCACTGTATCGTTTGCAGACGGGACGCTCTACGAAGAGCCTGCCACCGCGAACACGATTACGACATCGGGCACAGCGTTCCCTTTTTCCGCCGGCGACGCCATTGCGATATCGGGATGCACAACATACCCAAACAACAATCAGACATCCATTATACGCGAAATATCGGCGGACGCAAAATCGCTTTACTTTTATGAAAACATATTTGACGTCGGCGCGGAATCAGGGACCGTAACGCTGGCCCGCACCATTCCGGCTATGGATTATATCTGCGAATGCAGCAACCGCCTGTGGGGGTGCAAGGGCGACACCATTTACGCTTCCGCACTTGGCGACCCGACCAACTTCAATAAATTTGACGGCGTTGCAACCGATTCCTTTGCCGCAGACGTCGGAAGCCCGGGAGATTTTACGGGATGCTTCAGTTATCTCGGGTACCCGATATTTTTCAAGGAAGATTCTATATACAAGGTGTACGGTTCAAAGCCGTCCAACTTTGAAGCCATGAAATCTGCCACGCTTGGATGTGCTTCCGGTTCTCATTTATCCTTTGCCATAGCGGGGGAAGTGCTTTATTATCTTTCGAGAGCCGGAATCATGGCTTATACGGGAGGGATACCTGAAAACATATCAGGTCCTTTTGGCGGAGCAAGATACAAAAACGCGGTAGGCGGTTCGGACGGCATTAAGTATTACGTCTCCATGCAGGACAGCGCAGACGCGTGGCACCTGTTTGTGTTCGATCCGCGGTATGGTGTTTGGCACCGCGAAGACGCCACGCACGCCGTAGGATTCGGGTGGTACGCCAATCTTTATATGGCTCTCTCCGCTTCCGTATGGGTTATAGGAACGCCGTCCGCGCCTTCCGGTTCCACCGTGGAATCTTCCCTTGCGTGGAGTTATGAAACCGGAGACATAACAGAAAACGACGTTGCAAAAAAAGAGACAGTAAAGCTGATCGTTCGCTGCGAACTCGAAACGTCGTCGACGGTCAAAATAGAAATCCTCTATGACAGCGGTTCGGTATGGGTTACAGCCAAAGACCTCACTGCCGCCGTCAAGCAAAGCTATTATATACCTCTCCTTCCGCGCCGGTGCGACCACTACCGGCTAAAAATAAGCGGAACCGGGTATGCCATGATTTATTCCATCACAAGAGAAACGGCGCACGGAAGCGCATATTAAACAGGAGGTATATCAGATGGCGGCAACTTATCAGGACTTTACCAACGAAATGAATAAAGCCGGTCTCACGGAAGACCAGTTTTCGTCTTATGATCTGGAACTGGCAAAGAAAAATCCGGGTGCAGGTATTGAACTTGTATACGCAAAGAGAGACTATCTTGCGGCGGATACGGACAGCAAGCGCATTGCTGCAAACGCCACGGCCGAAAAGATACGGTCAGAGTCAGGAGGTTATACCGGCGGAAGTTTCGGCACGGAATATCATCCTACAGAAACGGGAATAACGAGCATGAACGACATTGCAACGCCGTCATCTTTCGCTTATTCGGAGCAGCAGCCGACTTACACCGCTCCGTCAGCATACAACAGCGCGTATACGGATACAGAATCAAGTCTTCTTGACAGTATGGTCAATTATGCCGACTACAAAAGAGACCCGTATACGAACCAGTATGCCGGCCAGCAGGCGGAACTTCTCAGCGGCGTCACGAACTTTAAATACGACCCGTCCACGGACCCGCTATACTCCGCTTACAAGAAGCAATACACACGGGAGGGGCAACGGTCCATGCAGGATACTCTTGGCTCCGTATCAGCCGCCACAGGCGGCATACCGTCTTCTTATGCAGTGTCGGCGGGGCAGCAGGCAAACGATTATTACATGGGACAGCTCGGAGACAAAATACCTGAGCTGAGTCAGCAGGCGTTTGCAAACGCGCAGAGCAAGCTTAACGCCGTCAATACGCAGGAGCAACTTGATTATTCAAAATACTGGGACGGCCAGAACTTTGACTATCAGGCTTACCTTGACGATTACGAACGTCTGAACAGCAATCTTTCCGCAGCCAACGCGCTTGATACGACGGCATACAATCAATACGCCACCGACCGCGATTACGGGCTCAACGAGTACAACACACTGCTCGGGCAGTACAACACCAACCGGAATTTCGGCTACGGGCAATATACAGATGAAATTGCAAATCAGCAGTATCTTGATACAACGGCATACGACAGGGCGGCGGCGGCGTCCTCTGCCGAAACCGCATCGCAGCAATACGCCGACACACTCGCACAGCAGGATTTTGAAAACCAGTATAAGATTGAAGCGCTTAACCAAACAGCCGAAAGCAACGAATACAACAATATGCTTTCGAGATGGAAAGCAACCGGTACAGCGGATTCCGCTACGGCAGATTATTTCGGTGTTGACGAAGGCGCCAAATACGGGGGAGCCGAATCGGAGCAGGACGTCGCAAAGAAGAAAGCTGAGATTGAATCCATTGTGGCGAATACCGCTCAGTCATATGCATCCGCCAATGCCAGCAATGCCGCCGCAGCTAAATATTATGCGGATATCAACGGAGATGACGGCACCGTATCCGACATTGACGCGGTGCTCAACGACACAAGCGCCGGAAACTGGACAAAATCCAATGTTGACGCCATTAAAGCTGAATTCGGTTACACGACAGATCAGGAAGTCATGGACAATCTCGGATGGGATGGAGTATATACAGACGGTACGGGAGGGGAAACCGCCGGTTCTTCAAGCTGGAAAGACGACTACGATCAGGACAGTTTGAACTCCGCCGCAAAATACGCAGGATTGGACCCTGAAACCATGACGGAATCCGACATCATGAACTTGATAGACGATACCGACAATTATTCGTCCAAAATTATCAACGGTAAAATTTATATAGCCAAAAAGACAAAGAACAGCGCCGGAGGGAGATAATGAGCAGATATTCCGAATTGAAGTCGCAGCTTGCGGCTCAGAAAACGGGTTCAGCTTTATCACGTTCAGCCGCCCTCAAAAAGCTTCTCGCTGAGCAGAAAGCCGCCGCCGCGAAAAAGAAAGCGTCCGTCACGGCGGCGATTACCGTAAAGCCGAATTACGCCCTTTCCAATAAAGGAACCAAGGAAGCCATAACCGCGCAGATCAACACGGCGGGGAAAATCACGTCTGCTAACGCGGCTTCCCCTTCAAAGAGCAATTTTGAAAAGAACCTTTTTTCATCAGCGGCGGCTTCCAACGAAAGGACCGCGCTGATTGAAGCCGCGCGCAAAAAGGCTCAGGCAAATGCCGCGGCTAAAAAGGCAGCGATTGCGGCAGAAAAAGCGGCGCAGGCGACGGCTGTTGCCAAAGCGGTAACGCCTAAAGTCAGCGACATCAACAGATCGGCGGCAAACGTTGACTACACGCCCGAAATAGCAGCATCGGAAGCGAATTACAAAGCGGAAAACCCCGTTATAGCAAAACCGAAGTTTAAAAATTACGCAGGCGGCGCTTCTCAGGTAGGAGCCGCGGCACTGGGCGGAATGGTTCAGTCTGCCGCCGCTCTTGCGGATGCCGCCAAAGCTTCCATTGCAAGTGAAGAAGACAACCCCGTTTTCAAGTATATTGACAACGCAAAAAAAATGTTGAAAACCATTGTCACAGGCAAGACAGCATATCCTGAAAGCAAGCAGATTACCGCGGAAGATTACGACACGGATAAAATACAAAAGTATTATCTCGGAGGCAACACCGTTCAGGATAAGGCGGAAACGTTTTCACAGAAATTAATGAGCAAGGCCATGAAGCTTGGAGACAAGCAGGTTTCAGACGGCCTGCTCAGCCTTGCGTCGTCCGCCGGATATATGATACCTTCTCAGATTGCAAACGCGATTATACCTTCAAGCGGTCTTGCTCTGCTCTTTGTGAGCGGATACTCGACAGGTAATAAACAGGCCGTCAAAGCAGGCGCTTCGCCGGAGGAAGCAAACGCATACGCTCTGCTGAACGGTCTGAACGACTCCGCCGTTGAACTTATTTCCGGAGGTCTTCTCGGGAAAGGGAAAGGCCTTGCAGACTCAGCCTTGAAAGCGGTCGGGCTTGATCTGACAAAATATATAACGAATCCTGCACTGAAAGCGACGGCCGATTATATTGTTTCTTCTCTTGGAGAAGGCGGAGAGGAAATTATACAGGGGCTGTTTGATACGGCGTTCCAGCGTATGACATACAACAAGGAGGCATCCGTTGATGCCGGCCAGCTTGCACAGGAAGGCCTTATCGGCGCGGCCATGGGAGGGCTTTACGGAGCCGCTGAGATACCGTCTAAGATTGCTTACAACAAGGCCGTAAACGCGTCAGGAGCAGATGAAACCTCACAGGTACAATTACCCGAAGGAAGCGAGATATCCGCTCAGGCAAAGCCCAGCGCCGCTCTGAAAGAATACTACGCCAACGAGCTGAACTCTCTTATGACAAAGACGAGAACAGGGGAAGAAGAATTCAAACTCCGCGAAATTAACCGCGCCGTAAACGAAACGGAGAAGACGGGCATTCTTTACGGAGCGCCGGAAGAAACCATAAAAACCGCGGCCAAACTTTCAAAAGCAAGCGGTATAGATATCGTCTTTTTCAAAAGCGAAGCGTACAACGGAACCATCAAAAACGGTTTTACCAAAGACGGCATCATATACATGAACGCAGAATCAAAGAGCCCTGCGTCTTGGATTTTTGCTCATGAGCTGTCAGACAACCTCGAAAAAACAAAAGCGTTTGAAAAGCTTAAAACGCTTGTCAAATCGCGCATAGACGATTATGACGCAAAAAAAGCCGGTCTTATATCCACCTACGAAAAAGCCGGTATTGCTCTCAGTTCTTCCGACGCCGACCGTGAACTTGTATCAAATTATGCAGGAGACAAAATGTTCACGGACGAAGAATCCATTTACAACGCTGTGCGTCAGGACAGAACCATAGGAGAAAAGATACGTGACTGGCTTTCTTCCATGATAAAGAAGCTTACCGGAAGCGATGAAGAGAAATTCCTTATCAAAGCGAGAAACCTCTATGTGAAAGCGCTGAATCAGGTAAGAACCGAATCTATGAAGGCGCAGGCATCCAGCATTGAAGCGGAAGAGGAAACCGGAAAAACGGTATACAGAGATGCTCTTGGAAGACCGGTTTCAAAAGCTACCATATCCATTTCAAGCGGAGACGTATTTAACAACGGACAGCGAAATTACCGTTTCAGCAGTGTAATAGACAGGAAGAAAATCCCTTACAACGGGTTTGGCGTTTATAATAAAGAGACAGAAAAAGAAGACGTAGACAGAATAGTTGCTCAGATGAACGACAACGGATGGGATGCAAAAATAAGTAAAAACGGATTTAATGAATCCGTCATTTCTCTGACGCACAGAGATACCCAACGCCTTATGGATGAAACAAAAAAAGCCGAAAATAATAAGTTCTCCAACGCAGAAAAAGGCTTTATCAGATTTGGAAAGCCCCCCGAAACAGGCAAATCAATAAATTTCAGAGACAATCAGCCCGAAGACGGCGTATCTGTGTTCCGAGCGGAGTTTGCCGGAGAAGAATACAGGATGAAACTTAACCCTATTTTGGAAGCGTCTTATCTCACTGTGATGAACCGCCCCGCGTATCGCGTATATGGAGAAGTCATAGGCTCAGGTTCCGACGGAGAACCCATCATGAAGGTTACAAAATCTGTAAAGCTTGGGGAAAAGAAAAAGGGCAGCACAGATAAGGTCAGTTATTCCATCAGCGACACCGAAGAGATTAAAGAAAGATTATCAAAAGATGTTAACTTTAAAAAGCTTGAAAAAGAGAACGCGGAGCTGAAAGAGCAGAACGAGGAGCAACGCAGGCAGTTCACGCTGACAAAGACTTTCGAACCGAATCCGTCCTCCGTCATGAGCTATGTCCGTCAGCTGAAAAAAGGTTATAACAGCACCGTTACAAATCAGGTTGTATTCGGAAAGATGAAAACCCTGTTTGAATATATGGCAAACGGAGACCCCGAAACCGGCATGACATCGTGGGAAGAAGCGTATGCCATGGCCAGAGATGTCGCAGGAGATATCCTTTCCAATTCAAGAGTTGTTTCCAACGAAAGCGAGTTGGAGCGGTACGGAGAGATTAAGAAGTATCTCAAAAACAAGACTTTTTATGTTCCTGCCGAATCGGAAGAAAATTTCGGCGATTTCAAAGAATTCAAGAAAAAGTATCAGGGCAAAATAAAAATAACATCTGACGAATCCAAAGGGACAAGCGCAGATGAGCTTTACTCCGAAATGACAGACCTTTACGGAGAGGCTCTGTTCCCGTCTGATATCGTAAATCCCAGCGACCAGCTTATGCAGATAGCGGATGTCGCGTCAAGCCTGAACGCTATCTATGAAAACCCTTACACGGGAAAAGCATATGATGACGCGTCCGCTTTTGTGGCGTCGGACATACTGGAGCAGTTTTATGAAGTCCCTCAGGCTAAGCCTACATTTGCAGACAAGGCCAAAAAGAAGCTCGACGCGTCCAAAGCAAAAATCAAAGAACTTAAAACGGAAGTATCAGATATAAAGAGCCGCGAATACAAGATGATGATGCGTATGCAGTCTTTTATCAGCAACATGAGCCGGAGAAACACCAAAGCCATGGAGAAGCTCGAAAAAGCAACGGAAAAGCGCGTCATGAGAGAAACCGAAGCCGAAATAAAGTCGGAATATAAATCGGCCTATTATCGGAAAGGCATCAAAAAAGCGTCAAAGAAAATGATGAGCTGGCTGCTGCACCCGTCCAAAAACAACTACATACCGGACTCGTTTGTGAAAAGTTTGCAGGATGTATTTGAAGCTTCTCATTTTGCCCCGTCTCAAAAGTCCATGCTCCCGTTTTACTCCGCGGTCAAGCGTCTTTCCGATTCATACCGCAAAATAGGTCAGGACCTTCCTGACATCGGATTTTCAGCGGACCCCGATATGGAAAGTATGCTTGACGAACTTGCCGATACCGAATCAGGCAAATCGTTTGATGAATTCAGTACGGAAGAACTCAAAAACTTTTATGATGTCGTAAGATCGATGTACGGGTTCATCACAAGTGCAAACAAAGCGTTCACCGACGGTAAAAAACGCAGCATCACAGATATAGCAAACGCCGCGTCAAAAGATCTGACGGGCATGAAGCAGAAGAGCCAGAAGCGAGCCGGAACATGGGCGAGAAACGCGGATGCCGTGCTGAATTATTCCATGCTTGAGCCCAGAACATTTTTCAAGCGGCTGGGACCCACGATGTATGAGCGATACCTTGCCCTCGAAAAAGGGCTTGACAGCTATATCAGCACATCCAAAGAAACCATACGCGCCGCAAAGAAAGCCATAGGAAACAACAAAACGTCAGAATGGGACGGCAAAAAAGCCAAAATGATTGAGATTAAAGAACTTGGCGTTACTGTTTCCCCTGCCGTTCTGATGAAGCTTTATGTGCTTGGGAAAAGAGCGCAGGCTCAGGGACACATTTTTGGCGAAAAGGGCGGCGTTGCGTTTAAAAATTTCGGAGACAGCAAAGCAAACTCTCCTATTACCTTGACGGAAAAGCAGTATGACGCGGCCGTGTCGTATCTTACGCCCGAGATGAAAGCCACCGCCGACGCTCTGCAAAAATACTTATCCGAAAACATGTCCGCAAAAGGGAACGAGGTTACGCGCGAAGTATACAATTACAGCAAGTTTACGGAACCCGACTACTGGCCTATTCATGTATACGGCGGCGTAATTCCGTCCGTTCGAGGCGCTGAGCTTCAAAAGAATCAGGGAGAGCCGAACATAGAAAACAAAGGGTTCACAAAAACAACCGTCAAGGGAGCCAAAAACCCCATTGAGGTCGGCTCTATCTTTGATGACTTTGATCAGCACACCGTTGAAATGGCGGCATACAACGCATATCTTCCCGCGCTGCTCGACTTCAAAAACACGCTCAACGCCAAAGACGACAGCGGAATAACTGTCATGTCGCGCATTGAAGACGCCGCAGGAACAGACGCGGAGAAATACATCAAAAACTTTCTCAGGCTTGTCAACCAGTCGCGCATATCAGCCAACCTGTGGAGCACTTCCGATGTCATGGGGAAAAAGCTTTTAAGAAACGTCAAGGCGGCCATGGTGTCATTCAACGCGTCCGTCGCAGCTATGCAGCCATTATCCTATGCCAAAGCAAACGCCGTTATAAGCCCCAAATATCTCATCGAAGCACTGCGGCTCGAAAGCCCCAAATCAAAGAAGCAATTAGAATCCGAAATGCTGACGTATTCACCCGTCGCAAATATCAAAGACTGGGGATACGCCGACATGGGTTTCGGAAAGAATCAGCGGCAGCTTTATGACAAGTCCGCCGAAACCTTAGGGGATAAAGTAAGCGAACTTGCCGGCAAGCTTCCGTCTTGGCTGGACAAGCGTACATGGATAAGACTGTGGTCCGCCTGCAAGTTGGAATATATGAGCAAGCACCGCGGAGAACCTATAGACTTTTCGGCAGTAGCTGAACGGTTTGACAGTCTGATCTATGATACGCAGGTGGTAAACACCATATTCAGCACATCGCAGATACTGAATGAAGGAACCGCTTATTCATCTATGCTGACCGCGTTCGGCGCAGAATCCCTGAAATCTTACAATATGGAGTACAACGCTATAAAGAACGGGAATCGCAGAAGCGCGGCAAGAACGGCCGTTTCTCTGCTTTTCAACAGCATTCTCGTATCGGCGGTCCGGACGGCGTTTTCCCATTTCAGGCAGAAAGACGATGAAGACGAAACGTCGCCGCTTTCCCTTTCTGGTGAAATGGTCATGAACATGATCGGTGACGCTTCCGGCATGATCTTGTTTGTACGGGACATGCAGGATTTAGCACGCGGTTATGAATCCACGCGTATGGACATGGAAGGGTTAAGTGCCGTTGCCGACGCTCTCAGCAGCACGGTAACCGACCTTGGCAAAGTATTCGCAGGAGAAGAGCCTAAGGGGACGGTGTATTCCCATCTTCAGGATATGGTCAAAGGAATCAGCTACACAACGGGTCTGTCGGTAAGCAATATATGGAGAGACGCAGAGGGCTTAGTGAGAATGATAGCGCAGGACTTCAATCATCCCGGCATGGAATACGCTCTGCTCCAAACGCTCTACAATCCCGAGTATGCAGGCAACAAAGGGCATTACTATGATCTTCTGTATGATAATCAGGAAGACAGGGATGTATATGACGCCCTTTACAAAGACCTCACGGAACGGTACGGGTATGACGAGGATGCCATCAAGACGGCCATGCAGAACAGAGCGTCCAAAGAACCCGATTATGTGAAAGCGTATGAATCGTCCGTAGAAAAGATGGAAAGCGCCGTGTCAAAGTCAGATTACTACAACGCGCTTCCTGCGAGCATGAAAGAATACGTCACAGAGCAGATGTCGGAGTACGCAAGGGCAACATCACTTGATAAGACTTATGAGCCGTACAAGGCACCTGACGGGATTCTGAGGGCAAAAGAAATGATTGAGGACGGACTGTCCGCAGGAAATTATCTGCTGTACAAATCAGCTATGAAGCAGGCCGACATTTCCGGAGACGGTAACGGAAGTCTTAACGCATCCGAAAAGATTAAAGCCATGCGCGATCTGCGTTTCATGGGAGACTCAGACAGGGAGACGCTGTTCACGTTTATGGAAACGGACGCGTCGGGAGATACGGGAAGATCTGACGAAATGGAAGCGCTGACGGATGCCGGTATGACCTTTGACCAATTCCTTGACGTGTACGAAAAATACAGCGAGTTGAATGGCGATGAAAGCATGGAGGCCGGAGACAAAGCGCTCACGTTTTCAAAGTGGACTGATTCAAGATTCAAGGATTATTCCGTTGATATCGGGGCACAGTTTGATTTTTGGTCAAGCATACCCGTTGAAGCAAAGCAATATGAAAAGCTTAAGACCGCAGGTATATCAGAAGACGACGCCTTTGAAATATCGTCGGCCATCAACGAACTTGACCCTGCCGAGGAAGGCAAAAGCGTCACCGTATATCAGAAGTATGATGCCATTATCGGGACCGATATCAAAGACTCCGTCAAGATGAAAGCCATCGGTACCATCATGGGTGAAACCGGATACGTCAAAATGACCAAAGCTGTACTTTCGGGCGTGAATATCAATACATATATCAAGTATGTTTATGCATCTTCAAGAATAACTTCCGACACCAAAAAAGGCAAGGCTATAGCGGACAGCAAGAAGATGAAACTGCTGACCTACATAGACAGTTTGCCCATCACAAAGAAGCAGAAGGATATCCTGTACGAATCGTCAGGATATGCGGAGTCTGAGCTGCACTCCGACGCCCCGTGGTATAACGGAAGCAGTTACAACGGGGACATATACAAAAAGAAAGTTGACGGAGTGGCTTTCACAATAAAATAAAGAAAGGCAGGGCTTATCACCCTGCCTTTTGCCTGCTTTAACGCTCAGAATCGGGAGGGCGTGGATTGAAATTAAATTATATCTGCTGATTGATTGTAATTCTCTTTTTGCATACAGGGCAATAATACCCATATTTGTAATCACCTTTGATTTTAACTCCGCAGTGGTAAAAAACGTTTTTGCGTTTAACTTTGCGTTTAAAGCTCATATATTTTCCTCCTTTTTTTATGCGGTTTATGCATATAGTTATTTTGAGTTTACGTGGAAATCATAGTGCATCATATCTAAAAGCTGATCTTCTGGGTCCTTGTGCATATAATTGTCGTAGCAGTCGGGGCAAATCATAATTTCTTCATCTTTATAGAATCCTTCTCCCCATTCTTTGAGTTCCTTAAGCGCGTCTTCCGTAAATTCATCACCGCACATGACGCAAAATAAAGTTTTATGCTTTTTCACGGTTCCCTCTCCTCTATAAATTTTACTTTATACCCTTCCTGCCTGAGCCATTTTGAACATTCGTCAGCTTTCTTTACCGGAAGCGAAAACCTGTTATTGAATGACTTCATCCCAAAGACAGAAGCCGCCGTTTCGGCGTCACTGTAAAACATGGCATAGCAGTTCGCAAACCGGAATATCAATATTGCGTTTTCGTTCTTCTTTTTCAGCGATTCCCATTGTGTTCTCATGCACTCCGCTCTCGGTTCTTTCATCCGCATGGTTTATCCTCCAAATATTCAGCAATATCGCGTTGCTCTTCCAGGCACGCAGAAAGTAATATCATATAATTGACACTGTCAGTAATTTTTTCTTCCCATTTTTCCCGCGAAAATCTTTCTCCCTTTTCGTGCCTTGATATCATATCGAACACGCTGACCGCGTGCTTTGCATACATTCCGCCGAGTGATTTTACCGCGGTCTCCCCTTGAATTGACGCCGCAATTTTAAAATTATGCAGGCGGTCATTGTCTCCGGCGTATTCGTAGGATTTCTTATTCAGAACGGATCTGCACCGCTCCACAACCGCATCAAAAACTTCATTGAACTCAGACTGGTTCATGTTGTTGCTCACTACTCCTTCCAGACATATGTCCAATTTGCTCTCATCGGCATAATTAGACCGGCGTATACCCCATTTTCGAACACTTGTATCGGGTCTATCAGCCCTCCAATGGCAAAAGTCGAGTTTGGATCAAACTTCAGCTCCGCGTCAACTGCATTTTGCTTTTGTTCGTCGGTATAAGTTTCCCAATTTGGATATTTCATTTCTGAACCTCCCACGGAAACTGCTGTATGAAATCGTCGCCCATCAGCTCGCGCAGGCTTGATTTCATAAACAGCGGTATTTCACTTTCTTTACATTCGTTTGCGATACTGTATATCCATTCGCGCTTTGGAATAACTTTGTCTTTACGGTTGCCTGTTTCTGCGCCAATCACAACCCAATTGATCGGGCGCTTGCGAAAACTTCCGCTATATCCGCCTTCTTTGCCACAAAAGGAGCAATACAGAGAGTATTTATCGGCAAGGCGCCCGCAGTAAGAGCATTTATACTTTGTGTGTGCTGCCGGTAAATACGGTGACAACTTTATTTCGCTTTCAATCGGCTCGATGGATATGAATGTGTTCGCTTTGACGTAAGGCAGATGTTTAAGGTTTATGATGTCGGAACCGCCTGTTATCGTCATACCTAACCACCAATTGCTTTTAGCGTATCCGTAATCGTAACGATGATCCCAACCGTTGATTTGCCCATAACGCTTCGGATTCTTTGTCAGGAACAAATATCTATGTTGCGGAGCTGCTTCACATGCTTTGAATACTTCTTCAATCCACGAATCAGGTACCCATTCGCCGAATAAATCTGCCATCGAGCAGACGAATATGTTACGCGATCTTTTTTGCGTGCCCGGTTCATCAAGCCGGTAACGGTGGAATGTCGGTTCAAATCCGAACGGATAAGGGTCAATCCCACTTTCCCCATCTATGGGCGTTTCAAGCACGTTTATTCCGCTTCCATATGGTAAATATTTGTTACCGAATCTACCCGCAATCTTTCTCGCGTAACAATATTTACAACCATGTAAGCAACCCGTAACCGGATTGTAAGTCATATCGCACCAATCTATACGAGTTTTATTCACACCAAACCCTCCCTTACACACGCCCATTTAATCCCCAATGCGGCTCTTCTTATTGCGGTATGAGACACACCGTATATTTTGCTTAATTCCCTTAATGTTATTTTACCGTGAAGAAGTCTTATTTCTTTCACGTCGGATTCGGATAACTTATGCGATCCCGATTTTTCTCCTTCGGGCATTCTTCCGTTGTTCTTCTTGTCGTTTACGTTTTCTAACCTTGTCCCCCATGCGAGATTGTTTATATTGTTGTTGCTTGGGTTGTCGTCAAGGTGCCTACATTCTTCGCCATCTGCGGGTGCGCCTTTCCAAGCAAGCAGCACCGCACGATGTACCCGCATTTTATGTTGAACACCTCCGACATACATAAATACATACAAATACCCATCGTTGGATTTTATTTGTTTTAATATTTTCGGCGTTCCTTTTTTTGAAGATAATATTTCTCCATTTGCGGATGCATAATATCCGGGATAACAAGGGACCGGATTCCAAGTTGAATCCGCCCAATCAATTTTTGTATTATCCATGATTTAATCCCCTTATGCGGTAATACCGCCTTTCAAATAATTTGTTATAACAGCCGCGGCTTCAACCCAGCCATAACATACCATGACGTAATAACCCTGATATTTTAAATCGTTTATCCAGCTGGACTGGTTGTATGACGGCTTATTGTTTCCTACTTTCATTTCAATAAACAAACCATGGAATTTGAATCGCGGTACAGGAAGGAATATATCCGGAACGCCGGACTTCACGCCCTGCGCTTTCAAATGAACCGCCGTAATTTTATCGCGCTTCCCGCCGTTCGGGATATGGAACATAAGGCTGAGCCCGGGCATGGTGCTTTTATTAAACTCCGCCCATTCGAACAATGCCGTCTGCTCTTGGCCCTCGCTGGCACAGTTCATTCTTTTCTTCTCCATGAAGCGTTTCCTTTCCCCGGCTTTGCATATGCTACACCCTGTCTTCCGGGATGCTCTGCGTCAAATCTTCGGAATTCTTTGCTTCTCCCTATCTCTTCCATCAGGTCAAAAAGGCTTATGTCATATTCCTCCTGTATTTTGTCTATTGCCTTTCTGTCGCTGATATTTTCTGAGAGATATTTGAGTATGGCTGATTTAGTTTCCTTTTCCATCGTTTTTACTTATCCTTTCCTGACCCTTCAACTTTTACTCCCGCCATGGCAAGGTGACGGCTCAGCGCTTCGCGCATTGCGTCATCATAAGCCCCGCTATATTCTTCTGCATTTCTCTGATAATCGCTACAGAAGCGGCTCAGACGGCTCTTGAACCCTCTGCGTATCATGTTGCTGTCTGAACCAAACCTAAACGTTTCTATCAGCGTCACGCAGGCAAGCATGAAGCATATTTCGCACGTCCGCGCTATGATGTTATGCTCCTGTGCTTTTACCTCAAACCTGATATATTTGTCTATCTCTTCTTTAACGCTTTCGGGCAGATCGGCTAGGGATGATATTCTTCGGCTATAATTTGCTTTCACGCTCTTTACTCTCCTCTTCCGCGGCTTTCCGCACGGATTCGCGGTCTGTTTTAAAATGTTCCTCTGCTTCCCTTATTGCCGTAAAAAAATCGGAATACGTTGCTTTCGGTTTCTCTGCTTCTTCGATAATGCGGATGATTCCTTCGTTGACGCTGCTGTTATCCGGCATGAAAGCTCCTTCCGGGCGTTCTATGAACCGTCCTTTATACTTTAGTGCTTGTGGCGCGGTCTTTATCGGCGTTGAAATATCGTTGCTTGAAAACGTGTAATTGCCCGCGCAAGATAAGTTATACTGTCCCAGCACGTCCCTTGCCCTGTTTGAAAACATTTGCGCGGCCTCTGAGCGCTTTAACCTGACCTTCACTGAGATTCATCCCTGCGTTTACTTTAATCCACTTTTTAGGCACGGTAAAGCTCCTGCATCCCTGCGCCTCAGTCTTTGACTCAGATGCATCGTTCGGTCTGCTTTCGCACAGTGCGGAAAGCTTTCGTATCATCGATTTGTTGAATGTTACTATGTCTGCGGTCGGCTCGGCCTCGTTAAAAATGATAATGGTTTCACGCTCCCAGTTCGTCATTGTGTATTCCATACTTTCCCCTTTCATATGTCAAACATTACTGCGGCAAGTTTTATTGCTTCTTCGTATTCTCTGCACGTCATAGGCTCATATTTTATCGCCGATTTAAACATTTCGTATGACGCGTAAGAGTTTTCACTGAACTCTTTTATCGCCTTGATTAATTTCATGTATCTTTTTCTCTGCTCACATTTTAAGCTCATCGCTTACTTCCTCCCATTTCTGTTTTCTCCACGAATATACTTTTTCAGGCTGATACGGTTCGTAAAACCGCCTTGATGCCTTGTCAAATTTCAGCGGTACGTCTATGTAGTCTCCGAACGCCCTGTTTTTCATCAGGCTCAGAACGGCATCCGCATTCAGTTCAGAAGCCTCTTTCTCCCCGCACCGGTGAAGCGATATGACGTTGCAGGCTATATCCGTGTTGGACGACATACCGCCTACATCGTCATTACCCCCCACTGAGTTTGTCTTGCGCGGATGGATGATAAGATGCACGTGAACCCCGTATTTTGCCGCAAAATTCCTTATCCGTATGACAAAGGCCGCCTGCGTCCTGTAAAAGTCTGAGGTTTCCCCCGTCAGCACCGTCATAAGGCTGTCGAGCAAAAACACGCGGCAGTCGTAATGCCTGTATGCGTCCGTGAATCTTTTAATAATGCTGTCCCGCTCATCCTGCTCAGACAGGCGGTTGTCATAAATCCACAGTCTGCGGTCCATCCACTCGTTCAGCTGACTTTGATAATCCGGCTTTACGCTGTACATCGGTTTCCCTGTCAGGCTGTCAATAACTCTGTCAAGACACGTGGAACCGGCCGCGCAGGTAGATATCTGCGTCTTGAACCTCTCCTCCCGTACCTCTCCGGTATACACGCAGCAGTTGATGCCGCGGTTGATGGAATCAAGAAGCACCTGATTCATAACGGTGGACTTTCCCTCTCCGCGCTTTCCTGTCCACACGGTAAAGTCTCCCTCCATGAATCCGCCCAGCGCGTAATCAAGCGTTTTGAACCCCGACAGTGTTCTTGACATTTTTGTGTAGTCGACCGACGGTATGTCTGAAATGTTGATCAGACCTTCTACCGGAAGAGGCTTTACCGACGATATCATCCTTTCGACGCATTCGGCGCCGTGCCTTACAAGCGCTTCGTTGGCGTCCTTGCACCCCTCGTAGGCGGACGTATCTGCCGCGCATATGGATTTATCCTCCAGCTTTGCGGCGATTTCAAAGATCATCTTCTGGCCGGGCGCGTCGTTGTCTCCGATAACCGCTATGATCTGATACGCGGAAAGTTCCTCGGCGCACGTCTCAATCCACGTGAAATCCTGCGCCCCCGACGGGACCGAAACGACGTTGACTGTGCCGCATGACACCTGATATATAATCATGCAGTCGAATTCCCCTTCGGTGATGTAGAGAACTTTTCTTTCTGGGCTGCAAAGATGAAGCCCAAACAGTATCGGCTCGGTATCCTCTTCCCTCCACATTTTTCGGCCTTCCGTGATTTTTACAGGCTTTCTGAACTTTACAAACGTTGCGGATTTAGATTCGGCATCCGCTTTTGTGCGGTAATACGGGAATGTCATGTTTCCGTGTGCATCCGAACCTATGCCGAAAGCTTCTGCGGTTTCCCGTGTAATGCCGCGTGCCTGCATGTATGCCTGAACCTGATCTGTCTTTTCGGCGATAACGGTTTCAGATTTTTTATACGTGCGTCTGGGCTTCTGGTGAAATACGGGGTATCCCGGTTCCTGAAACTTTTCTCCTATGGCGGTGAGAATTTCCGAAAAATGTCCGCTTTTACCGCATGAGCCACGCTTGCAGTTGTACGTATGCTTTTCAAAATTAAGCGCAAACGTTTTGACGTCTCTGCTTTCTCCGCCTCCGCAGAAAGGGCACAGTTTCGGTATGATTTCATTCCCGTGAACCGTATAATCTCCAAAATAGCGCTGCGCGTATTCTATCTCGTTCAATGCAGTTCGAAATTGTACCTTGACGCAGGGGTTACAATTTCATCCTCCCATCGTGCTTTATTCAGCCATGACGCCGGATACGGTATAAACTTCCCGCTTTCTCTCTCCCAATCTTCGGTAAATTTAAACCGTTTCAGAGCCGCCATGATTTTGTTGAACAGCTCATCATCCGGATCTATGCGTTCAAATGCTTTCTTGGAATCAAGTTTTGATGTCTTTCTCGGATACTCGGACCAAAACACGTCAAACTTTTCATCAATCTTCTTTTTATCCTCATCCGGCTCTTTTTTTTGACCCGCTTTGATTTCTTTCTTTCCTGTTACAGATTCAGGAATCGGGGATATATGTGTCTCTTTTTCTTCTTCCGTTCCCTTATTACATTCACCCTCATCCTCATGACATAACACCTCACTCTCATAACACATCATATCAGCTACATTTGCTACGTTTTGATAGCATTTGCTAGGTTTGCTAGCAAATGTAGCATTTGCTAGGTTTGCTACGTTTGCGTGATAGCTCTGAGACTTCTTTTTCCCTCCGGCGCTTCCGGATTCCGCTCTCGCTTTGCGTGTTTCTTCCCACTTCTCAGAATCACTGTCTATCCTTGGCTTTATAAATGAAAACGCCATAGACAATACAGGCGTCAAAACAGGCATTTCTTTTGTTTTTGCGTATATCACCATAGCTTTAAATAATTTTCCTGCGTCTTCGTCTGACATCAGGTTAAGAGACTCAAGATAGTCAAAATAAACGATAAACGACTTTTTTTCGGTCATACTTAGCCTACTTCAAATCTGCGATTATTTTTAATATCGCACTTTTTTCTTCTTCGCTTAATTCATGCCTGAGCTTTCTGATTAAAGAAAGTTCCCCTTTACCCTGCTTTTCTGCTATAGCCCACAGGGGGACTGATGCGGCTTTGGCCGCGTTTCTTATGTCTTGGTTTGCCTTTTTCATATGAACACTCCTCTCTAAGATGGAAATATCATTATCACCATCTTTATTATATCATACCGAGCGCACGGAGTCAAATGATTTACAAATATTTTTCAGATTCCTCTTTTCCCGTACCCGCAGTACCCTTTGTACTCATAGTTCTTGCATGAGAACGGAACGCTTGCGAATATGCCGGTTTCATCATAATCTTCATCGGATCCGGTCTCATACGGCTTTTCGTAAATTGGCTTATCATAAATATCGCAGCATGGCTCATTTGAATCATAATCGTCCGGAGCATACGTGAATTCCGAAATATTATCATATCCTCCGTCTTCATGATGATGAACATTTATGATACAGCTGTGTACGCAGGTCTTGCAGTGGTGGCTTGACGGATTGGCTATGCAATGTGATTCGTGCTGAGCGGCATTGACTTTGCGCCCGAAACACCTCGGGCAGTATGCGCACTTATAAGCTTTCACTTCGACTGGCATAATCCCTCTTTCTGCGCGGCATAAACCTCCGCGCCGGTTAATTGTTGTATGGTTTTTTTAAATTCTTCCGGGTCGGCGTTTGACTCGCTCATGTGTATCAGATAAATCTGCTGCAATTTTGAAAGATCGTTTTCTTTCAGCATGACAACTAAATTTTCGATACTCATGTGGGTCTGTATGATTCTGTTCTTCAGGGCGGCGGCGGAAGGGTCTGTCTCGGCGTTTTTATTTAATATCCCGATGCTGTAATTCGCTTCCGCCATCATGTGCGTCACACCTTCGAACTTGTATTTCAGATAGCATGTATCTGTAAAATACAAAAGCTTTTCTCCGGTGTGAGAAGACTGAATCAAAAATCCCAGCGGTTCATCGGCGTCATGCTCTACATCAAACGGCATAATCGCAAAAGTTCCGCATGAAAACTGCTTCATACTTTCTATTGGCTGTACGCGGTGTCCTGACAGCCCCAGCGCTTTAATTGTACCGTTGGAGGTATAAATATCTATACCCCTTTTCATGACGTCACAGCAAGCCTTAGCGTGGTCTGCGTGGGCATGGGAACACAGACACCCTTCAACCTGATTTATTGTAAAATTGCTTTTCTCCTGAATTTTTTTAAACGGTATTCCGCATTCTATCAGCAGACTCGTTTTTGAGTCTGATACAAGATATGCGT